>VOFG01000216.1_pt1 | contig 44000 bp, 64 predicted proteins | sample 5384171 | NCBI WGS metagenome assembly VOFG01 (sample SAMN12384726, study PRJNA508395) | human gut metagenome | isolation source: healthy gut F | host: Homo sapiens
TTTTGTTGCCTTTTTTCGGAGATAATCCGGCTGTATACCGGTGTCGTTCCCCACCTCCATTCGATTCACTCGTCAATCACCCGTGAATCGAAATGGAGGTACATAATGAAGAAAATTAACCTTCGGGAACTTTATCCTGATGTTTATACAACAGACTTTTTTGTAGATGTGACAGAGGAAGTAATGGAGACTATTCGAGCAGCTGAACGTGCGGAGGCTGCGTATGAGCGAAAGATGTATCGTTATAAAGCACAGTATTCTCTGGATTGCGAGAATGGCATTGAAAATGCGGTGCTGTTGAAGCCGAAAACACCGGAGATGCTTCTGGTCTGTTCAAAATCAGATACCATGCGCTGGTGGTTTCGGCTGCCAGCGTATTCATGTGATTTTGAACAAACACGATGACAAACTTGACGGATTGGAGGAAATATGCTTTATGGAAAAACTTATTACGCGAAAAGAAGCAGCAGAAATTTTGGGTATCAGCATTGCAACGCTGGACGCGGCCCGTAACAATGGCCTTATTTCTTATGTGCAATATGTGCAGAATGGCTGTGTGTACTTTACTTCAGCGGGCCTTCAGGAGTATATCGCAAAATGCACCCACAGAGCAAAGCCAGCAGAAAAGAACGCAACTTATCGTAAACCTCGCAGAGCTGGCGTGTGAGCCGGTCCGTATCCTTGCCGGAATCGGAATGGTTTGATAAAACATAGATACAGCGCTGGAGTATATTCTTAGGAGGTGGAGGAATTGGCAAATAGGAAAATAATTCTTCCTCAATATGGCACAGTTATGAAAAGAGGTGTCCTATATTATAGGACCAGAATCAAAGACACGAATGGTAAGCTCGTAGCTATCTACGCAAAAACACCTGAAGAACTATACAACAAAGAAACGCTTGCGTTGGAACAGATTGAGAATGCCACTTTTCATCGGAAAACGCCCACAGTTGCAGAGTATTGTGAAAAGTGGCTGCTGATGCAGTCGGTTCATGTACGAGCTACTACTTTGACGGATTACACCTCAAAGGTTAGGCGGCATATTATAGCGGAATTGGGAGATAAACGGATGGGTGAGGTTAGCCTGGATGATATTCAGCTTGCCCTTGTTCCGGTTTCCAAGAAATCTGCATCGGTTTATAAATCTGTGGTAATCCTTTACAAGTCTATCTTTCGCGCAGCGATGGAAAGCAGGATTATTGACCATAACCCAACGATTTATCTGACAACAAAAGGTGGCGGTGTTCCACAAGAGGATCGTCAGGCTTTGACAGATGAACAGGCAGCGCGCCTTTTGGATGCTATCCGAGATTTGCCGCCTTATGTCTTTGTCATGATTGGTTTATATGCAGGGCTACGGCGGGAAGAAATTCTTGCTCTGCAATGGGATTCAGTATATCTGGATACAGATACTCCATATCTGACGGTAAGACGGGCATGGCACACCGAACATAACAGACCGGTGATTTCGGATGAATTGAAAACCAAGGCTGCGGAGAGAAATATCCCCCTTCCTGTTTGCTTGGCTGAGTGTTTGAAAGCAGCAAAGGAAACTTCGACTTCGGAGTATGTGGTTTCAAACCGGGATGGCGAACCACTGTCCTATACGCAGTTTAAGCGGCTGTGGCAGTATATTGTTACGAGAACGGTCAAGGAACGGAGCTATTATCGGTATGAAGATGGAAAAAGAGTAAAGCATACTGTCACACCTGTCTTGGGAGAAAAGGCCGCTCATAACGGAAAAGTGGTTTACAGTCTGGACTTTGAAGTAACACCCCATCAGCTGCGGCATACTTACATTACCAATCTCATTCATGCATCGGTAGATCCCAAAACGGTTCAATACCTGGCAGGCCATGAAAGCAGCAAGATTACCATGGACATTTATGCAAAGGTTAAGTACAACAGACCAGATGAGCTGGTCAGATCAATGAACTGTGCGTTTGCAAGCTGGGATGCAGCACAGTAATAACAAATAGGAAATGAAGCAGGAGCGAGGCAAGGATGTCTCGCTCTTTGTTTTACCTCAGCCGTATCTTTGATTAAATCGAGGCTTTCTGATAAAAAGAGAGTGTAGATACGGAGACTACACATTATCAAGAAAGGACGATCAAAGATGGCAAAAAGAAAACACAGATCCCGAAGTACGGGACCATTACATTGAAAGGAATCCAGTATTACAGAACCAGGATTACGGATGCAGATGGCAAAGAGTTGAGTTTGTATGCCGCAACTTGTGAAGAATTGTATGAGAAGCAGTTAGAGGCCCGGAAGCAGGTGGAAGAAATTATCTTTCACCGGCAGCACCCGACAGTAGCCGAGTATGGAGAGAAGTGGCTGCTGATGCAGTCGGCAAAGGTGTCTGCGTCTACACTCAGAGGTTATACGAGGGATATGACAAACTATATCATAAAACCTCTGGGAGAGATGTATATGGAAGAAGTGACCGCTGACGATATTCGGCTGGCGCTTGTTCCATTGTCAAAGAAATCGGAAGGCTTATACAATAAGGTCAATATGCTACTCAAGTGCATTTTTTATGCGGCAGAGAGAAACCAAATTCTTGAACACAATCCCTGTGCGGGAATATCCGGTAAAGGCGGAAAACCGACAAAAAAGAAGGAGGCATTGACAGATCAGCAGGTAGCCGTGCTTCTGGATACAGTCAAGGGACTTCCTCCATATTTGTTTATTATGCTCGGTTTGTATTCCGGTCTGCGTCGGGAAGAAATTCTTGCACTGCAATGGGATTGTGTATTTCTGGACGAGGATACACCTTATCTATCGGTGAGGCGGGCATGGCGTACAGAGCATAACAGACCCGTGATTTCTACGGTGCTAAAGACTCCGGCGGCAAAAGGGATATTCCGATACCGAAGTGTTTGGTGGATTGTCTGAGAGAAACGAAAGAAAATTCCATATCAGATTATGTGATTGCTGACAGCAAAGGGGAGCCGCCTGCGGCACACTTACATTACCAATCTTCTCTATGCTGGTGTTGATCCAAAGACCGTCCAATAAGAGAGTATGCCTGCAATGCCATTTGTCCCCCCCCTTACAGCCGCTTCAGCAGCGCAGCGATGGGCTCCATGTAAAAACCGCTCGTAGCCGGCCTTGTTGGGGTGTGTGCCATCAAGCGTGTACTTGTCGCTCAGCTCGCTGACGCCGTGGGCACCCATGGGCGGGGCGCATTCCTCAATATCCACATAGGGCACGCCCCACTTTTTAAGCGCCGCAAGGATCGCGGGCTTGTAGGTCTTGTACCAGTTTTCGCTGCTGGCAAACAGTCCGCCGTGCGGGAACACATAGGCCACACGCTTATCACTGTGCTTTTTGGCCAGATCGTCCAGCATCGCTTCCAGCGTACCGATCGTGTCCCCGAATAGAACGCCGGATCAAAGCTTCCGTTCAGCGCGCCTAGCTTGGCATTGTTCCATGCATCATTCACGCCGCCCTCCAGCAGGATGTAGTCTGCCTTTTCCAGCTCCGTAGAGCTTTTCACGGTCATGCCGATGCTGGTGCGGTAACCGCCGTTCACATTGTCAGGGACCAGTGTCGCCAGCGTTGCACCGTCCACCGCTTCGTTGATCAGCTGCATTCCGTACCGGTCTGCAATGCACTTGCCGTAGCCGCCCGCGCTGCCCTTGCCATAGGCGATGCTGTCGCCTGCAACGTACAGTGTTTTTCCCGCCAGCGGGTCAATGATCTGACCGTTGATGTCGTATATCTCCATCTTACCACCCCTTATTGATATATGCTTTTATCCGGTTATCACTCAGCAGGCCCTTGTACACCTTGCACTGATACAGTGTGCCCGGCCAGAACTGCTGCTTTTTGCTGCCGTCCGCGCTCTGTGCCGCACCGATCAGGAAGGTCTGGGGCACATCGGTGATCGTGCCGTTGCAGGTCAGCCATTCAGTCATCGGGCAGTAGGTGCTGCCGCCGCGGTACTTTTTACCGTCAAGCTGCACCACATACCGCGTGCGGGTCTTGAGGTGCTCGATGCTGTCCGACAGGGTAACGCCGCCGTAGTTGTAGTAGGCGAACTCCGTCTTATTATTCAGCGGACTGCTGGTGGAGTTGAAGCCGGGCAGGTTGGCGGTGCTGCCGGTCTCGGTCAGGCAGTGCAGGAAGGCTGGCCATGTGCTTGCATCAAAGTTGTCCCCGCCTTTGCGTCCACCAGAATGGTGTACTGCGGCGACTCGGTGGAAGCGTGCTCCAGCAGCTTCAGACCGGTATCAAAGCCGGTGGTCAGTCCGTTTCGGCGGGCAGAGTGTAGATCAGCTGTGCTGTCTCCGCCTGCGCAATATTCACCGTGCAGCTGGCGCTCTTGCCGCCTGCCGTAGCTGTCACCGTGCAGATGCCGGCCTTCACGGCAGTCACCGTACCGCCTGCCACCGTAGCAAGGCCGGCAGGCGAAACGCTCCACCACACCAATTTGTTGGCAGCGTTCGCGGGCAGCACCATGGCGGTCAGGGTCTGGCTCTCGCCCTCGCTCAGGTTCAGGATCGCGGCGCTCAGGCTCACGCTCTGCACCGGAATGTCCTGTGCACTGCCGCCCCACTCTGCGCGCAGGGCATTCAGGGCAGACTGTGCATCGCCGGTCTTGTAGGCCGCGTTTTCAAACAGGGTCAGCAGCAGTTCCTTTGCACCTGCGGTAAAGCCGCCGGCTGCTGCAATGCCCTCCTCCATGTGGTTCAGGTGGGCAGCCGTCAGGGTCTGGCCGTCCACAAAGTTTTGTTTTTCGTAGCTCATTCGTTCCTCCCTAAGCTCATTTTTCCAAGGATCGCCCGTCCCAGCACGGCAAAAACGTTCTCCTTTTCGGCGGCTGTGGGGCGCTCCACAGCGCTTCCAGACGGGCATAGGCCGTCATGGCTGCGTCATTGCCCGCCGCCAGAAGCCGCAGCACTGCCAGCAGCGCCTGTTTTTCCTCTGCGGAAATGCCGCCCGCGCCCAGCAGCCTTACCAGCGCCTCCCATGCAGAGGTAGCCGGTGCGGGCAGTGCACCCTCTGCCGTGCCGCTGTTGGCACACACTTTGCACCGCACATCGGCGCTGGTCACGGTGCGGCTGCCGTCCGACCCCTCAAAGGTGATGCAGCCCGCACCGGGCACGGCCGTCACCGCCGCCGGAACCTCCAGAACGCCGTTTTCCACAAGCTGGGCTGCACTTGCACCGGGGTGTGCCAATGGGCGCACACGGTCAGTCCCTTCCACTCGCCCCGCTGCTCGATGCGCAGCCGGTAGTTGCCCCGGTTGCCCGCATACCCCAGCAGCAGCTGTCCGCCGGGCACCGCTGCCGCGCCGTTGCGTTCCAGCCGGATGGTCATCTCGTTCATGCCGCACCCCCCTTACACATACTGGTAGCCCTCTACGTTGAAGGGATACTCAAAGCTGAGACTCGTGTCCGTTCTCACAACGCCTATGCTCAGCACGCCGCTGTCTGCAAAGTTCATCCGCACAGGCGCTGCGCCACTGCACTTGACGCCGTTGCTCAGATCAGAGCTCGTGCCGCCCACCATGGCCACCGCTGTGCCGCCCCGCACGATGCGGGTGCTGCCGTAGTCCGCAGCAGCGGCGACCGGGTTTGCGTCGTTTTCTGCCGTGGGTGCCACCATCCGCACCACAATATAATTCACCGTGCCCGGCACGGTCAGGCTCGTGGCAGATTTGCCCGCAACGCCTGCGCCGGTGTAGACCAGTTTTCCATCCATATTCATCATCCTTTCCAGTCGTTCCAGTTTTTCTGTCAGGCTAAAGCCCAGTACCGCGTTCAGGTTTTTCTCTGGTCACCTCCAATGTTCCGTCTGCACCCACAGTCACTCCCCGCCCGGCCTTTACGCCGCCCAGCACGGCGGCGGTGGCAGGCGGCAGCGTGTAGGCCGTGCCGAATTTCCGGTCTGCCTCTGCCTTGGAATAGAACCGGTCATCTGCGCCCAGCTGCAGCAGTGCTGCCGTCTTTTCCTGCGCCGACCAGCCCGCCGCCCCGGCGGCGCTGGTCAGCGCTTTTTTTACGCCGTAGGGCAGCAGCGCCGGGGTCAGGGGGGCGCATAGGCTTCGGTCATGCGGTCCAGCTGTGCCGCTGTGGCGGGCACGGTGGTCAGGGTGGCGTCTGCCCGCACCGCAACACCGTACTGCCCGTCTGCACGCACCGCGCCGGACGTTTTCGCTGTGGGCACGGTCTCGCTGCGCACATAGGGGCGCAGATCCGGCAGCGGGGTCGTGTCCGTCTGCACCGCACCGGTGGCACTATTCACGCTGAGGATGCGCACCACCGCGCCGGGCAAAGGCTGTGCCGGGCGCGGCACAGCCGCCACATCCTGTGCGGTCAGCCGCACCGCGCCGCCCTTGCTGTTCACGCTCAGCACCTGCCCACGGGTGGGTGCGTAGCTTTCTGCACGCAGCGCGGCATCCTCCGCCCGCTTTGCGCAGGCCTCGGCATCGGTGCGGTCGCCAGAATTTTGTCCGCCGTCTTTTGCGCCAGTGCCGCCTGTATGGCGGTATCTGCTGCGCCGTTCTCGGCACGGCGGGCGCTTTCCGCTGCGGCGTGTGCGCTTTCCAGCACGCGCGCCACGAACTGCTCGTACACCGAGGGCGGCAGCTCCTCACTGCCGCCGTCCGTGGGTAGGGTGGCGTACACGTCGTAGCTGCCGGGGCGGGTGTAGGCGGTGTAGCCGCCGCTGCCCATGGCGGCCAGCATCCACTGTCCCCGCACGCTGCCGGTCAGGCGGCGGTCCACCGTCACGCTGCCATCGGTGTCCAGCGGAATAGCCGCCAGCTGCACCCCATCACTGCGGCGCAGGTACAGCGCCAGTGTGCACTCCGCCCACGCTGCGGGCAGGATGAACTGCAGCCGGTCCACCCCCTCGGCGTTCTGTGCGCCAAGATGCAGCCGGTGCGGGCTGGGCACAAATTCGGTGCCGCCGCACTGCTGTTCAAGGATCTCGATCTCCATGCAAAACCTCCTTTTCTGTTTGCTGTCCCGATTGTACCGCCAGAGGTGCAAAACTATCCAGAGTGTACAGAAAATGTGAAATTTTCTGCTCTTCGGCATTTTGCTAAACGGGGTTTTGCACCGCAAATACAGGCCGTTTCCCCCTGCCGGAAGCGGGTAATTCCCCCACAGGTTTTCCATGCAAAACCCGCGATGTGGGGCAGCTTGTTTTGGGCGCAGCGGCAGTATCTGCGGCCTTATTTGCAGGAAAAAAAGCCGGCGCAAATGTTAAAAATTCATGAACAAATCATGCGCAGAAAAAAGGAAAAAATCAGAAGGAAACCACCTAAAAACCAAAATATAAAAGAAAACACTGTGAAAATTGCACAAAAACTATGTTACAAATCTAACAAAATGCGAGACACAGATTTGACAGATGCTTTACGGTCTGGTAAAATACCGTTTGTGCAACGAACGTTGCAGCGTTTAAATTCTATCTGGATGAAGTAAAAAGCCGTCCTGCGTACGGCACGGCATGGGCAGATGCGGCCCGTGCCGGGGCAGTTTTGTGGTCTGCCCAAAGCGGATTCCAACCTGTAATACGATGCTTCTTCTTTTACCCAAAGAGAGCATCGTATTTGACTGTGCGGCGCTTATATCCCCAGCCGCCGCAGTCCGGGCGGTCGGGGTGCCGATGCAATACCCGCGGCCGCACCAAATACGACAAAGAGAGGAGTTGTCTCGTATCGCTTCCGTTAAATTGAAGAAAGCAGTTACTGCCGCAAAGCAGGCAGTATCTCCCCGTGTGCTGGCATTTTGTGTCATGGTGGTATGTCTTGTGGCTACCCTTGGCGTCACCGCTGCAAATCTGCGGCTGACCTACGTCACCGACTCCAATGGTGCACGGCAGGTTCTTGTGACCGATGCCGCTGCTTCCCCCGCACAGGTCATGCACCTTTCCGGCATCCGCTCTGAAGAGGGCGATGAGGTCTACTACACCGCGTTCAGCGGCAATCTTGCATCCCTGAATATCGAGCGCGCATTCTCTGTCAGCATCACCGCCGACGGGCAGGAGTACCCGGTCAAGCTGGTGTACGGCACCGTAGCCGATGCGCTGGAGCGCGCCGGCATCACCCTTGAAGGGGACGACTACACCGAGCCGGCGCTGGATCACATCGTGACAGCCGGCAGCAAGATCGTGGTCCACCGCGTGGACTACGAAGAGCGTGTGGAGACGCAGGCTATCCCCTACGACACTCAGTATGTCTACACCAGCCTGTACTTCCGCAACACTGCCCGCACCACCACCCTGCAGCACGGCGCAGCCGGTCAGCAGACCGTGACCACCCGTGACCGCTATGTGGACGGCGAGCTGGAGAACAGCACCGTTGTGGATACCACCACCACGGTGGAGCCCACCGACCACGTCATCAAGACCTACGGCGCAGGCGCGCCGGTGTCCCCCCTGACCGGTGCGGACGGCACCACCAACGCCCCCACCTCTTATAGCAAGGTGCTCACCGGCAAGGCCACCGGCTACTATTCCCGTACCGGCAAGGGCTCTTCCGGTCTGGGTCTGGGCTACGGCACCGTGGCTGTGGACCCGGACGTGATCCCCTACGGTACCAAGCTCTACATCACCTCCACCGACGGCAAGTTCGTCTACGGCTACGCCGTAGCCACTGATACCGGCATCGCCGTCCAGAAGGGGCAGATCCTTGTAGACCTGTTCTACGAGACCTACGCCGAAAGCGTCATCAACGGCGCCATTCAGGTCAACGTCTACGTTGTGGACTGAGAAACGAAAAACAATAACCACTAAAAATCGGAGCACCTGCGGGTGCTCCGATTTTTTATTTTCACGGAATTTAAACTCCCTCAGTCAAAACCTACCGGTTTTGACTGCTCCCTCGGAGAGGGAGCCTTTGGCAATGCGGGACAGTTTTCCATTCAACGGAAAAGCCACCGGTTACGCCAGAGGCCCCATCCCAGAGGCCGACTTCCCCGGCCGGGGAAGATGTCACCGTAGGTGACAAAAGGGAATCTGGCATCGCGCAGCGATGTCTGGAGGAGTTTGCTTTACCGTTATGAGCACCTTCTTATTCACAAAAATGTCGCATCCGAAACTCTTTCTTCTTTTTTTCGCAACGCTTTCGCCGGAACCGTTTGTCAAATGAGCAGTTTACACGATGTCGAGCTGCAAATTTTGGATGGTATGCCCACAACATACAGAGAATGCCAGAAAATTTGTGTTAATTGTATTTGATTTTCGGACAAAAGTCTTGCAAAAATGGTAAAAACCTTTTAATATAAAAGAGTACAAAGCTGCGAAAGCCGCTTTCGGCTTCCGCACGGGGAGGAGCAGTCTATGAAACCGACCGAAGAAAAGATTCAGAGCAATACATCGGATCTTCCGGTGTACCTGTTCAAGCAGGGCAATAACTGCGAGGCTTACCGCTACTTCGGCGCACATCTGGAAACACGGGTCGGGGAGTCCGGCGTTGTGTTCCGTGTATGGGCACCGCACGCCGCAGCCATCAGCGTTGTGGGCGACTTCAACAGCTGGAAGCCCGGCAGCCATCCCATGCGCAAGGTGGATGGCGATTCCGTGTGGGAATTGTTCATTCCCGGCATGAAGGAATACGATGTTTATAAATATTGCGTGACCACCCGCGCAGGCGACCTTGTCTACAAGGCCGATCCTTACGCTTTCCACGCCGAGACTCGTCCGTCCAACGCCAGCAAGGTCTACGACCTGTCCGGCTTTGCATGGCACGACGCCGCATGGCAGTCCGCACAGAAAAAGGCGGATGTGATCAACGGCCCGATGAATATCTACGAGATGCACGCCGGCAGCTGGAAGCTGAAGGAGGGCGGCAAGCCCTACAACTACTCCGAGCTGGCGGACGAGTTGATCCCATACATCAAGGATATGGGCTACACCCATGTGGAGCTGCTGCCGGTGATGGAATATCCGTTCGACGGCAGCTGGGGCTATCAGGTCACCGGCTATTTTGCTCCCACCAGCCGCTACGGCACCCCCAAGGACTTTATGGCCTTTGTGGATAAGATGCACGCCGCAGGCATTGGCGTCATCATGGACTGGGTGCCCGCCCACTTCCCCAAAGACCAGTTCGGCCTGTACAATTTTGACGGCGAGGCCTGCTACGAGGACCCCAACCCCAAGCGCGGCGAGCACAAGGAGTGGGGCACCATGGTGTTCGATTTTGGCCGCAACGAGGTGCAGAGCTTCCTCATTTCCAGCGCACTGTACTGGCTGGGAGCAGTACCACATCGACGGTCTGCGGGTGGATGCCGTGGCTTCCATGCTCTATCTGGACTACAACCGCAAGCAGGGCGAATGGGAGCCCAATAAGGACGGCGGCAAGGAGAACCTTGAAGCTATCGCCTTCCTGCGCAAGCTGAACAACACCGTGCTGGGTCGTCACCCCCACAAGTACATGATCGCCGAGGAGTCCACCGCGTGGCCTTTGGTCACAAAGCCCGCTTCGGACGGCGGTTTAGGCTTCAACTTCAAGTGGAACATGGGCTGGATGAACGATATGCTCAGCTACATGAAGACCGACCCGCTGTTCCGCGCCGGCAACCACAACAAGGTGACCTTCAGCTTCTTCTACGCTTTCAGCGAGAACTTCGTCCTGCCCATCAGCCACGATGAGGTCGTGCACGGCAAGGGCAGCCTGCTGAACAAGATGCCCGGCGAGTACGACGACAAGTTTGCCAATCTGCGCACCTTCTTCGGCTATATGATGGCACACCCCGGCAAGAAGCTGCTGTTCATGGGACAGGAGTTCGGCCAGTTTGCCGAGTGGAACGAGACAAAGCAGCTGGACTGGATGCTGCTGGATTACGACAAGCACGCCGAACTGCAGAACTACGTCCGCACCCTGAACGCCTTCTATAAAGAGCACCCTGCCCTCTGGCAGATCGATTACAGCTGGGAGGGCTTCCAGTGGATCGTGCCGGACGACTCGCAGCAGAGCGTCATCGCCTTCCTGCGCAAGGACGCCGCCGGTAAGCAGATCCTTGTCATCTGCAACTTCAACCCCGTCCTGCGCGAGGGCTACACCCCTCGGTGCACCGGTATCCGGCACCTATAAAGAGATCCTGAACAGCGACGATGCCGCTTTCGGCGGCTCCGGCACTGTGCACAACAAGCCGGTGCGCACCCACAAAAAGCCGCAGCACGGCTTTGAGCAGAGCATCACCGTTACCCTGCCGCCCATGAGCACCCTGTACTTTGAGGTGCCCACAAAGCGCACCCGCAAGGCAGCAGAGGACAGCACGGACAAACCGGCAAAAAAGACCACCAAAAAGCCACCGTCAAGGACACCGTGGAAAAGGCGGTAAAAAGACGACCCGCAAGGCCAAAGCCGAGCCGGACGCCGACAAGCCGGTAAAAAGACCCGCACCACCAAGGCCAAGGCCGCCGAAACGGCGGATGAAAAGCCGGAAAAAGTCAAAAAGACCGCGGCCAAGTCCAAGGCCGCAGCGGACAAGCCGGTAAAGAAAACCGCTGCCAAGGCAAAGACCGCGGCAAAAGCAAAACCTGAGACCGAAGCAGAAACCAAACCCGCAAAGCGCACCCGCAAAGCAAAAGCACCCAAGGAGTAAGGATGCCCACACGGATGCACGCACGAACATTCTGATCTGTTGACTATCATTTCCAAAACGGAAATGCTAAAGGGGAGAATAAAGCTATGGCAAAAGAAATCGTGGCAATGATCCTTGCCGGTGGACGTGGCTCGCGCTTATACGCGCTGACACAAAAAGACGGCAAAACCTGCGGTGTCCTTCGGCGGTAAGTCCCGCATTGTGGACTTCCCGCTGTCCAACTGCGTCAACTCCGATATCGACACCGTTGGTATCGCAACGCAGTACCAGCCCCAGAAGCTGAACGAGTACATCGGTAACGGTCAGCCTTGGGATCTGGACCGTCTGCACGGCGGTGTGCACACCCTGCCCCCTTACGAGCAGGCAAACGGCACCGACTGGTACAAGGGCACTGCAAACGCCATCTACCAGAACATCGGCTTCATCGACAGCTATGATCCCGAGTACGTCATCATCCTGTCCGGCGACCAGATCTGCAAGCAGGACTACGCCGACTTCCTGCGCTTCCACAAGGAAAAAGGGCGCAGAGTTCTCTGTGGCCGTTATGGAAGTGGACTGGAAGGAAGCTTCCCGCTTTGGCCTGATGGTGGCGGACGAGACCGACCGCATCACCGAGTTCCAGGAGAAGCCCCGGTGCCCAAGTCCAATCTGGCATCCATGGGCATCTACATCTTCAACTGGGATGTGCTCAAGAAGTATCTGATCGAGGACGAGGCTGACCCCAACTCCAAGAATGACTTCGGCATGAACATCATCCCCGCCCTGCTGCGTGACGGCCGCAAGATGTACGCCTACCGCTTTGCCGGTTACTGGCGCGACGTGGGCACCATCGACAGCCTGTGGGAAGCCAACATGGAGGTGCTGGACCCCGAGAACTCCGGCATCGATATCTTTGATAAGACCTGGAAAATCTACAGCCGCAACCCCGTGCTGCCCGCCCAGAAGATCGGCGAGCGCCGCCGTGCAGCAGGACTCCCTCATCACCGAGGGCTGCAAGATCTACGGCAACGTCAAGCACTCTGTGCTGAGCGCAGGCGTTGTTGTGGAAGAGGGCGCTACCGTTGAGGACGCCGTGCTGATGGACGGTGTCGTGGTCAAGGCAGGTGCCGTGGTCAAGCGCTGCATCCTTGCTGAGGACGTTGTTGTGGGCGCAGGTGCAAAGGTCGGCGGCGAGGGCGCAATTGCCCACGTTGGCACCGGTCTGACCATCGGCGCAGGCGCTACCGTCAAGGAGGGCGCAAAAGTGTTTGAATCCGTCAAGGAGGGTGTGGAAGTATGCTGAGACAGAACACCAATGCGTTGGGTATCATTTTCCCCAACAGCTATGACAATACCGTTCCCGAGCTGGTGACCGAGCGCGCAATGGCCTCGATCCCCTTTGCGGGCCGTTACCGCATGGTAGACTTTGTGCTGTCCAGCATGGCCAACTGCGGCATTTCCAACGTTTCCATCGTGGTGCGTAAAAACTACCACTCCCTGATGGATCATCTGGGCACCGGCCGCGAGTGGGATATGGCCCGCCGTCACGGCGGCCTGAACATCGTGCCTCCCTTTGCAGAAAAGGGCGTGCGCATCTACTCCGGCCGTGTGGAGGCTCTGGGCTCCATTCTGAGCTTCCTCGAGCACCAGAAGGAGAAGTATGTGGTCATGAGCGATGCCAACATCGCCGTCAACTACGACTTCAACGCCCTGCTGGCTGCCCATCAGGCCAGCGGTGCCGACGTGACCGTGGCTTACCAGAAGACCGAGATCCCCGAGGGCCGCAAGAACGACAACTACACCCTGACCATCGATTCCGATGGCCGCGTGACCGAGCTGCTGTTCAATGACTACCGCCCCGGCGTGCAGAATCTGGATCTGAACATCTATGTGCTGGAGCGCGAGACCCTGATCAAGCTGGTCAAGGATGCCACCGCCCGCGGTCTGATCTACTTCGAGCGCGACATTCTGGCACATAATGTCAACATCCTGAACATCCATGCGCTGGAGTACACCGGCTATGTTGCCCATATCTGCGACATGACGAGCTACTTTGACGAGAACCTGAAGCTGATCAGGACGAGAATCTGGAGGCACTGTTCCCCAAAGGGCAGCCCCATCTACACCAAGATCCGCGATGATAACCCCACCCGTTACGTCACCGGTTCCAAGGTCGTGGATTCCATTCTGGCCGATGGCTGTGTCATCGAGGGCACCGTGGAGAACTGCGTGCTCTTCCGCGGCGTCAAGGTCAAGAAGGGTGCTGTGGTCAAGAACTGTGTCCTGATGCAGGATACCGTGGTCGAGCCCAACGTGGAGCTGGACTGCGTTGTCACCGATAAGAACGTGAAGATCACCGCCGGCAAAAAGCTGTCCGGCACCGAGAGCTTCCCGGTCTACGTCCAGAAGAACCACACCGTCTGATCGATGCAATATCCATAGGGGCGGCTTCCTCCCCGGTAGCCCCTCTTGAGAGGGGCGGGGGCACCTGTGTGCCCCCGCCTGCTCTTTTTGTATGCAAGGTTCGCGCCGCTTTTCATGGCGGCGGGGAGCGCGAACATCTGCCTGTATCATGGAAGGAGCGAATCCTATGAAGATCCTGTATGCTGCTTCGGAAGCCAATCCCTTTGCCAAATCCGGCGGTCTGGCCGATGTGGCAGGTGCCCTGCCCAAGGCGCTGGTCAAGGACGGCGTGGACGCCCGCGTCATCATGCCCCTGTACGGCGATTTGAAGTACCGCGATAAGCTGGAATACGTTACCAACTACTCCGTGCCTGTGGGCTGGCGCAGCCAGTACTGCGGCCTGTTCAAGGCCGATGTGGACGGCGTGACCTACTACTTCCTCGACAACGAATATTACTTCAAGCGCCGCGGTCTGTACGGCTTCTACGATGACGGCGAGCGCTTCGCCTTCTTCTCCCGCGCCGTGCTGGAGACCTTGTTCTACATCGACTTCACCCCCGATATCATCAACTGCAACGACTGGCAGACCGCTCTGGTGCCGGTGTACCTGAACCTGTACTATCGTCATCTGGACAAGTTCAACCGCATCAAGACCGTGTTCACCATCCACAACATCGCCTATCAGGGTAAGTACGGCACCGATATTCTGGAGGACACCTGCGGCATCGGCCACCGGGACCAGCATATCGTGGAGTACGACGGCTGCGCCAACTTCATGAAGGGCGCTTTCGAGACTGCCGACAAGATCACCACCGTCAGCCCCACCTACGCACAGGAGATTTTGGACCCGTGGTTCAGCTACGGTCTGGACGCTCTGCTGCGTGAGAAGCAGTACAAGCTGTGCGGCATCCTGAACGGCATCGATATGGACGCCAACGACCCCGCTACCGACAAGAACATCCCCTTCAATTACAGCATCAAGACCTTCGAGACCGGCAAGGCCAAGTGCAAGGAAGCTTTGCAGGACAGGTTCGGTCTGAATAAAGACGGCAGCCCCGTCTTTGGCATGGTCAGCCGCATGGTGGGCATGAAGGGCTTTGACCTTCGTGCAGAGCATCGCCGACGGTCTGGTGGACCGCGGCATCCAGCTGGTCATTCTGGGCAGCGGCGAGAGCCAGTACGAGAACTTCTTCTCTGACCTGTGCGGCCGTCACCCGGGCCGCGTAGGCACCTACATCGGCTTTGAGCCCAAGCTCTCGCAGGAGATCTACGCCGGTGCAGACGCCTTCATCATGCCCTCCAAGAGCGAGCCCTGCGGTCTGGCACAGATGGTCGCCTGCCGCTACGGTACGCCTCCCATCGTCCGCGAGACCGGCGGCCTGCGCGACTCCATCCACGACAGCACCATGGGTGACGGCAACGGCTTTACCTTTGCCGGTTACAACGCCCACGAGCTGTATGTGGCCTGCTGCAACGCACAGGATGCCTACAACAACAAGGAAAACTGGAAGAACCTCGTGCGTCACTGCATGGAGTGCGATTTCAGCTGGGACGTTTCCGCCAAGAGCTACGAGGGTCTGTACAACGAGACCGCAAACCTCTGGTAAGCGCCTGAATCCCAAAGCACCCGCCGGGGCTGCCGCACAATACGTGCGGCAGCCCCTTTTTTGCTTCTTTTTCCGCTTTTTACATTCTGCACAAACTTTTCTGCAAAGTTTGTGCAATGATGTTCCCGCAGGCGCACAATGTGTGTTTTCGGCGCACATTTATGGAATCAGTCTTAACAAACTATGAAATTTTACTATATTTCGGTGGAGAATTGATTGCAATATCCAACGTTTTGAAGTATACTGAGGGCATAGACTTTTTTGGCTGCCTGTCCATCTCTGGCAAGACTTCCAGATACTGGAACACAGGCAGCACCCGCAGAAAGGAGCGGCGCAGGACTTGAAGGGCTGGTACAAGGCTTTAGAAGATCTGGTCTGGCTGACCCAGCTGGGCCTGAACATGCTTCTGCCGCTGGTGCTGTGCCTGGCGGGGTGCTGGTGGGCCGTGGAACGCTGGAACTGGCCGGAATGGCTGTTTTGCCCGCTGTGGGTCTGGGGCTTGCCGCCGGGGCGCAGAACTTCTGGGTGTTCTGCAAGGAACGGCTGGAGCGCTCCAAACACGAAAAAAAATCACCGGGTGGGCTTCAACTCCCACCAGTAATGGAGGGCTTTTTTATGAAATTGCAGCCGGAATCAAAAAGGAGCTGCTGCGCATCGCCTGCGGCGTGTCCTTATGCACCGCCGTAATGTGGGTGGTGTTTGCAGCAGCACTGCATCTGGTGGGCTGGGTGGTCTTTGACTACCGGGTGCTGCTGGGCGGCATCATCGGCGCGCTGGTGGCTATCGGCAACTTTGCCGGCATCTGCTTTGTGGTGCAGAAGGTCATTGACGAGCCGGACGAAAAAAGCGTAAAGCGCAGCTGCAGATATCCTATAATACAAGGATGCTGCTGCAGGCGTTGTGGATCATCATAGCCATTGCGGCTCCTGTTTCCAGGCGTTTGCAGGCGTTCTGCCGCTGCTGTTCCCCAGAGTTACGATCTATTATCTCCAGATAACCGGGAAGTACAAGCCGCTCACGCCCCCGCAGGAGCCGGTGGACATCGCTGTGGAAGATGACCCCGCCCCCGCCGAGGCGTCTGCGGTGCAGCCCCGTGACGAAGGGGTGAACAAGAATAAATGGAACTGAACGGCGCAAAGATCCTGTATACCATCCACACCAACATTCCCCTGCTGGGTGATTTTAAAATTACCCAGACCTTGGTAAGCACTTGGATCGTCATGGCGCTGCTCTCGGGTTTTGCCATCTGGCTGGGGCACGACCTCAAGCTGGAAAATGTGTCCAAACGACAGGCCGCAGCCGAGTTCATCGTAACGCGGCTGGAACAGTTCGTGCACGACAACATGGGCTTCCACTTTGATCAGTATATCCCCCTGGTCGGTGCAATCTTTGCACTGAGCATCGGGTGCAACCTGATCAGCGTCGTTGGCCTGTGGAGCCCCACGGCCGACCTGAACACCGAGGCAGCGTGGGCCATCGTGGTGTTTGTTCTGATCATGTACTACAAGATCAAAACGAACGGCATTCTGGCCTACCTCAAAGGGTCTGCTCGATCCAATCTTTATCATGGCACCCATCAATGTGCTGTCGGAGGTCTCCACCCCTGTCAGCATGGCGTTCCGTCACTTCGGCAACATCCTGTCCGGTACGGTCATCTCCACACTGCTGTACTGGGCACTGGCAAGCCTGAGCCACGTCATCTTTGGCTGGCTGCCGGGCTTCCTGAGTCAGATCCAGCTGTTCCAGATCGGCATCCCGGCCTTTACCGGTTTGTATTTCGACTGGTTCGGCGGCTGCATTCAGGCGTTCATCTTCTGTACCCTGACCACCATCTTCATCAAACGTGCTGCCGGTGAGGACTAAGGCCTTCCGGCATCCCCCAAAACACAAACACATTTTAGGAGGACAAATCTTATGACTGATTTCCAGTATCTGGCTCGTGGTATCGCTCTGGCAGGCTGCGGCATCGGCGCAGGCTGCGCACTGATCGCAGGTATCGGCCCTGGTATCGGCGAAGGCAACGCTGCCGCCGCTGCCTGTGAGGCTGTCGGTCGTCAGCCCGAGTGCAAGAGCGACGTGACCAGCACCCTGATCCTTGGCGTTGCCCTTTCCGAGACCACCGGTATCTACGGCTTTGTTACCGGCCTGCTGCTGATCTTCCTGGCTCCCGGTATGTTCATGAAGTATCTGGCATAAGCCTCCCGATCCGAAAAAATAACGAAAGGAGACGCTTATGGAACTGTATCAGGCGTTGATCACGCTGGATGGCTGGACCTTTCTGGCCCAGATCTGCAACCTGATGATCCAGCTGGTCATCTTCAAAAAGTTCCTGCTGAAGCCGATCAAACAGGTGATCGCCGACCGCAAGGCACAAGGCCGACAGCGAGATCGCAGATGCGCAGAAGCTGCGCACCGAGGCTGAAGCCATGAAGGCAGAGTACGAGCAGAACCTGCAGAATGCCCGCGCCGAGGCCAACGAGATCGTGGCAAGTGCCCAGAAGACGGCCACTGCCCGCGGCGAAGAGATCGTGGGCGAGGCCCGTGCCCAGGCCGCTGCGCTCAAGCAGAAGGCCGAGGCCGACATTGCGCAGGAGCGCAAGAAGGCCGTGAACGAGGTCAAGGACGAGATCGGCGGCATCGCCATGGAGATCGCCTCCAAGGTGGTGGAGCGTGAGATCAGCGAGAAGGACCACAAGGATCTGATCGACGAATTTATCAAAAATGTGGGTGAAGCATCATGACCGAGACTGCAAGGATGTACGGCGGAAGCCTGTACGATCTGGCAGCGGAGGAAGGGCTTGAGACCCGCATCCTGGGGTGAGCTGGACGAGAAGTGGCACTTTTCAAGGCAAAACCCGGACTACCTGCATCTGCTCAGCATCCCCAGCATCCCCAAAAGGAGCGCTGCGGCCTGCTGGATGAAGCCCTGCGCGGGCAGGTCCACCTCTATGTGCTGAACTTTTTGAAGATCCTGTGCGAGAAGGGCACCCTGCGGGAGCTGTCCGGCTGCGCACGGGCTTACCGTGTGCGCTACAATCAGGCGCACGGCATTCTGGAAGCAACGGCGACCTCTGGTGTTCCAATGACGGAGCAGCAGGCAAAGAGCCTGCACGAAAAGCTGGAAAAGCTCACCGGCAAGACCATCGACCTGAAAACAAAGGTCGATCCGGCAGGTGCTGGGCGGCATCCGGCTGGATATCGAAGGCACCGAGCTGGACGGCACCGTGCAGAACCGTCTTGTCCGCCCTGCGCCGGGATATTGCGGCGGTCATTGCTTTTTTCCGTGAAACGGGGCAGAGCACAGAACGAATTTCCACCCGAAATGATTTTTAAGAATTGAGTGGTGAACAAACAAAGATGCAACTGAAACCTGAAGAGATCTCCAAGATCATCCGTGCGCAGATCAAGCATTACGAAAATGCCATCGAGCAGAGCGAGACCGGCACCGTCATCATGGTGGGCGACGGCATCGCCCGCGCCTACGGGCTGGAAAAGTGCATGGCGAACGAGCTGGTGGAGTTTGAGAACGGCGAATACGGCATGGCCTTGAACCTGGAGGAAAATACCGTTTCCATCGTTCTGCTGGGCTCCGGATGCCGGCATCAAAGAAGGCAGCATCGTCAAGCGCACCGGCAAGGTGGTGTCCGTGCCGGTGGGCGAAGCCATGATCGGCCGCGTGGTCAACGCGCTGGGCCAGCCCATCGACGGCGCAGGCCCCATCGAGACCACCGAGTTACCGCGCCATTGAAAGCCGCGCTCCCGGCATCATCGACCGTCAGCCGGTCAAGGAGCCGCTGCAGACCGGCATCAAGGCCATCGACTCCATGATCCCCATTGGCCGCGGTCAGCGCGAGCTGATCATCGGCGACCGCCAGACCGGCAAGACCACCATCGCCTCCGATACCATCATCAACCAGAAGGGAAAGGACGTCATCTGCATTTACGTTGCCATCGGCCAGAAGCGCTCTACCGTGGCAAATCTGGTGCAGAGCCTGACCGAAGCCGGTGCTATGGGCTACACCATCGTGGTGTCCGCAACGGCATCCGAGCTTTCCCCCTGCAGTATATCGCACCCTACTCCGGCTGTGCCATGGGCGAATATTTCATGCATCAGGGCAAGCATGTCCTCATCATCTACGACGATCTGTCCAAGCACGCTGTGGCCTACCGTGCACTCTCCCTGCTGATCCGCCGTCCTCCCGGACGTGAGGCGTACCCCGGCGATGTGTTCTATCTGCACAGCCGTCTGCTGGAGCGCGCGGCGAAGCTATCCATCGAGCTGGGCGGCGGCTCCCTGACAGCTCTGCCCATCATCGAAACGCAGGCCGGCGACGTGGCCGCCTACATTCCCACCAACGTCATCTCCATCACCGATGGCCAGATCTTCCTGGAGACCGAGCTGTTCCACTCCGGCGTTATGCCGGCAGTCAACCCCGGCATCTCGGTGTCCCGCGTGGGCGGCAACGCCCAGATCAAGGCCATGAAGAAGGTTGCCGGTACCCTGAAGCTGATGTACTCGCAGTACCGCGAGCTGCAATCCTTCGCCCAGTTCGGCTCCGATCTCGACGCCGACACCAAGGCCCGTCTGGCCCAGGGCGAACGCATTGTGGAGGTGCTCAAGCAGAACCGCTCGGCCCCTGTGCCGGTGGAAAAGCAGGTGGCCATCCTGTATGCGACCATCCACGACTACCTCGTGAAGGTCAAGGTGCCGGATGTGTCGGAGTACGAGAAGAGCCTGTACGAGTATCTGGACAACGATGCCGCCGGGGCTGCCGTGATGGACACCATCCGCACCACCGGCAATCTGGATAAGGATACCGAGGAGCAGCTCAAGACCGTGCTGACCCGGTATACCGAAAGCTTTGTCAAGGCGCATTAAAGGGAAGGAGGCGTAACGCATGGCTGGTTCCATGAAGGACATCAAGCTGCGCATCAAAAGCGTAGAGAGCACCATGCAGATCACCAAGGCCATGGAGCTGGTGGCTTCCTCCAAAATGCGCCGTGCCAAGGAGCGGGTCGAGCACAGCCGACCCTATTTTGAAACGCTGTACAAGACCCTGACCGAGATCGCGGCAGCGGACCCCCGGGCCCGCAACCCCTACCTGCGCCGCAGCGAGATCAAGCGCACGCTGCTGGTGGTCATTGCCGGTGACCGCGGCCTTGCCGGCGGTTACAACGCCAATGTGCTCAAGCTGGCCGCACAGGAAAGCGGCAACGTGGAGGTGCTGCCCATCGGCAAGCGCTCGGCAGAGTATTTTGCCCACCACGAAGCCGAACTGTTCACGCAGGAGGTGCTGCTGGCCGCCGATATTTCGGTGGGGCAGTGCTTCCAGCTGGCGCGCCAGATCACCGAAGGGTACCGCAAGGGCGAGTTTGACGCCGTAAAGCTCTGCTACACCCGGTTCGATTCCATGATGACCCAGACGGCTGTCTCCATGGAGGTGCTGCCGCTGGCCATGGAGCCCACCGAGCAGCAGAAGGCGGAGGCGCGCCGCAGTCAGATCCTGTACAAGCCCAGCAGCGAGGAAGTATTCAGCGCGATCATCCCGGAGTATGTGGCCGGTGTCGTCTACGGTGCCGTGTGCGAGAGCGTAGCCAGCGAGCTGGCCGCCCGCCGCACCGCCATGGACGCCGCCACCAAGAACGCCGGTGAGATGATCGACCATCTCAACCTGTATTATAACCGTGCCCGTCAGGCTGCCATCACGCAGGAGATCACCGAGATCGTGGCCGGCGCGGAGAACTAAGCCTATCAAAAGAAGGAGTTGTAGCCTATGTCCGAAAAACACATCGGCAAGGTGATCCAGGTCATCGGCCCGGTGCTGGACATCCAGTTCAAGGATGGCGAGCTGCCGGAGCTGCTCAACGCCATTGAGATCGACAACCACGGCCAGAAGCTGGTGGTGGAGGTCGCTCAGCTGACCGGCGACAATGTGGCACGCTGCATCGCTATGAGCAGCACCGATGGTCTGGTGCGCGGCACAGATGCCGTGGACACCGGCGAGTCCATCAAGGTGCCCGTGGGCGACCAGTGTCTGGGGCGCGTGTTCAACCTGCTGGGCGAGCCTGTGGATAACAAGCCCGCCCCCCACCCCGGATGCCTACTGGCCCATCCACCGTCCCGCACCCTCCTATGAGGAGCAGGAGAGCACCACGGAGATCTTGAAACCGGCATCAAGGTGGTTGATCTCATCTGCCCCTATGCCAAGGGCGGCAAGATCGGCCTGTTCGGCGGCGCCGGCGTGGGCAAGACCGTCCTCATTCAGGAGCTGATCTATAACATCGCCACCGAGCACAACGGTTACTCGGTATTTACCGGCGTTGGTGAGCGTACCCGCGAGGGCAACGACCTGTACAACGAGATGACCGAAAGCGGCGTTCTGAACAAGACCGCACTGGTTTACGGCCAGATGAACGAGCCGCCCGGAGCCCGTATGCGCGTGGCGCTCAGCGGCTGACCATGGCCGAGTACTTCCGCGACCAGAAGCACCAGGACGTGCTGCTGTTCATTGACAACATTTTCCGGTTTACCCAGGCCGGCAGCGAGGTGTCCGCTCTGCTGGGCCGTATGCCCTCTGCCGTTGGTTACCAGCCCACGCTGGCCACCGAGATGGGCGCGCTGCAGGAGCGTATCACCTCCACCCGCAAGGGCTCCATCACCTCGGTGCAGGCCGTCTACGTTCCCGCCGACGACCTGACCGACCCCGCCCCTGCCACCACCTTTACCCATCTGGATGCCACCACCGTGCTGAGCCGTGACATTGCATCGCAGGGCATCTACCCCGCTGTGGACCCGCTGGATTCCACCAGCCGCATCCTCAGCCCGGAGGTCGTGGGTCAGGAGCACTACGAGATCGCCCGCGCCGTCCAGAAGGTGCTGCAGCGCTACAAGGAATTGCAGGACATCATCGCCATCATGGGTATGGACGAGCTGAGCGAGGAGGACAAGCGTACCGTCAGCCGCGCCCGCAAGGTGCAGCGCTTCCTGAGCCAGAGCTTCCATGTGGCAGAGCAGTTCACCGGTATGCCCGGCCAGTATGTGCCGCTGAAGGAGACCCTGCGGGGCTTCAAGATGATCCTGAGCGGCGAGTGCGACGAGCTGCCCGAGAGCGCATTCCTGTTCGCGGGCACCATCGACGACGTGTTCGCAAAAGCGAAGAAGGGGTAAGCCATGACGACCTTTCATCTGACGGTGGTCACGCCGGACGGCTGCGCCTTTGAAGGTCAGGCCGAGCGCATCGTCTGCCGCGCCATTGATGGCGATATCGCCATTCTGGCAAAGCACGGCGATTACTGCACGGCACTGGGCATGGGCGAGGCGCACATTGTGGATGCCGACGGTCAGCGCCGCCGTGCAGCCTGCATGGGCGGCCTGCTCAGCGTGCTGGACGGGGACGTGCGTCTGGTGGCTACCACTTGGGAATGGGCGGAGGACATCGATCAGGCGCGTGCGGAGGCTTCCAAGAAGCGCGCCGAGGAGATCCTTGCCCGCAAGAACCTGAACGACCGTGAGTACGAGCTGGCACAGGCGCGCCTGAAGCGTGCGCTGGTGCGCACCTCTATCCGTTAACCCTGTATGCAAAAAGGCACCCGCAGCCGACTGGCTGCGGGTGCCTTTTTAAATTTATCTTACCCCCGGTTCGCCTTTCTCGATCAGGGTGCGGATGTGGTGCGCCAGCATCTCTACGGCGGTGCTGTTCTCGCCGCCATTGGGTACAATGATGTCCGCGTTGCGCTTGCTGGGCTCTACAAAGGCTTCGTGCATCGGCTTGACCGTGGTAAGATACTGGTCGATCACACTGTCGGGCTGCGCCCGCGCTCCTTTACGTCCCGCAGAATGCGCCGCAGGATGCGCTCGTCTGCGTCCGTGTCCACAAAGATCTTGTAGTCGAACAGGGCGCACAGCTCCGGCTCTACAAAGGGCAGAATGCCCTCCACGATCAGCACCGGGGCGGGCTCGATGTGCTGCACCGCGTTGCTGCGGTTGTGGTTGGAGTAATCGTACACCGGGCAGTCGATGGCGCGTCCGGCCTTCAGCTCCTGCAAATGGTAGATGAGCAATGCGTTGTCGAAGGCGTCCGGGTGGTCGTAATTCAGCTTGCAGCGCTCTTCAAAGGGCAGCTCGTCGTGACGCTTGTAGTAGCTGTCGTGGGAGATCAGCCGCACCTCGTCCTCCCCAAAGCGCTCCTTCAGCCGCAGTGCAAGGGTGGTCTTGCCGCTGCCCGAGCCGCCCGCGATGCCAATGATCAGGTTGTTCATGATGCAAACTCCTTCTGCACAAAATCTGCCGGTTTCTGTGGAAAAACCGGCGGGAATGGATTATAATAGATTTGTATATATTCTGCTGTCCCCTGCTGCCGCCCGGCAGCAGTTCTTCCCCTTTATCATAGCACAAAATGTGTCATTTGGACAGGGCTTGCAGGCTATCCTCCGACACATTCCAAAAAAAAAGGACGGTCAAAATGTCAAAAGAAACATTGCAGCACACCATGAGAAGCAAGGTCCGGGTATTTGAGGACGGCGGCATCCGTCTGCTCCGAAAAGGTCAGAAAGGGCTCATCCACGCCATCTTCAGCCGCTTTGGGCTGGTGCTGGTGCTGCTGGTGCTGCAATTCGGGGCGCTGTTCAGCCTGATGCGCTGGTTCAGTAACCTGCTGCCCCACTACTTGGGCGGCACCTTGCTGGTCACCGCGGTCATGATGGTCTACCTGCTCAATCAGGACATGAACAACAGCGTGCGCATTCCGTGGCTGGTGGTCACGGCGCTTGCCCCGGTGCTGGGCGTGCTGCTGTTCTGCTACACCAAGGAGGATGTCGGCCACCGGATGCTCAAAAAGCGCCTGCTGGAGCTGGAGGGGCAGACCCGCAGCCAGCTGCCGCAGGACAACAAAAGGCGAGCAAGGCGCTGGATGCCGACTGCCCCGGCGCGGCCTCTCTGGCGCAGTATCTGCGCGGACGGGGCGGCGGCTTCCCGGTGTACGAAAACACGCAGGTGACCTATTTCCCCAGCGGAGAAGCCAAGTTTGCTGCGCTGCTGCCCCAGCTGGAAAGCGCCACCCAGTACATTTTCCTGGAATACTTCATCATCGACGAGGGCCTGATGTGGGGGCGCATTCTGGAGATACTGGCACGCAAGGCCGCGCGGGCGTGGATGTGCGGGTGATGTACGATGGTACCTGTGAGTTTTCCACCCTGCCGCGGGACTACCCCAAGCGGCTGGAAGCGCTGGGCATCCGGTGCAAGGTGTTTGCGCCGGTCACGCCCTTTGTTTCCACCCACTACAACTACCGCGACCACCGCAAAATTCTGGTCATTGACGGGCGGGTGGGCTTTACCGGCGGGGTGAACCTGGCCGACGAGTACATCAACCATGTGGAAAGAAATACGGCCGCTGGAAGGACGCCGCCGTCATGCTGGAGGGCGAGGGCGTGCGCACCATGACCGCTCTGTTTTTGCAGATGTGGAGCATCCAGCGTGAGCCGGAGTTTGCCCAGTTCCTTACCCGCCCCATCCCGGAAACGCAGGCAAAGGGCTTTGTCATCCCCTACGGCGACTGCCCGCTGGACGGCGAGCGGGTGGGCGAGATGGTGTACATCGACCTGCTTAACCGCGCCCGGCACAGCGTACATATCATCACGCCCTACCTCATTCTGGACGGCGAGCTGGAGACCGCCCTGCGCTTTGCCGCAGAGCGCGGCGTAGATGTGCACCTGATTTTACCCGGCAAGCCGGACAAGTGGTTTGCTTATGCGCTGGCTAAGACCCATTACCTGCCGCTGCTGTCCTCTGGTGTAAAAGATCAGCGAGTGGATCCCCGGCTTCACCCACGCCAAGGTGATGATTATGGACGGGCAGGAGGCGGTCGTGGGCACCATCAATCTGGACTACCGCAGCCTGTACCACCACTTTGAAAACGCGGTCTGGATGCGCGGCGTGGACTGCCTGCCCCGTATTGAAGCTGATTTTCAGGATACGCTGGCACAGTGCCGCACAGTAGAGCCTACCCGCCAGAGCGTCTGGCAGGGCAAAAACTGCTGCATCTGGTGGGCATGGTACTCAAGTTCATCGCCCGCTGATCTAAACGAAAAACGCCCCGGAAACGCTTTCAAACGTTCCCGGGGCGTTCTTTGCTTATGTCTTTTGCGGCTGCCGGCACTTTTTTTTTTCAGGGTGGAGGGCATCGCCTTCAGCGGGTCGCCCACCAGATGATGATAGACCTCCTCGTAACGGTCCAGCATCACCTCGTACTCGAAATTTGTATGGATGTACTGGATCTGCTGCTGCCGCATTGCGTCCGGGTACTCCTGTGCGCATTCCCGCTCCAGCGCCCGTGCAAGGTCGTCCGTATCCTCCGGCGTAAAGGCCGCACCATAAATGTCGGCCACGACCGTATTCTCAGGGATATCGCTCACCAGACACCGTGCACCGATGGACAGCGCCTCCAACAGAGACAGGAAAGTCCCTCGGTGTGGCTGGGCAGAACAAACAGTCCGCAGTTGCTGTAAAGCTCCTTCAGCGGGTCGCCCACCACATAGTCCGTCATGATGATATTGGGGTCATTTTGTGCCTGCTGCTGTACTGTCTTGCAATATTCGCTGTCGTCCAGCGGGCCGACCAGTACAAGCTTTTTCCCTGTCTTGGCCTTGCGGTAGCCCTCCACCAGATCCATCGTGCCCTTTTCCGGCGAGATGCGTCCCACATATAGGATGTACTCTCCCTGTTCCAGCCCATATTTTTCCCGGATCTGACTGCAATCGTGCCTTTCATAAAAGCGGATGGCATTGGGGATCAAAATGGACGCGCGGTCATATTTCTGCAAAAATAGTTCCATTCCGTCTCTGAAAGCACCACCAGATCATCCGCATATTTTGCCGCGATCCCTCTCCCAGCTTCATGTAACGGCTTGCAAAGCCGCCCCACTTGTCCACCTTCCAGTTCAGCCCGTGCACGGTGCACACCGTGTGCTTGCCGAACAGCTTGGCGATCACCAGCGGCACGATGGGTCCGATGGCGTGGTAATGGATCACATCAAAGCCCCGGAACAGCGCGTCAAAGGTAGCCAGAAAGGAGTAGATCGTGGCATTCAACGAAGGCTTTTGCAGGGTAAATACCCGCCGTGCGTGAACGCCGTCCACATCGTACACATTATGGTGCTTTTCCAAGCCGCGATTATACACGGTAACGTCATAGCCGCGTTCCACCAGACTTCTGGCCAGCCCGCCGACCATGACCTCTACACCGCCCGAGCGACTTGGAAAATCCTTGTGCCCGATCATCGCCACCTTCACCGTAACACTTCCTCTCCGCGTAATTCTCGTCCGGTCGCTTTCTTCGCTCCCGTCCTGTTATCGCAATTTTTAAAAACAGTGCCTATCAAAACGGCATATTTGCGATATGCCGGATGTTGCTTGGGCATCAGAAACGCAGACTGCTATAATATAGTATTAGTCGGCGACTACCTATTTTCACAAGCCGTTTCCAGCTAACTATCTTCGGCACAAGTAAGCTTAACTTCTGTGTTCGGAATGGGAACAGGTGGAACCTTACCGTCATCGACACCGACCGATTTGACTGAATCAGTATAACATTTCTGTGCTTCTGTCCATTTTTGTGCAATCCAGCTTTTTGTCCAACAGCTTTGCGTTAGAAGGACGTTTTGCCTTCAAAACTGAATAATCACTGCTGACATTTTTTCGTTGACTTAAAAGTCTCAAGCGAATTGTGGTCAAGCCCTCGACCTATTAGTACACGCTTGCTGAATGGATCACTCCACTTACACATCGTGCCTATCAACCTTGTAGTCTTCAAGGGGTCTTACTTGTTTGAAACAATGGGATATCTTATCTTTGGGTCGGCTTCACGCTTAGATGCTTTCAGCGTTTATCCGATCCGTACATAGTTGCCCAGCTATGCCCTTGGCAGAACAACTGGTGCGCCAGAGGTACGTCCGCTCCGGTCCTCTCGTACTAGGAACAGCTCCCATCAAATATCCTGCGCCCACGACAGATAGGGACCGAACTGTCTCACGACGTTCTGAACCCAGCTCGCGTACCGCTTTAATTGGCGAACAGCCAAACCCTTGGGACCGAATACAGCCCCAGGATGCGATGAGCCGACATCGAGGTGCCAAACCTCCCCGTCGATGTGGACTCTTGGGGAGATCAGCCTGTTATCCCCAGGGTAACTTTTATCCGTTGAGCGATGGCATTTCCACTCACATACCACCGGATCACTAACTCCAACTTTCGTTACTGCTCGACCCGTCAGTCTCGCAGTTAGGCTCGCTTCTGCGTTTGCACTCTTTTGCTTGATTTCCGTTCAAGCTGAGCGAACCTTTGAACGCCTCCGTTACTCTTTAGGAGGCGACCGCCCCAGTCAAACTGCCCACCTAACAATGTCCCCCGCCTTGATTCAAAGGCGCAGGTTAGAATTCCAATATCGCAAGGATGGTATCCCAACGGCCACTCCACAAATGCCAAAGCACTTGTTTCCCAGTGTCCCATCTATCCTGTGCATGCAACATCGAAACCCAATATTAGGCTACAGTAAAGCTCCATGGGGTCTTTCCGTCTTGTCGCGGGTAACCGGCATCTTCACCGGTACTACAATTTCGCCGGGCGGGCTGTCGAGACAGTGCCCAAATCATTACGCCTTTCATGCGGGTCAGAACTTACCTGACAAGGAATTTCGCTACCTTAGGACCGTTATAGTTACGGCCGCCGTTCACTGGGGCTTCGATTCAATGCTTGCACATCTCCTCTTAACCTTCCAGCACCGGGCAGGCGTCAGCTCGTATACGTCATCTTTCGATTTAGCACAAACCTGTGTTTTTGGTAAACAGTTGCTTGGGCCGATTCTCTGCGGCTCCATCGCTGGAGCACCCCTTCTCCCGAAGTTACGGGGTCAATTTGCCGAGTTCCTTAACAACCCTTCTCCCGTTGGCCTTAGAATCTTCTTCCTACCTACCTGTGTCGGTTTGCGGTACGGGCACCGCAGAAATACACACAGCTTTTCTCGCCATCTTCCATCCCGGACTTCGGTACTAACTTCCCTCGATCGCTACCGGAACCAACACCCGGCTCCGAGACTTCAAATGTGTCCCTGTGTTTAACTCTTTTGGTGGTGACGGAATCTCTACCGTCTGTGCATCGGCTACGCCGTTAGGCCTCACCTTAGCTCCCGACTAACCTGGAGCGGACGAACCTTCCTCCAGAAACCTGAGGCTTTCGGCCATGCAGATTCTCACTGCATTCGCGCTACTCATTCCGGCATTCTCACTTCTATACACTCCACAGCCGCTTGCGCTACTGTTTCACCGCGTATACAACGCTCCCCTACCCAATACATTGCTGTATTGCCTAAGCTTCGGTGTCAGGTTTAGCCCCGTTAAATTCTCCGCGCAAAGACGCTCGACCAGTGAGCTATTACGCACTCTTTGAATGAGTGGCTGCTTCTGAGCCAACATCCTGGTTGTCTGCGTATCTTCACATCGTTTTCCACTTAACCTGACTTTGGGACCTTAGCTGTAGATCTGGGCTGTTTCCCTTTTGACAATACATTTATCTGACACTGTCTGACTCCCAAGCATCAATACTCTGGCATTCTGAGTTTGATAAGCTTCGCTAACCTCTCGGCCGCTAGGCTATTCAGTGCTTTACCTCCAGGTATCTAAGTTGAGGCTAGTCCTAAAACTATTTCGGGGAGAACCAGCTATCTCCGGGTTCGATTGGAATTTCTCCGCTACCCACAGTTCATCCGCCGCCTTTTCAACGGAGGTCGGTTCGGTCCTCCATGGAATTTTACTTCCACTTCAACCTGACCATGGGTAGGTCACCCGGTTTCGGGCCCATTATATGCAACTTAACGCCCTTTTCAAACTCGCTTTCGCTTCGGCTCCAGACCTTAAGTCCTTAACCTTGCTGCATACAATCGCTCGCCGGACCGTTCTACAAAAAGTACCCTATCACACATTGACGTGCTCTAGGTGCTTGTAGGCACAGGGTTTCAGGTTCTTTTCACTCCCCCTCCCGGGGTGCTTTTCACCTTTCCTTCACAGTACTATACGCTATCGGTCACTGGGTAGTATTTAGGGTTGGAGGGTGGTCCCCCGTATTCCGACCAGGTTTCACGTGTCTGGCCGTACTCTGGATCCTGCGCAGCTCTTCCGTTTTCACCTACGTGGTTCTCACACTCTCTGACCGGCCTTCCCATGCCGTTCGGTTAACAATCGAGTCCTAAAAGCAGTCCGTACCCCGGAAGTATTTCTACTCCCGGTTTGCCCTGTTCCGCGTTCGCTCGCCACTACTTACGGAATCTCGTTTGATGTCTCTTCCTCGCCCTACTTAGATGTTTCAGTTCAGGCGGTTCCCCCGATGCACCTATTTTAAATTTCAGTGCAACGTACCTGAGTATGAACCCAGGTGAGTTTCCTCATTCAGAAATCTCCGGATCAATGCTTATTTGCAGCTCCCCGAAGCTTTTCGCAGCTTATCACGTCTTTCATCGGCTCCCAGTGCCAAGGCATTCGCCCTGCGCCCTTGTTCGCTTGACCTTTCAAACGTTCTTTAAGAACATTTGGTATCCTCTTGATTCTCTCTTGCCAACGAAGATTATTGTTACCCTTCCTTTTGAAATTGTAATATTTCTTAAAAAAGAACTTACTATAATCTTTGTTTCGCAGTTATTATTCAGTTTTCAAGGTACGTCTTTGAGTTCCTTTTCAGGGCCCTCAAAATCGAACAATATCTACTCTACTTTGGTTTAAACCTGTTCCAAGGACTGTCCATCATTTTTGATGTTCTGTCCTTGCCTGACTCCTTAGAAAGGAGGTGATCCAGCCGCAGGTTCTCCTACGGCTACCTTGTTACGACTTCACCCCAATCACCAGTTTTACCTTCGGCGGCGTCCTCCTTGCGGTTAGACTACCGACTTCGGGTCCCCCGGCTCTCATGGTGTGACGGGCGGTGTGTACAAGGCCCGGGAACGTATTCACCGTGGCATGCTGATCCACGATTACTAGCAATTCCGACTTCGTGCAGGCGAGTTGCAGCCTGCAGTCCGAACTGGGACGTTGTTTCTGAGTTTTGCTCCACCTCGCGGTCTTGCTTCTCTTTGTTTAACGCCATTGTAGTACGTGTGTAGCCCAAGTCATAAAGGGCATGATGATTTGACGTCATCCCCACCTTCCTCCGTTTTGTCAACGGCAGTCTGGCCAGAGTCCTCTTGCGTAGTAACTGACCATAAGGGTTGCGCTCGTTGCGGGACTTAACCCAACATCTCACGACACGAGCTGACGACAACCATGCACCACCTGTCTCCTTGCTCCGAAGAGAAAACATATTTCTAGCCTCGTCAAGGGATGTCAAGACTTGGTAAGGTTCTTCGCGTTGCGTCGAATTAAACCACATACTCCACTGCTTGTGCGGGCCCCCGTCAATTCCTTTGAGTTTCAACCTTGCGGTCGTACTCCCCAGGTGGATTACTTATTGTGTTAACTGCGGCACTGAAGGGGTCAATCCTCCAACACCGGACTACCAGGGTATCTAATCCTGTTTGCTACCCACACTTTCGAGCCTCAGCGTCAGTTGGTGCCCAGTAGGCCGCCTTCGCCACTGGTGTTCCTCCCGATATCTACGCATTCCACCGCTACACCGGGAATTCCGCCTACCTCTGCACTACTCAAGAAAAACAGTTTTGAAAGCAGTTCATGGGTTGAGCCCATGGATTTCACTTCCAACTTGTCTTCCCGCCTGCGCTCCCTTTACACCCAGTAATTCCGGACAACGCTTGTGACCTACGTTTTACCGCGGCTGCTGGCACGTAGTTAGCCGTCACTTCCTTGTTGAGTACCGTCATTATCTTCCTCAACAACAGGAGTTTACAATCCGAAGACCTTCTTCCTCCACGCGGCGTCGCTGCATCAGGGTTTCCCCATTGTGCAATATTCCCCACTGCTGCCTCCCGTAGGAGTCTGGGCCGTGTCTCAGTCCCAATGTGGCCGTTCAACCTCTCAGTCCGGCTACCGATCGTTGCCTTGGTGGGCCGTTACCTCACCAACTAGCTAATCGGACGCGAGGCCATCTCAAAGCGGATTGCTCCTTTTCCCTCTACCCGATGCCGGGTTGTGGGCTTATGCGGTATTAGCAGTCGTTTCCAACTGTTGTCCCCCTCTTTGAGGCAGGTTCCTCACGCGTTACTCACCCGTTCGCCACTCGCTCGAGAAAGCAAGCTCTCTCTCGCTCGTTCGACTTGCATGTGTTAGGCGCGCCGCCAGCGTTCGTCCTGAGCCAGGATCAAACTCTTTATAAATGATATTTATCACTTAAAAGTGTTAAATCTTGTTTCGCTCAGCACGCAATCGCTTGCGTCCTGTGTGAATTACTTTTGTTTGGAATTGTTTATCGTGTTTTTCCAACACGAAAATAGGTTCCGTTACAAGTTTTTCGATATTGTTCAATTTTCAAGGTCCTGTGCGCCTTAGCCTTGCGGCTGACGACTTGATTATTTTACCACAGAACAAGCTTATTTTTTAGAAGCTTTTGAACGTTCTGAACTTGGAGTGCTTCAAACCTCTCAGTGTCAACTGGTGTTTTCTGCGTCTATTGGTTCTTTTCAAAGGCTTCCGGCTGGGTTTCGGAAGTCATTCTTTTGTCTCAGCGCTTGGCGCTCAAGTATAATACCACACCCCCGCCTCCTTGTCAACACTTTTTGACGGATTTTTTCCATTCTTTTTTTTGCGTTCACCCCATCGCCAGCAGCAAACCGCCGGGAAAAAACTTCCGCCAGCGGCTCAGTGTCTCTTTTTTATATAATGTATTATAAAGCTTTCGCCGTATAATATTTTGCGATATTACACCGTCGGAAACAGGTGTGCGTTGTCAAGAGGTCTTGGCTCAGATTTTATCCTGAAAATTATCCATGAATTTTGGCTAAAACTCCAAAACGCAAAATGTAGTGGTATTTTCCTTGACTTGCCACTAGATAGTGATAGAATAGAGCTACATTCAGTTTGTTGGATATCGTTGTGCGCAAACGGGTATCTCTTATTGTAAGAGATACCCGTTCACACTGTGCTTTTATTTAGAAGGAGGAGGGCCGATGAAGATCATCAAACGAAACGGTGCAGAAGTTCCTTTTGATATTACCAAGATCATCACCGCCGTTACCAAAGCCAGCGATTCTGTGGGCGGTCAGGCCGTCTGAGCCGGGAGCAGATCACCCAGATCGCCGCAGCTGTTACCGACCAGTGCCAGGCAGCTCAACCGCGCGGTCAGCGTGGAAGAGGTACAGGATCTGGTGGAGAACCAGCTGATGGACATTCAGGCGCACGATGTGGCACGCCACTATATCACCTACCGCTACGTCCAGAGCCTGAAGCGCCAGACCAACACCACCGACGAGCGCATCCTGAGCCTGATCGAGTGCAACAACGAGGAGGTCAAGCAGGAAAACGCGAATAAGAACCCGACGGTCAACAGCGTGCAGCGGGACTATATGGCCGGCGAGATCTCCAAGGATCTGACCGCCCGTCTGCTGCTGGACCCGGAGATCGTAAAGGCACATCAGGAGGGTCTGATCCACTTCCACGATTCCGACTACTTTGCCCAGCATATGCACAACTGCGATCTGGTGAACCTGGAGGATATGCTGCAGAACGGCACCGTCATTTCCGGCACCTATATCGAAAAGCCGCACAGCTTCTCCACCGCCTGCAACATTGCCACCCAGATCATTGCACAGGTGGCCTCCAACCAGTACGGCGGCCAGAGCATCAGCCTGACCCATCTGGCCCCTTTGTGGACGTCTCCCGCAAGAAGATCGCCGCTGAGGTGGAGCTGGAGATGGAAGGTCTGGACGTCTCTGCCGAGCGCAAGAAGGAGATCGTGGAGCGCCGTCTGCGCAACGAGATCAACCGCGGCGTGCAGACCATCCAGTATCAGGTGGTCACCCTGATGACCACCAACGGACAGGCGCCCTTCGTGACCGTGTTCATGTATCTGGGCGAGGCCCGCAACCCGCAGGAAAAGGCCGACCTTGCCATCATTATTGAAGAGACCATCCGGCAGCGCTATCAGGGCGTGAAGAACGAGGCAGGTGTGTGGATCACCCCCGCCTTTCCCAAGCTCATCTATGTGCTGGAGGAGGACAACATCCGCCCCGGCACCCCCTTACTACTACCTGACCGAGCTGGCCGCAAAGTGCACTGCCAAGCGCATGGTGCCGGACTATATCTCGGAAAAGAAGATGCTGGAGCTGAAGGTGGACAAGAACGGCAACGATCACTGCTATCCCTGCATGGGCTGCCGCAGCTTCCTGACCCCCTATGTGGACCCCGAAAACGGCCAGCCCAAAGTACTATGGACGCTTCAACCAGGGCGTGGTCACCATCAATCTGGTGGATGTGGCCCTCAGCTCCGGCGGCAACTTCGACAAGTTCTGGCAGATCTTCGACGAGCGCATGGCGCTCTGCCACCGCGCTCTGCAGGCCCGTCACAAGCGCCTGCTGGGCACCCCAGCGACGCCGCGCCCATTCTGTGGCAATACGGCGCGTGCGCCCGGCTGAAAAAGGGCGAGCCCATCGACAAGCTGCTGTACGGCGGCTACTCCACCATCAGTCTGGGCTATGCCGGCCTGTACGAGTGCGTGAAGTATATGACCGGCAAGAGCCACACCGATGCCGGTGCCAAAGCCCTTTGCCCTGAGCGTGATGCAGCACATGAACGACAAGTGCAACGCAGTGGAAGAAGGCGGAGAATATCGACTATTCCCTGTACGGCACCCCCCTGGAATCCACCACCTACAAGTTCGCCAAGTGCCTGCAGAAGCGCTTTGGCATCGTGCCCGGCATCACGGACAAGAACTATATCACCAACAGCTACCATGTCCATGTCTCGGAACAGATCGACGCCTTTACCAAGCTGAAGTTTGAGGCCGACTTCCAGCGCCTGTCCCCGGGCGGTGCCATCAGCTATGTGGAAGTGCCCAACATGCAGGACAATCTGGAAGCCGTCATAAGCGTGCTGCAGTTCATCTACGACAACATCATGTATGCCGACTGAACACCAAGTCCGATTACTGTCAGGTCTGCGGCTATGATGGCGAGATCAAGATCGTGGAGGATGACGGCAAGCTGGTGTGGGAGTGCCCCAAGTGCGGCAACCGCGACCAGAACAAGCTGAACGTTGCCCGCCGCACCTGCGGTTATATCGGCACCCAGTTCTGGAATCAGGGCCGCACGCAGGAGATCAAGGACCGCGTGCTGCATCTGTAAAAAACAGCAAAACTTTCATTTTTGATTTGATGTTTGAGCGGCCTTCGGCCGCTCCAAACATCTTTTTCAGCAAACGACAGGAACATTAGCATGAACTACGCAAACATCAAATATTACGACATCGCCAACGGCCCCGGGGTGCGCACCAGCGTTTTTGTATCCGGCTGCCGCCACCACTGCCCGGGCTGCTTCAACGCCGTAGCATGGGACTTTGCCTACGGTCAGCCCTTTGATAAGACCGTGCGCAACGAGGTATTTGCCTCCTGCCAGCCGGACTATATCGCCGGGCTCTCCCTGCTGGGCGGCGAACCCTTTGAGCCGGAGAACCAGCGGGAGCTGCTGCCCCTTGTGCGCAACTTCAAAGCCTGTACCCTGCCAAAACGGTGTGGTGCTATTCCGGCTACACCTGGGAACAGCTGACCGGCAAAGAGCCCAGTCCCTTGCGCGGTGCGAGGTAACCGACGAGCTGCTGGCACTGCTGGATGTGCTGGTGGACGGCAGATTCGTGCAGGCCGAGCACGATATCTCCCTGCGTTTCCGCGGCAGCCGCAACCAGCGTCTGCTGGATGTAAAAAAGTCCCCTTGCCGCCGGGCAGCCGTGTGGTGGGAGGACGAAAAGGTGTTCGCCACCCATACCATGGAACGGTAAACCGTATTGAATTCCCCTGCGTTTGTCCGTGAACATCTATAAAAAATTCTTCCGTTGGCACGCGGAGGCCACTAAAACTGCCGCTGGCAAACGGCTTTTTTCTTTTTTTTCATTCCCGGCTGCCCACGGCGTCCTCGATGACGCGCAGGAAGGCATTGCCGTAGCGGGCGGCTTTCTTTTCGCCCACGCCGCTGATGTTCAGCAGCTCGTCGATGCTCATGGGCTTTTTCTCTGCCATCTCCCGCAGGGTGGCATCGTTGAACACCATAAAGGCGGGCAGGTTCTGCTTGCCTGCCAAGGCGCTTGCGCACCGCATACAGGGCGTTGAGCAGCTTTTCGTCCGCTTCGCTCAAGCTGCCGGCCGCGGCGGGCTTTGCGCGGCGGGGCTTTTCCAGCCGGTCGGCGCTTTGGGCGGCACGGCGGCGGGCGTATTCCACCTGCAACTGCGCTTCCTGCTCGGCGGCAAGGCAGCAGGAGCAGTTGCCGCACTTTTGGGGCGCTGCTTCCCCGAAGTATTGCAGCAGAAAGCCGCGCAGGCAGTGCTGGGTGGTGGAGTAGAAGGTCATGTACTTGAGCCGCTCCTCTGCCTTGCGGGCGGCTTCGGCCTTTACATCCGCAGGCAGACCGTTGTCGGCTTCCCGCTCCTTGTCAATAAAAAATCGGATGGTGCGCACATCTGTGCCGGAATACAGCAGGGTACACCGGGCGGGCTGGCCATCGCGCCCGGCGCGCCCGGCCTCCTGATAATAGCTTTCCAGATCCTTGGGCATATTATAATGGATGACGAACCGCACGTTGGGCTTGTCGATGCCCATGCCGAAAGCATTGGTGGCCACCATCACCTGCACCCGGTCGTAGAGGAAATCGTCCTGATTCTGCCGCCGGGTGTCCGCATCCAGTTTTGCGTGGTAGGCTGCCGCCCGGATGCTGCGGCTTTGCAGCAGCTGCACCGTCTCGTCCACCTGCCGGGTGGTGCTGCAATACACGATGCCCGCATGATTGCCCTCTTTGAGCACCAGCTCCAGCAGCTCCTTGGGCTTCTGGCTGGGCAGCGCCCGCCGGGTCTCAAAGTACAGATTTGGGCGGTCGAAGCTGGTGGTCACCTCGTAGGGATCTTGCAGCGCCAGATGGGTGCGGATATCCTCCCGCACATGGGCGGTGGCGGTGGCGGTGAATGCGCCTATGACCGGGCGGCGGGCAGGCTGTCCACAAATTCCTTGATGCGCAGATAGCTGGGGCGGAAGTCCTGTCCCCACTGGCTGATGCAGTGTGCCTCGTCCACCGTGACCATGCTGATCTGCTGCTCCTGCACAAAGCGCTGGAAGCCTGGCATTTCCAGCCGCTCCGGGGCCACATAGATGATCTTATACCAGCCCTCGCGGGCGCGGTGCAGCATCAGGGCTTTCTGGTTGTCGGTCAGGCTGTTGTTCAGAAAAGCCGCCGCCACGCCCGCCTGCACCAGCGCGCTCACCTGGTCTTTCATCAGGCTGACCAGCGGGGACACCACGATGGTAATACCCGGCAGCAGCAGCGCCGGCACCTGATAGCAGATGGATTTGCCCGCGCCGGTGGGCATGACCGCCAGCACATCCTGCCCGGCCAGCAGGCGGCTGACGATCTGCTCCTGCCCGGGGCGGAAGCTGTCGTAGCCAAAAAATTTTTTCAGGATGCTGTGCGGGTTTTCCATGGTCTCCTCCGTTATATAAGTAGGTGCGCTGACGCGCCGATCGCTCAAAAACCTTATCAGTATACCACAAAACCGATACTTTTGGCAGAAAAAAGCGTCACTTTGCGCAAAAACGTGCGATATCCACTCTTTCTGCCCGGGAAGGATAGCTTTTCAGGCGCGAAAATGCTATAATGAGAACACATATCTCCATGCCACCCCCGCAGACTGCCCGGCATGGATCATGCAATGTAAAAAGGAGCATTTATAATATGCAGCAGAAACTTATCACCTTTGCCGTGCCCTGCTACAACTCGGCAGCCTATATGCGTCACTGCATCGAAACGCTGCTGAGCGCAGGCGAGCAGGCCGAGATCATTCTGGTGGACGATGGTTCCGTCAAGGATGACACCCCCGCCATCTGCGACGAGTACGCCGCAAAGTACCCCACCATCGTCAAGGCCATCCATCAGGAGAACGGCGGCCACGGCGAGGGCGTCAATCAGGGCATCCGCAACGCCACCGGCCTGTACTACAAGGTAGTGGACAGCGACGACTGGCTGGACACCGATGCCCTGAAGAAGGTGCTGGAGCGTCTGACCACGCTGGTAGCCCGCGGCACCGCGCCGGATCTGATGATCTGCAACTATGTGTACGAGCATGTGGAGGACGGCACCAGCCACACCGTGCGCTACACCAACGTGTTCCCGCAGAACCGCCTGTTCGACTGGGTGCACGTCCGGCACTTCCGCCCGGATCAGAACCTGCTGATGCACTCGGTCATCTACCGTACCCAGCTGCTGCGGGAGTGCGGATTGGAGCTGCCTAAGCACACCTTCTATGTGGACAACATCTTTGTGTACCAGCCCCTGCCCTACGTCAAGAGTATGTACTATATGGATCTGGATCTGTACCGCTACTTCATCGGCCGCGCAGACCAGAGCGTGAACGAAAGCGTGATGATCGGCCGCGTGGACCAGCAGCTGCGGGTCACCAAGCACATGATCGACTGTCAGGATCTGGACGCGCTGAAAGACCAGAAGCGTCTGCGCGCCTACATGGTGCACTACCTGTCTGTGATGATGGCGGTCAGCGACATCTTCCTGCTGCTGGACGGCAGCGCCGAAGCACACGCCAAAAAGGCAGAGCTGTGGCAGTACCTCAAGGATCACGTCACCCCGGCGTTTACCGCGCCGTGCGCGTGAACCTTGGCGGTCTGACCGACCTGCGCTTCCCCGGCGGCGACAAGGTGGTCGTAGCCACCTACCGCCAGCTGCGCAAAATCTTCAAGTTCAACTAAGGGCTTTTGCAAAACAGCATCAACAAAAAAAGAGATAGGCGCACGGCACCGTAGATGCCGGCGTTTTCAGCCTTCTGCCTGATCGGTACGGTGAAGGCGGGCTATTTTCCTGATCAGGCACCCACGATCAGGCGCACGGCACCGGATGCCGGGCCTTGATGGGAGTCTCCTTGCAGGACTGGAAGGCGTACTCCTTATAGTGGCGCACCAGCGGGGTGAACAGGACTCTCTCCGGCGCGGGCCACGCCGCCGCCGATCATGAACATTTCGGGGTCGGTGGTGGCGGCAATGTTTGCCAGTGCCATGCCCAGCGTGGAGGCCATCTCGTCCACCTCGCGGGCAGCCAGTGCATCCCCGGCGCGGGCGGCGTCGAACACGTCCTTGGCTTCAACGTCCTTGCCGCGCAGGGTGCAGGCAGTGTCCGGGTTTGCGTCCAGCAGCTTCTTCATTCAGCGGACCTCGCCCGTGGCGCTGGAATACTGCTCCAGACAGCCGCGCTTGCCGCAGCCGCAGACGGCGGTCTCGTGGCGGTTGACCGTGAGGTGGCCGATCTCGCCGCCTGCGCCGTGGGTGCCGTCGATGACGTGGTTGTTGACGATGACGCCGCCGCCCACGCCGGTGCCCAGCGTGACCATGACGGCGCTGCGGCAGCCCTGTGCCGCGCCCATCCAGATCTCGCCCAGCGCAGCCACGTTGGCGTCGTTACCCACCAGCACCCGGATGCCGCCCAGCAACTCGCTGAGCTCAATGGAGACGTTGCGGTTGCCCCAGCCGCCAAGGTTTGCACACACGATGGGCACGATGCTGGAATCCAGCACCGGGCCGGGCACGCCCAGACCGACACCCTCGACCTCGTCTGCGGACAGACCCTTTTCCTGCATCTTCTGCTGCACGGCAGCAGCCAGATTTTCCAGAATGTGAGCACCGTTATTGGAAGTATCGGTGCTTACCTCCCACTTTTCCAGCAGCTTGCCGCTGGTGGTGAACAGGCCGACCTTGGCAGTGGTGCCGCCCAGATCGATGCCAAATGCGTATTCCTTCATGTCATTTACCCCTTTGATGCGGATGCGCCGCATTTTTTATCAGTATTTTATAGTATACCATATTTTTCCGCAAAAAGAGCAGTGCTGCGGCGGCATTTCGTGCAATCGGACTGAAATCCATGTAAAATTTTGGGCAGTTCCACAAGTAGATTCAGCGCACGGTGTTGGTCAGCGTGCCAATTCCTTCGATCTCGCACTGCACGGTGTCGCCCGGGTGCAAAAACTGCGGCGGGTCCATGCCCATGCCCACCCCGGCAGGGGTGCCGGTGGCAATGATGGTACCGGCTTTCAGGGTCATGCCCTGCGAAAGCTCGTGGATGACGTGGTCGATATCAAAATTTGCAGCTTGGTGTTGGAATCCTGCCGCAGCTCGCCGTTCACCCGGCTGCGGATGGGCAGCGCGGGCGGGTAGGCGTCAAATTCATCCGCGGTGACGATGCAGGGCCCCATGGGGGTAAAGCCGTCCAGACTTTTGCCGAAATACCACTGTTTGTGGGCGGTCTGTACGTCTCGGGCGGAGACATCGTTCAGGATGGTGTAGCCGAACACATAATCTTTGGTCTGTCCGGCAGGCACATCCTTGGCATCCTTGCCCAGCACTACAGCCAGCTCGCACTCGTAGTCCAGCTTCTGCACAAGGTCGGTGTGTGCCTCGATGAAGCCGCCGTCCGGTACCGCGCGGCTGACCCGCTTGGAGAAGTAGATGGCGTCCTGATGCTGGGTGGAAAAGGCATCCGCAGAGTACTTTTCGGCCTCGTCCGAGTGTGCCATATAGTTGATGCCCAGACAGACCACGTCCTGTGCGCGGGGCTGGGGATGGGGCTTTGCAGGGTGACGGCCTCCACCGGCAGCGCTGGGATGCCGCTGATGGCCAGCTGCAAGCCGAACCGCACCTGCGGGTGAGGAAGGGGATGGCGTCGGACAGGGTTTCGTAGGAGTGCCCCAGCCAGCTCAGCGGCCAGACCTGTGTGCCGTCCTGCGAGAGGATGGCAGGGTCCTCCATGCCGTCCGGCAGGCGGCAGGTGACAAAACGCATACAGTCCCCCCTCCCCTCAGTGCCGGTAGGCGATGGCGCTGCGGATGCGGTCGGCTTCGGCGTCTCCCGCCAACTGGCGCACCAGCTCCAGCGCAAAGGGGATAGCGCCGCCCAGACCATAGCTGGTGGTGATGTTGCCATCCACGACCACCTCGGTGTCCAGCACATGGGCGCCGACCAGCTTGTCCTGAAATGCAGCGTGAGCGGTGGCGTTTTTGCCCTCCAGCAGACCCAGTGCTGCCAGCCCGCTGGGCGCAGCGCAGATGGCGGCTACCTTTTTGCCCGCCTTTGCAAAGGCAACGCAGGTGTCGGTCACCGTCTTGTTGGCGGCAAGGTTCGGCGTGCCGGGAATGCCGCCGGGCAGCACCACCAGATTTACGTCGGAATAATCGACCTCCTCCGCCAGCGCATCGGCGGTGATGTGCACCTTATGGCTGCTCAGGATCTCCCGGCTGCCGGAAGCGCTTGCCACCAGCACCTCCACCTTGGCGCGGCGGAGCAGATCCACCACCAGCAGTGCCTCGCACTCCTCGGTGCCCTCCGCAAAAAATACAACAGCTTTTGCCATAAGAAAAACCTCCTGTTCAAATATCAAAAAGAAAAGCCGCGTGCCGCAGCTTTGGGCAACTGCCCTTTTGGCGGTACGCGGCCTTTGGATCAGTCAGCGGCCTTTTTTCAGCTTCCAGCAGCGCACGCAGCACACTGTCGTCTGCGCTCAGCACCCGGCTGACCCGGCTGATGATGGCGCTGGACGCACCGGTCTTGTCCATGATCTCGGTGTAGATGCACTTGTCGGCCAGCAACTCGGCAATGTTGTAGCGCTGCTCCATTGCGCTGAGCTCCGAATAGCTGCACACGTCCTGCAGAAAACGATAGCATTCCTCCGGGGTCTTGAGCTGCAGAAAAGCCTGGTACAGGCCGGAGTTGCCGGTGGGATGATCTTTCGCCATGATAGTCTCCTTTTTTTTGCACAGAATGCCCGCAGACAGCGGCTTTATTACACTACATCAGTGTAGTACAAACGCGGATAAATTTCAATGGCTATTTTGTGATTTTTCGGAAATCAGCTCAGGGTATGCTCATACACCAGCTCGTTGCGGGGCATGGTGCCGTTTTCCTGCTCGGCGGGGCGCAGCTCGCGGTAGCGCAGCGCCTTGAAGAACTGCTGCACCGGCAGCGCCTTGGCGTGGATGGTGCACCACACCCGGCCTTTGCCCTCGCCCTTGGCCAGCCGCTCACAGGTCTGCACGATGTCCCTGCCGATGGCCTTGCCGCGGTACTCCGGCTTGAGGTACAGGTGCATCAGGTGCAGGGCGGTGTTCTCCATCTTCCACGCAAAGTAGCCGATGAGCTTGCCCCCCAGAAACACCAGAAAATAGTTCACGTCGTTGTCGATGTCCGTTTCAATGGCGTCGGCGCTTTGCAGCTCCTCCACAAGGGTGTCCAGCTGCTTTGCGGGGTAGTAGCGCTTGTAGACCTCGTGCCACAGCTCGCTGGCAAGGTCGGCGGTGTTGTGGATGTATTTGGCCTTTGCGACCAGCTTGTAATCAGGCTTCATAAAACTCCTTATACTCTTACAATGTAATCCGGCTTGCGGGGCGCGGCGGGCTTGGGTTCGGCGGCGGGGTAGCCCAGAATGCAGTGGCCTACGCCGATCCAGTCCCCCTCGATGCCCCACTTTTTCAGCAGTGCCTTTGCCCTCGTCGGAGTCGAACTCCTCCCGGGCGCGGTTGATCCAGCAGCTGCCCAGCCCCAGCGATGCGGCAGCCAGCATCAGGTTTCCCATGACAAGGCTGCCGTCCTGCACGGCGCAGTTTGCGTAGGCATCGGCAGCACCACCAGAATGGTGAGTGCGCCGTACATCGGGTCGCTGTCGGCACACATGACGGCGGCGTTCATTCGGGTCAGTTGGGCGCGGGTAGCGGAATCCTGCACGACCACGATCTTAGCGCTCTGGCGTCCCATAGCGCTGGCAGCGTAGGTGCCGGCGTCCAGCACGGCGTCCAGCTCTGCATCCGTGATCTGCCGGGGCTCGTAGGCGCGGCAGCTGCGGCGGCTGCGAATGGTTTGTAAAGTCTCGTTGGTCATGAAAGATCCCTCCTTAAATAGTGGATGGCTTTATTGTACCACAACCTGCGCCGGAGTGCAAAGTGCCCGCCGGTAAAAAACATTGCTGGCTCCCGAAAACGTTTGCGCTGCTGAGGCAAAAACACGACAGAATGCACAAAAACAAAAGAAAGATTATGGAAAAGCATTCTTGTTGCCAGCGGGCAAATCGGGTATAATAGGGCTACCATAGCGGAAAGGAGTTGTGCTCTATGGCAAAGGCATCGCAGGTCGTCATTATGGAGGGGGAATACTACATCATCAAGGCCCCCAACGGGAAGGTACTGGAAGTAAAGGATTTCAACACGGAGAACGGCGCCGGCATCCAGCTGTGGAGCTATGCGGGCCATCCGTGGCAGCAGTGGCAGTTTGTGGACGCGGGCGAGGGACGCTGGCGCATCCAGAACCGCTTTACCGGCAAGATGATCGATCTGGCACTTGGCGGCGTGGTGGAGGGCACATGGCTGCACCAGTGGAGCCGCACCAGCGGGCTGAGCCAGTGCTGGGCACTGGAACCTACCCGCAGCGGGCGCACCCGCATCCGCAATGTGCTGGCGGATAAAGTACATCGACCTTGTGGGCATGAACACCGCCACCGGCGCACAGGCGCAGATCTGGAACTATGTGGCGGGCGGCAATCAGGAGTGGACGCTGGAGCGCATCGACCCCGACGCTGCCCAGACCGGCAAGCGTGCCGGGAAGCCAAAGACCCCCAGCCCACGCCCAGCCAGCGCAAGCACCAGAACGATCTGGTGCGCAAGCTGAACAGCGCAGGCAAGGGCCGCGCCGGACGCAAGGCATAACGAAAAAAGCGCATCCGCTGCTTTGTGGGCATCCGCAGCGGAGACACTTCCCAAAGGGCTGCTGCACAGCGTTTCATGCAGCAGTCCTTTTTTATGAAAAAAAGATGGTATGCCGCAGCGGCGGCGGCATACGGTAACCATTCTCGACCTCTGGCGAAAAACATCGGACAAAAAAGGAGAACTACCCAATGAACTTAGGCGCATTTATGGACCCGGAATTTCCCATCTTCAGCACCACCCTTTGCTATCTGGAGCGGGAGGACGCTTACCTGATGTTGCACCGCATCAAAAAGCAGGACGACTACAACCACGACAAGTGGGTGGGCGTCGGCGGCAAATTTGAGCGGTTTGAAAGCCCGGAGGAGTGTCTCGTGCGGGAAGTGCGGGAGGAGACCGGCCTTGACGCTGACCCGCTACCGCGCCCGGGGACTGCTGACCTTTGTGTGGGGCAACATGACCGAGTTCATCCATCTCTACACCGCCGACGGGTGGACGGGCGAGATGATACAGGGCGATGCCTGCGCCGAAGGCGAATTGCAGTGGGTGAAAAAGTCTGAGGTGCAAAACTGCC
>VOFG01000293.1_pt1 | contig 44000 bp, 60 predicted proteins | sample 5384171 | NCBI WGS metagenome assembly VOFG01 (sample SAMN12384726, study PRJNA508395) | human gut metagenome | isolation source: healthy gut F | host: Homo sapiens
GCTAATTTCCATGACATCAGCCTCCTCTAAAATTTAACGTGCTTGCAGCTCTTCTGCTAGACAAGCTATCGTTTTCCCCAATACCGGATGAACAAGTGCAGGAGCGATTTCTGCCAAGGGCAGCAAAACAAAATCGCGATTCTGCATATCCGGATGTGGTAGCTTTAAATCATCGGTAGTCAGAATTTGATTTTCATACAATAATAAATCTAAATCTATATTACGTTCACCCCAATGACACAGACGAACGCGACCCATTTCTTGTTCAATGGCTAATAATAAATGTAACAGCTCTTCAGGCTCCAGGTCAGTCCGCACACAGCACACAGCATTCAAAAACTGTGGCTGGTCCGTAACACCATAAGGCTCTGTGCAGAGAAAGGCAGATGTTTTAACCACCTCTACCCCATGCTCTGCTAATAGTTGCACAGCCTTTTGTAAATTGGCTTTATCGCCCAAATTACTGCCTAAAGCAACATAAGCAAGATGCTTTTCTTTAATATCGGCTTGCATAATATCCCTGCCTTATTTTTCGGCAAAGCGTTCCGGATGTAGAATTGCTTCCAACATACGGATAGCACGAATATTAGCTTCTACATCATGGACACGTACCATTTGCGCACCTGCATATACAGCCTGCAAACTAGTAGCCATAGTACCCTCAAGACGTTCTTCAGCAGGAATACCGCCTAAAACAGTACCGATGGTAGATTTTCTAGAAGCTGCCAAAAGCACAGGATAACCAAAGCTGGTCAGAGTATGTAAATCACGCATTAAAAGCAAGTTTTGCTCCACTGTTTTCGCAAAGCCGATGCCCGGATCTAAAATAATCTTTTCTGCACCAACACCGCGGCTGCGCAATAATTCTGCTCTTTGATATAAATAAGCAGCGACTTCTTCTACTACGTTTTTGTACTCGCAGTTCTGCTGCATATTTTTTCGGTGTACCGCGCATATGCATTAAAATAATCGGTGCTTTGGATTTAACTACTAAATCCGCCATCTTCGGATCTGCTTCCATAGCAGTAACATCGTTGATGATATCTGCACCGGCGGCCAAAGCGGCTTCCGCAGTATCTGCACGATAAGTATCAATAGAAATAACAGCTTGGGGATACGCAGCACGAACAGCCTTGATTACAGGAATAACACGGTTACGTTCTTCTTCTCCATCGACGCTGTCACTGCCCGGTCGTGTACTTTCACCGCCGATATCTAAAAATACCGGCACCATGTGCTAGCATCAAGCCGGCCTTTTTACTACGTCGTCGACAACAGGAACGCGGCTGCCTGCATAGAAGGAATCAGGGTAATATTTAAAATGCCCATGACGCACATCTGCTCATAGCTCAGTTCGCGACCGTCAGCCAAAACAGTTTTCAACGGTGCAGGCTCTAAAACTGCCTGCAATTCCGCAACAATCTTTTCGATACCGAAATAAGGCATCTGCGCCAATTTACCTAAAAGCAGCTGATAATGTTTACGTGTACCTAAAAAGCAACACATCCACATATTTATCAGCATTTAAAATACAGCCTGTAGGCACAACAGCGTCACCGCCGGCCGCCAACATTTCCTGTTTAATGATATTAGCCGCAGGAGTACGCACTTCGATTAATTTATAAGGCAGAATCTCTGCTTTCTTCGCAAAAATCGGCAGACTTGTCTGATGTGCACCAATAGAGGCAATCGCCTCGGTCAGCATTTCACGGTTTATTTTCAGCAGCATTATTCTTCTCCTTTTTCTACAACAGCAAAAGCATTATGATTATGAATACTTTCCTGGCTTTCGACTTCGGCACGATACCAGGTAATACGCTTATCTTCATCTAATAAAAGTGCTAATTCGCGTACAGCATCTTCAACGAAGCGAGGATTTTCATAAGCGTGTTCCGTAACATATTTTTCGTCAGGACGTTTTAAAAGACCATAAACCGGCGCACTGGCAGCTTCATCAGCCATCTGTGCCAATTCTTCTAACCAGACCATTTCTTTCGCAACGATTTCTATTTTTCGCCCAAGCACGTTGGTTATGTGCACCATAATCACTAATTTCCTTAGAACAAGGACATAAAGTTTGCACAGGCACTACAACGGTAATACGCAGTTTAAATTTTTCGCCTTTTTCTGCTTTATAAACACAGTCCATATCCATAGGTGCAGTCATACCGCTGACCGGTGCTGCTTTCGTAATAAAATAAGGAAATTCTAATTGCATAAAAGCTTTTTCCGCCTGCAAATTCTCTTTGAGCTTATCTAAAATCCCTCGATTTCGCCCAAACTAACAGGTCCTAAAGTACGCAAGCACTCTACGAAACGGCTCATATGTGTACCACGCATATCATGAGGCAGGTCAACTGCCAACATCACACGTGCCACAGAATGCTGAGTACCGCAGGTTTTATCACGCAGCTCAATCGGCCAACGTAAATCCTTAATACCTACATGCTTCAGCGGAATACGGCGTAAATCCTTCTCACTTTGTACATCTTTCAACTTATTCACCCCTATACACACAACCACTGGTGCGTGTTTCCCAAACTTCTACTTCATACAGATAATAATGGTCACTTTGCAGCAATCCTTCCAGCTTATTCCAAATCCATACAGAAATGTTTTCTGCTGACGGAACAGGAATAACATCATTAATACAAGCATGATCTAAATGTACCAAGACCTCTGCCTTAACTAAATTCTTCAATTTAATAAAATCAATAACCATACCCTCGTGGTCAGGAGTACCTTCTACCTTTACCACCAATTTATAAGTATGGCCATGCAGATGCTCACATTTACCGTTATAAGCAGGCAGATAATGTGCAGCGTCAAAATCAAATTCTTTAATAATAATCATTTATACTCGCCTCCGTACAAAAGTCAGTCCGGAAAAATTATCCACTTGACGCAGAGCCTCATAAGCAACAATAGCTACTGAGTTGGACAAATTTAAAGAACGGGCTTCTTCAATCATCGGAATACGTACACAATCATCAGGATATTCTTCACGCAGTTTATCCGGCAATCCTGCTGTTTCCTTACCGAAAATCAGTAAGCTATCAGCATCATATTTAACATCCGCATAAGATTTATGTGCTTTAGTAGTCAATAAAAACTTGCTATTATCCTTATATTTTTCCAAAACTTCATAAATACTGTCATAATAATGAATATCTACTAAATGCCAATAATCAAGGCCGGCACGTTTCAAATATTTATCCTCCACAGAAAAACCTAACGGACGTACAAGATGCAGATGACATCCTGTTGCCGCACACAGACGTGCAATATTACCGGTATTGCCCGGAATTTCAGGTTCAACTAATACAATATGCATTTTAAAACTCCCTTTCCCAATATGCTTATTTATAAATCATTAACGATTGCGCTCACGCAGCAATTCCTCTACACGCTCACGCATTGTACGTTTTTAGCCTTTTTCTTATCTTGCTTCTTATCCTCATCTTCATCATGACGCTCGCTTACAGGCTGAAGCAGCATTTTCTGATAAGTAGCCATAATCTTTTCACAGTAGGAGGACCCCATAGCCCAAGTACCATTCAATCCTGCCCAAGTATCAACGACACCACGCTCAACGCGGATGCTATGTGCCAATTCATAACGAGGATCAACGATTTTAGTCTGGGGACGCTTCTTCTGGGTATAGGCCAACAAATGCTGAATGTGAGCACGAACACCAATCTGCGGTGTCTTAAAGGAAGCACCGCGGACACCACCGCCAGTAGTACCTAAACCGCAGAAATTATTCTGATGATGACGTACATCCCCACCATAACGATAATAACCTGTTTCAATCAAGGACTGTGCTAAAGCCAGGTCTGGACGAACATTTTCCCTGCCTGCTTCTTCCCAATACAAATCAACTAACTCTTCCACACTGCAAGCTAATTGTACATCAGGATTATAAGCCTTGATCAAAGCTACTGCCTGAGATTTATCCACTACAGGGTCACCATAAATACTTATATTACGATAATCTTCGGGTAACTCAATCCCGCCAAAGGTATTTTTACCATTTTTCTTCTTGTTTTGCTCTTTATCATCGGAAGCATTTTTTACTTGTTCATTTTAGACTCGAAACGCTTAGTTTCTTTTTTATCCTTATCACGATTACGACGACGCTCTTCGTCTTTATATTTACGTTTGTCCTTATCGTTATCGCTTAACTTTTTTCGCCATTCTTATCTTTTACGATAATATCTTTTGTTTTGCCATTACTATCAGTAATAATATTTATGCCACCCTGTGGCCATTGCTTAGCTGCAACCTTACTGCGATTTACATTAGTAGACACGCGTGGTTGAGTTACATCATCCTTAGAAGCAGCATTTGCTGACGCCAGATTTACAAACAAGCAGCCGGTAGCTGCTAAAGCAAGCATTAAATTTTTATATTGCATATATCCATACTCCTAATTGTATTCATAATTACAATTATACTCTATTTTACTAGGTTATGTAAAGTTCTTCACGATATTCTTCCATTTTATTCACAGATAAAACCTATCTAAAGAAGTCCCATATCCCTGCCTCTATAAGAAAGGTACAAATATGCGAAGTGTGTAAGACCTCTCCACCTCACTACGTTAGGCACCTATCCTTACACGGAGAGGCAAACTCATTTAGCGAAAGTTCACATTTCTAATTTACTATAATAGAAATATTTAGTATATAGTGAAACAAAACACACGAATAACTACTTTTACCGAAGAAAATTAGTATTTGCTCGGCTTTCCTTGCAAGATTGCTCAGGTGTGTTCAATGAAGTACGCAAAACGCCGAACCCTCGGCACTCATTTTATGTGAACCATCTTCGAATGAAGAGAGAAATCTGATGGTTGTCACTCAACGGCTTTATTTACTTTTATTATTTAGAATATCATTCACAAAAGTTCTATTTCCTATATAATATAAATAGATATTCTGCTGTCACTATAAACTGCTTATGACAGTCAGACAGTATTATTCTGCACATACAAGGAGGCATGATTATGACTGCACAATTCCATTATATCAACCACGCTTGTTTCTCTATTACTAAAAAAACGGTAAGACTATGATTTTCGATCCGTTCCTAAATGACAATCCTGAAGGATTAACAGCTAAAGATATAAAAGCTGATTATATTTTCATCAGCCACGCTCATTTCGACCATCTTGGCAGTGCGTTTGAAATCGCTAAAAACTGCGATGCTTTAATCATTACTACTGCTGAAATTGCTGCTATGGCTGAAAACGACGGTTGCCGTGCTCATGCAATGCACTTGGGTGGCACTTTTACCTTCCCCTTCGGCAAATTACGCCTGACTCCCGCTTTCCATGGTGCAGGTGTTCCCGGCGGTCATGCTTGCGGCGTCGTTGTCGATTTTTACGGCACTACACTGTATTTTGCCGGCGACACTGCTTTATTTAGCGATATGCAGCTTCTGCAGCGTCTGGACAAATTTGATTATGCCGTACTGCCCATCGGCGGTAATTTCACTATGGACCCCAACGATGCAGCTATTGCCTGTGATTTTCTGAAAGCAAAATATGTTATTCCTGTACATTACAACACTTGGCCACCCATCGCTCAAGACGTTATGGCCTTCAAAGCTGTTGTAGAAGAAACTACTTCCAGTAAAGTTTTAGTCGTAAATCCAGGTCATACTCTTGAAATCGAATAATCCACTTACCAAAAATTACATAAAACAGTAAAAAAAATTAAGCCTAAATTGCAATAAGAAGTTGCACACTTTTAAAAAATCAAGCTGCATAAATCTTATCAAGCTCATTCTCGAATAGATCATCAGGTGATTTGTATCCGAGTATTTTCCTGGGTAACAAATTACACCAATCTGCTGTCAACAGAATATCATCAGAAGTATATTTGCCTATTCTCTTTCCTTTAGGAATAAATCTTCTTAAAAGACCATTGTGACGTTCGTTAGAACCTCTTTCCCATGAACTGTAAGGGTGGGCAAAGTATACTTTTGTCTTTGTGTTATCTTCAAGCTTTGCGAGTTCAACAAATTCACTACCGTTATCACTTGTTATAGTTTTGAATATCTGGCTAAACTTATCGCCATAGTAATTTTTCAAGTATTCCATAGCTTTACTAACGGAAGATGTTGTTTTCCTTCGATTTAATGGCTATGTACTTGCGTGTAAGACGTTCTACAAGAGTTAATATAGCGTTATCACTCTTGCTTTTACTGCCTATAACAGTATCTATCTCCCAATGTCCAAACTCGCTACAATCAGTTATTTCTGTCGGTCTTTCGTCAATACTGCGACCTAGATGTTTTAGGCATTCCTTAACGTTATGACGGCGTTTGCGTCTACGAACTTTTTAGCGGTAGGTCGATGTTACGCAGTGCAAGAAGCATAGAGTCAACATAGTTGTACAGTGTTTTTACGCACACCATCTCAGAATCTATATACAACTTGTGTGTTTTTTGCATAACCGTAACAGGCGTCCAAGGACCACCCTTTTTCAAGAACCATTTCAACAACCCAGGAGACAAACTTACTGGACAAAAATCTTCTAGATTTCCTAATACTGTTAGCATGGCTTTGTTCGTATGCATTTTGTGCACGTCTAGCTCCATATCTACCGGTATTATGGTGAGCATCACGCTTCAATTCATTACGGATAGTATTGGGAGCGCAATTAAAATGTCTAGCCAACTGGCGGAGAGAATAACGTACAGATTTATTGGATAATATCCCTTGTAATTCTCTGCGGTCACCATAAGAAAAATGTTTACCTTTTATGTGTTTTGTGGTATCTTGAGTATAGTCCATTGTGATTGCCTCCTTGTAAGTTTTGTGTAGTAGCTTAATTTTAACATGAAGAGGTCACAATGGACTATTTTTATTCTGTTTTCAAGGTGTGCAATTTCATTTTACAATGAACCAAAAAAAATTAAGCAGGACTTCAAAATTAATTGAGGTCCTGCTTTTTAAGTTAGAGCTTAAGAAATTTACGCCAGCTGGCATTTTTATTGATATCACAATTACTGCAATTATTACATTTCTGCGGTGCTTTTTCACCAAAATACTCTAAAAGCACCTTACGCAGGCAGTTAGAAGTATTACAGTAATAAATCATCTTCTCTAAAAGCTGCAGCTCATGCTCTTTCCACGCTAAGTCAGGCTGATCATGGCCTACAAGATAAGTATTAACGGCAATATCCGCCTTATCATAAAGCAAAATACATTCTGACGGCAGACCATCTCGTCCGGCACGTCCTGCCTCCTGATAATAACTTTCTATATCCTTAGGCATATTATAATGCACGACAAAACGTACATCAGCCTTATCAATGCCCATACCAAAGGCATTCGTAGCTACAATCAGCGGCACCTGTCCACCTACGAAAAAATTCTGATTATCCCGCCGTTCCTCAGGGGTAAGTCCTGCATGATATCGCAAAGCCCTATATCCCTGACGCTGTAATTGCTGAGTAACACGCTCTACCTTATTACGGGTAGCACAATAGATAACGCCGCATTGATTCTTGTGCTTACGTAAAAATTCCAGTAGCTGCGGTCCTTATCCTGCGTCCTTTCTACAGCAAAATGCAAATTGGGACGGTCAAATCCTGTTACCACAATATGCGCATCTGGCATATTCAACCTAAGACAGATATCCTTGCGGACATCTGGTGTTGCCGTTGCCGTAAATGCCGCAATCAGTGGCTTATGTGGCAAAGCATCGATAAAATCCGGAATATTATAGTAATCCTTACGGAAGCTATGACCCCATTGGGATACACAATGAGCCTCATCCACTGCCACCATAGTAATATACGCTTTTGCGCAAAATCTACGAACTGAGGATTAGCTAAACGCTCCGGTGCTACATAAAGAAATTTACATTCTTTATTTAAAGCAGCATGAAGTACCTTGCCATACTCATTACCCGTCATACTACTATCCAGATACGCCGCAGGAATTCCCCGTGCCGTTAAGGCCTCCGCCTGATCCTTCATCAATGAAATCAAAGGCGAAATAACCAAGGTAACACCTTTTAAAAGCAGTGATGGCAGCTGAAAGCAGATACTTTTACCAGCACCAGTAGGAAGCACGGCCAGAACAGGCTGACCGTGCAGAATTTTAGTGATAATCTCCTCCTGCCCATTGCGGAAGCTATCATAACCATAATAATACTTCAGGGCACGATGCAGGAAAGCACTATCTATTTGTCTTGTCATAAAGCACTAAGCTATCGGATTATAAACCTGCTTGTTCACGCAGAGCAGCTGCTTTGTCGGTATGTTCCCACGGCAGATCTACATCAGTACGACCGAAATGACCATAAGCAGCAGTTTGTTTGTAAATAGGACGCAGCAAATCTAATTCTTTGATAATGCCGGTCGGGCTCAGAGAGAAGTTCTTGCAAACTAATTCAGCAATTTTGTCTTCGCTGATTTTGCCGGTGCCAAAGGTTTCTACCAGTACGGATACAGGATGAGCTACGCCGATAGCATAAGCCAGTTGGATTTCGCATTTGTCAGCCAGACCTGCAGCAACGATGTTTTTAGCAACGTAACGAGCTGCATAAGCTGCACTACGGTCAACTTTGGAAGGATCTTTACCGGAGAAAGCACCGCCGCCATGACGAGCCATACCGCCATAGGTATCAACGATGATTTTACGGCCGGTCAGACCAGCATCGCCTTGCGGACCACCGATTACAAAACGACCGGTAGGATTGATATAGTATTTAGTATTTTCGTCCAGCATTTCAGCAGGAACAATCGGTTTAATAACTTCAGTGATGATGTCAGCACGGATTTGTTCATTAGTGATTTCCGGTGCATGTTGAGAAGAAATTACGATAGCATCAACACGTACAGGTTTGCCGTCATCATATTCAACAGTAACTTGAGTTTTGCCGTCAGGACGCAGATAGTCCAAAGTGCCGTTTTTACGTACTTCAGTCAGACGCAGAGCCAGCTTGTTAGCCAGATATGCAGGCATCGGCATATAGCTTTCGGTTTCGTTGGTTTCATAACCGAACATCATACCTTGGTCGCCGGCACCGGTTTCTTCTTCAGCAATAGCACCTTCTTTAGCTTCCAAAGATTTATCAACGCCCATAGCAATATCAGGGGATTGTTCGTCGATAGAAATCAATACGCCGCAAGTGTTACCATCAAAACCATATTTCGCACGGTCATAACCGATATTAATAACAGTTTCGCGAGCGATATGAGGAATATCTACATAGCATTGAGTGGAAATTTCACCGAAGATGTGAATTTGACCGGTGGTAACGATAGTTTCGCAAGCAACGCGACCTTTAGGATCTTTGCTCAAAATAGCATCTAATACCGCATCAGAAATTTGATCGGCAATTTTGTCAGGATGTCCTTCAGTTACGGATTCAGAAGTAAATAATTTTCTCATTCTACATGCTCCTTTCGTGGGCATAACTTAAATATAAAGGTAAAAGATTAACAAAAAAAAGACGTTCTCCATATGAGAACGCCGTCAATCGCTTAAAGCATTCTCATCTTACAGCTAAAGTGCTGTTGGACTTAGCACCGTTTACAGACATCACTCTGCAATGGTTGCTGCGGTTTCACAGGGCCATTCCCTCCACCGCTCTTGATGAGTATTTTTAAAATTGTTACGTTGTTAATTATAATGCAAATCTGTGTTAATGGCAAGTAATTTTTAAGAAATTCACATAGAAAACACACAGATTTTATACTTTAGACGGATGTTTATTTATATGATATTTTATATTAATAAGGTTTTGATACACTTATTTTTATTTTGGGTACATTATAAGGGAATACATTATGAAATAATCTCGCTCTTCTTAAATAATCTTGAAGTGGTCTTTCTAACAACCAGCTTTGATGATGTCGTCTAAAGATTTTTCTTGTCTAGTAGAGCCTTTATAACGTGTAATTCGTTTAACCCACGTTTTTTTTCCGCTTGAGCAATCAGAAATTTTTGCATTGGTTCTAGTGATTGTGCTTTATCCCATGCTTCAAGTGCCGAGAAATACTCATTTCTGTCTTCTTCATAAATAGTAATGGGAGGATGATTATGTAAAACAAGAAAATAATTCATTGCCAGTCTACCGGTTCTACCATTTCCATCAGCAAAGGGATGAATATTTTCAAATTTAACATGAAAATATGCTGCAGCAGTCAAAGCATTTTTATTGTCTACCTCTCGTAATTGCTCTAAAAGCTCATTTATTTCATCATGAACATCCTCTGGTAAAGCACCTATCTCATCTTTTCCTGTAACATAATACCCTAGCTTATAAGTTCCAGTGCGTTCACCTTTGTGCCAAATAACAGCATCATAAGTATTCATCGTGAGGCGTTTCTGTAAGTTTTTAAAAATGTTTCATCTAATGTATGTTTCTCACTAAAACAATCAAGAAAATAATCATATGCAATTCTGGCATTATGTAATTCGTATAACGTCCGTAAATCACCAGTATACGAACTTACTTTATCATGCTCAAAAATTTCTTGTGTAGTAAAATACGTAACCTTTGCATTCTCTATTTTACTAGAATTATAGGCAAAAGAAATTTTATTGGAATTTAAAACCTCTGCTAAATCAGCAGAAGTTTTTATATTCTTAGACTGCCACCAAGATAAAAATTTTATTATACATAGAAACTATATCGCCTACATTTCTTGCTTATTACAGCTCTAACTGAAATTTAATCGCCTCTTCTATATCTATAAAACAAGGTAAATCAGCTATATTATTTATATATTTTATTAAACGTTTTTTATCTACAGAACGAATCTGATGTGCAAGGACGATGGAATCTTTAGTTAATAACGATACCTCTTTAGGTAAATATACTTCGTTCGGATAAATCGTTTTATAAGTAGGTTTCATACTGGTTATAGGCAATATTGTAATCTGATTAAGATGATTTATAGCATCGGATGAAATTACTACACACGGCCTCATCCCCGATTGTTCTGACCTAATAACGGGATTCAAATCAAGAAAATAAATATCACCACGTTTTACCATTCTTCTTTACCACCGGAATAATCAATATGTCTGTAATCATCCTGAATTTCTTTGCAACGAGCAAGATATTCAGGGTCGCTAGCTGCCTCAAGCATCATTTTAATTTTTCTTTCTTTCTCCAATTCAAGAATTTTATCAGATATTGCCTTAGTGCAAAAACTACGCATACTATTGATAATCTTTTTATTGGAAAGAGTTTTTAATTTGTTATAAATATCTGGAGTTAATTCGATATTGATAGTTTTTTTTATAACATTATCCATAAATATCCTCTTCTCTTTTTTATATTTAATAGCACCTTCACATAATTAAGACAAGTGAAATTTGCTTTATTATATTATACCAAAAATATACGTTAAAAAATAGCGTAAAAAATAAAAGAAAATAAAAAGTTATGAAAAAAAGTATATTAATTATACTTGCTGCATTGTCAGTATGTCATTAGACGGCAAGCAAAACTTCAGCGGTCAGGTCATAACCAAAGTACTCACCTACGACTTCTAGCTCTAGATTCTCCAATCATGGGGTTCTCGTTGTAACGTAGGAATAAAATTTTATTATACATAGAAACTACTTCTCTTTCACAGTACCTGCTTGCCCTTGCTTATATAAATAAAATCTACCTGTATTTTTTATATCACACAAAAAGCTCAAAGGCACCGACATAACATCGGTGCCTAAAATTAGCTCAACTTATTTTTCTCTAGTATGATAAATTTTCAAAGCCTCATTCAAAATGCAGTTAGCTACTGCTGTTTTCGGCATTTTTCCAAAGCCTGTACATCGCCGTTGGCGAACAGGAATTTAACGATATTGGTATCAGCGTTAAAGCCTGCACCAGCTGCAGTAACATCGTTAGCAACAATCATATCAAGATTTTTCTTAACAACTTTTTCGCGGGCATTAGCAAGGAGATTTTGAGTTTCAGCCGCAAAGCCTACCAATACCTGATGGGTTTTCTTACCACCCAAGGTTTTTAAGATATCCGGATTCTTATCCATAACAACTGTTAAGGCATCATCGGTTTTCTTCTTAATTTTTTCTGATCAGCAACATCACGTGGACGATAATCAGCTACTGCTGCAGCTTTGATAACGATATCCACATCATCATAAGCATCTAAGCAGACATTGAGCATTTCATTAGTAGTTTCCACGTTAATGGCTTTTACATTCGCAGGAATACTCAAAGCAGACGGACCGCTGATTAAAAGTACTTCAGCACCACGTTCAGCAGCCATTTGTGCTACAGCATAGCCCATTTTTCCGCTGGAACGATTTCCTACAAAGCGAACGGGATCGATAGGCTCACGAGTGCCGGCAGCGGTAACAAGAACCTTCAGGCCACGCATATCGCCCTCACGGCGGGCAAAGAAAGCACTGACAAATTCTACAATCTGCTGCGGTTCAGGCAGACGACCGGGACCACTGGTACCGCAGGCCAACATACCTACAGCAGGGGGCATTACAGTTACGCCACGGCTCTCGAGTTTGGCAATATTCTCGGTAGTAGCAGGATTCAAATACATATTGGTATTCATTGCCGGACAAACAATAATCGGTGCCGGAGATGCCAGCAAAGTAGTGCTGAGCAAATCGTCAGCTAAGCCATAGGCCATTTTAGCTAAAATGTTTGCCGTAGCAGGTGCTACTAAAAATACATCTGCCCAGTTAGCCAAGGAAATATGCTCCACATTAAATTCCTGATTGGCACTCCACATGGAAACAGCAACCTGATTACCGCTTATTTCCTTAAAGGTAAGCGGGGTCACGAATTGCTGTGCATGTTCAGTCATAACCACACGCACCTGTGCACCTTGCTTACGCAGTCTGCTGACTAAATCGACAGCTTTGTATACCGCGATACCGCCGGTAACACCTAATACTATTTTTTCCCTTTTAACAAGATCTATACCTCCTGTTATTTTTCTTTTTCAGTGAACGTACTCCCACCTATAGAAGAGGGAGCTTCCTGCTTCAACGAGAACTGCACAAATAAATGCTAAGAGTTTATGCATCTTACACACTCTCCACAGGCGTAGATTTCCGTGCGAACCACGGTATTTTAGGTTTTGGAGGCCGCAAGTTTTCTAGCCTTTTCCCTAATATTACAGCTACCACCTTCATCCCCACCTAAAAGATGGAGTACTTATGGCGAATTAGGTTAAAATTAAACGTTTTTAGTACGTTCGTAGGTAATAGTATCCTTAGCAATTTCTTTTAAAGCAGTGCTTACTTCTTTTTCATCAGCGTTAACGCCGGGAACGGTCAGTTCACGAGCTCTTTTAGCAGCCAGAATTACGAGAGTGTACTTGCTGTCAACCTTTTCTGCTAAATAATCGATGGACGGATCTACCATAGACATTAATAATCACTCCTTAATCACACTAATACATTAAAATTCTTTTTACTATTTTATTACTCTGCAAATTATTTATGTTTACAGATTTTATCAACGATAAAATAAGTTCTGTCAACACGATATCTTTCTGCTTCCATAATAGTAAGCACTTTTTTAGCAGCTTTTTCCGCAACATCATTAACGATGATATAGTCATATTTAGCTGCATAGGTCAGCTCGCTGGCAGCAGAAGCCATTCTGCGTTTGATTACTTCCTCGCTGTCGGTGCCACGTTTATAAATACGTGCGGACAGCTCATCTAAAGAAGGCGGAACAATGAACACAAAAATGCCTTCAGGGAAACGTTCTTTAATCTGCAATGCACCTTGAATATCAATTTCTAATAATACGTCATGACCACTATTGAGTAAATCCATTACATATTGACGCGGAGTACCGTAATAATTACCATAAACCTCAGCATATTCCAGTAAATCTCCTGCGGCAATCATTTCCTTAAACTCATCTACAGTTTTAAAGAAATAATTTACACCATCAACTTCGCCTACACGCGGTTGACGTGTAGTTACAGATATAGAATAACCCAAACCAGGCAAATGGTCACGTAAAATCTGGCAGATAGTACCTTTGCCGGCACCGGACGGACCGATACTACCAACAGAACTCCCTTCGAGTAACATTTTCCTCATGCTTACTCATATTCCCTACCACCTATTCTTCTTCCTCTTCATCATTTGCTACAAGACGATTAGCAACGGTTTCCGGCTGCACAGCCGATAAAATAATATGTCCGCTGTCTGCAACAACAACAGCACGGGTGCGGCGACCATAGGTAGCGTCAATCAGCATACCCTTGTCGCGCGCTTCCTGGATAATACGCTTAATTGGTGCTGATTCCGGACTGATAATAGAAATTACACGATTAGCTGCAACGATGTTGCCAAAGCCAATATTGATAAGCTTAATATCCATATTCCCTCCAAAGTTACTTCATCTTATTATTCGATGTTTTGAATTTGTTCGCGGATTTTCTCGATTTCAGCTTTAATTTCTACCACGATTTGTGCCAGAGTATAATCATTTGCTTTAGAAGCAATGGTATTAGCTTCGCGATTAAATTCTTGAATCAAGAAGTCCAGCTTACGACCTACAGGTTGATCGGAAGCGATGATAGTTTTAAATTGCTTGATATGGCTCTTCAGACGAACAATTTCTTCGGTAATGCTGGTACGGTCGGCAAAAATAGCCACTTCCTGCAACAAACGTTCCGGCTCTACAGTAATATTATTATCAGCTAAAAGATTAGTCAGACGTTCAGTCAGCTTAGCTTGATATTCTTCCACCACTTGCGGAGAACGTTCTTCAATCAAAGCCAGTTTTTCGGCGATTAAATCAGCACGGTAGATAAAATCACCATAAATATTTCCGCCTTCAGTTTCACGCATAGCTACTAAGTTATCCAGAGCTTGTTTTAAAGCTTGTTCTACTTTCGGCCATACGCTGTCTACATCAAAGAAGCCTTCTTTGATATTGATAACATCCGGGCAACGGGATAAATAAAGAATTTCAGAAGCAGTGTTAATGCCTGTTTCATCGGCACCGATAGCTTCACCGACCTCCTGCAATGCTTTATGATAAGCAGAGGCCAAATTTTTATCTACTTTTAAAGTACAATTGCCGCTAGTGGTGTAATCTGCATTGATAAATACATCAATACGACCACGGCTAACAGTTTTCAAAATAGTTTTGCGGATTTTATCTTCCAAAGGATTTAAAAACGCGGTAAACGGATTGCAACTTCATTATAACGGTGATTTACAGTTTTCATTTCCACAGTGACGGAAAAATCTGCATCTTCATATTCACCGCGGCCAAAACCGGTCATGCTTTTTAACACGGAAATCCTCCCAAACTTTACCCTTATAGGTATTTATTTTTACATATTGAATAAATAAGCTCTGTTTATCATGCTTATCTTGAAGAAATATTATAACATATTTTGCAAGTCATTTCAGCACTTTTCTTTAAATTCCTCGATTTTTCTAACATTTTCGCTTGTTTTTACCTATTTTTTTCATCGATGTTTACACTTGGTACAAAATTTAAATTCAGCTAATTGGCTAACATACACCTTTCAGCACCACCATAATATTGTTTGTTGGTGCAGGTGGCGACTTGAAAGAATACTTCTATTATTGTAAGATACTAACAGAGCTTCTTTCAGCTCATTAACTTAATAAACCTTAGCAGTTCTGCTGCTATATATAAAGGAGCATTAAAAATGAATTTAGAAGGTTTAACTCTCAAATTTTTTAACAGATAAATTAAAGCAAGAATTACTTGGCAGTAAAATTTACCGCGTCTTCATGCCTAATCCCCATGCTGTATTGCTGTTATTACGCCGTAGCCGTGATACCATAGCTCTTTTAGGCGACAATAACAGTGGCAGTCCGGCATTATATATTCCAGAAAAAATGCCTGAAAACCCCAACACTCCCCAGCCTTTTGTATGCTTTTTTGCGTAAGCACCTGGAAGAAGGACGCATTACTAAAATCAGTCAGAGCGGTTTAGACCGTATCATCACTTTAGAAATCGATATGCTAGGCAATTCTAGTAAAATCATTACTAAAAAGCTTATTTTTGAGCTGACAGGCAAGAATAGTAATATCATCCTTACGCAAAATGATATCATCATCGACAGCTTAAAACACGTCACAGCAGCCCAAAGTAGTTACCGCAGTATCGTTCCCGGCAAACCTTACGTAGCACCACCGGAACAAAACGGTAACAATATCTTGACTGTAGCACCGGAGAAAATCGTTGCCGACGCTAACAGCCAGCCATCGGCTAATTTTCTGAAAGCCTTCATCGGCAGTACTGTAGGCATAGGCAAAGCAACTGCCGCTGAACTACTCACTGCCGCCGATATTCTGCCCAATGAAGTACAGCTAGACACTCCCTCCTGTCAAGCCTTGAGCAAGGTTATCAATGCTTTCAAGAAAAGATTAATAATGGTCAGGAACACGCTGTTTATGCTCTCATCGGGAAAACTAATCAGGTAAAAACAATTCTGACCCTGCCACCGCACAACCTCAGTGAAGGTATGCACGTCCAAGAATTTGCTGACATCAACACTGCTATTAATTACGCAGTCCAATTACAGCCCATTCAACTACCACAGCACGAACAACTGCAAAAAATAGTCGCTGCCGAAACTGCTAAACTGACAAAGAAACTGCAAGTTTTAAAAGAAGATTTAAAAATGCCGATAATGCCGAAGTGCAGCGTATGCTGGCGGACACCATTATGGCCAATATTTACCAAATCAAAAAAGGTCAGACCAGTGCCGAACTAATTAACATTTATGATGGAGAAACCGTTACGGTACAGCTTTCACCGATTCTTTCACCTACTGAAAACGCTCAAGCATATTATAAACGCTATAATAAATATAAACGTGCTCAAAGTGAAATCCGTACGCAGATTGATACTGCTGAAGAAATGCTAAAATACTTAGCTAGCCTTGATTCTTCCTTATTAACTGCCACTAGCAAAAATGAAATCGAAGAAATTCGTTTGAAATGGTTACTGCCGGCTTAATTAAAGTAATCGGCAAAAAGAAAAACATCTCCATGCAAAAATCCCAGCCCCTGCACATCAAACTCAACGAAGATACGGATATCTATATCGGTAAAAATAATAAACAAAACGATTATGTAACCTTTACTGTCGGCGGACCACGTGATTTATGGTTCCATACTAAAGACATCCCCGGTTCCCATGTTATTTTGAAAACCACCCTACCCCAAGCTCCTGACGAAGATATTGCTACTGCCATACAATTGGCAGCTTATTTTAGCAAAGCACGTAACGGCAGTAACATCCCCGTTGACTGCGTAGCACGCCGCTATGTCAAAAAACCCTCAGGTAGTAAACCTGGTTTTGTCATCTTCACTAACCAAAATACTTACTACACTACACCGGATATGCAGATTATCGACAAATATCTTAAATAAATTTATTTTCTATTCCCTCTTTACTAACATCAAGTAGAGAGGGATTTTTTGCATTATCGAAAACCATATGCTCCTAAAGGCACTCATTCTTCTCATTGCTCTACATTAGCACACCAACCCCTTACCGTCCCGTTTACGGAAAGGTGACGAGCCAATACAATGAGCTGAAGGAATGATTGTACACAATTCCTTATACACTAAACGCTCTAACATTATTAATCATAAGTTTATCTCCAAGAAAATTTAAATAATTTGGTTATCTTTCGCAACAAGTTTTTTAAGCACAACAAAAAAGCCTGTATTCCTAAGAATACAGGCTTAATGTTAAGATTTAAGTATGTGCTAAATCTAATGCTTACGCTTTGATTTGGCTCATAACTTCTGCAGCGAAGTCTTCTTGTTTCTTTTCGATGCCTTCGCCCAGTTGGAAACGAGTGAATGCTAAAACTTCAGCGTCGTTAGCTTTCAGCAGTTTGCCAACGGATTGGTCCGGATCTTTAACGAATTCTTGGTCAATCAGGCATACTTCTTTGTAGTATTTATTGATGCGGCCCAGAACCATTTTTTCAATGATTTTTTCCGGTTTGCCTTCGTTTTTAGCTTGTTCGGACAGAACTTCTTTTTCGTGTTCCAATTCAGCAGCAGGAACTTGAGTACGATCCAGGTAAGCCGGGTTAGCAGCAGCGATGTGCATAGCTACGTCTTTACCTAATTCAGCGTTACCGCCTTTGAATTCAACCAGAACGCCGATTTTGCCGCCGCCATGGATGTAAGCAGCAACAACGCCTTCCGGAGCTTCGTACAGAGCGAAACGACGAACGGAGATTTTTTCACCGATTTTAGCAACGCTAGCGGTTACCAGAGCTTCTACAGTTTGACCGTCCAGTTCGGAAGCCATCAAAGCTTCGAGGTCAGCCGGTTTAGTAGCTACGATATGAGCAGCGATTTTTTCAACCAGAGCTTTGAAGTTATCAGTTTTAGCAACAAAGTCGGTTTCGCAGTTAACTTCTACAACAGCACCAATTTTGCCGTCAGCGGAAATAAAGGAGCCTACAACGCCTTCAGCAGCGATACGGCCAGCTTTTTTAGCAGCAGCAGCTAAGCCTTTTTCACGCAGGAAGTCGATTGCTTTGTCCATGTCGCCTTCAACAGCGGACAGAGCTTTTTACAGTCCATCATACCAGCGCCGGTACGTTCGCGTAATTCTTTAACTAATGCAGCAGTGATTTGAGCCATCAGTTATTCCTCCTCAAAATACTAAGTAATTTAAATTATTCAGCGTCTTCAGCAACAGCTTCTTCAGCAGCAGCTTCTTCAGTTTGCATACCTTGACGGCCTTCCAGAACTGCGTCAGCCATTTTAGCGGTTAACAGTTTTACAGCACGGATAGCGTCGTCGTTTGCAGGGATTACATGATCGATTTCGTCAGGATCGCAGTTGGTGTCAACAGTTGCAACGATAGGAATGTTCAGTTTGTGAGCTTCCAGAACTGCAATGTGTTCTTTGCGAGGGTCAACGATGAACATAGCACCCGGCAGTTTTTTCATATCTTTGATACCGCCCAAATATTTGGTCAGTTTTTCCATTTCATGTTTCAGAACGATAACTTCTTTTTTAGGCAGAACGTCAAAAGTGCCGTCAGCTTCCATTGCTTCCAGTTTGCGCAGACGAGCAATACGGGTTTGAATGGTTTTGAAGTTAGTCAGCATACCGCCCAACCAACGTTCGTTTACGAAGAACATGTTGCAACGGGTAGCTTCGTCTTTCATAGCTTCTTGAGCTTGTTTTTGGTACCAACGAACAGAATGTTTTCGCCAGCAGCAGCAACTTCACGGATGAAGTTATAAGCTTCGTCAACTTTTTTTACAGTTTTTTGCAGGTCGATGATGTAGATACCATTGCGTTCAGTGAAGATGTACGGAGCCATTTTAGGGTTCCAACGACGGGTTTGGTGACCAAAGTGTACACCAGCTTCAAGTAATTGTTTCATAGAGATAATAGCCATTTTAGTTTCCTCCTGTTTTTTCCTCCGCAGGGATGCATTTTCATCAATAACTACGCGGCTGACGCAGACAGCTGATGAATTATCCTGCGTGTGTATTTTTACACTCGTAGTATTTTAACATAAAATCAGCAAATAAACAAGTAATTTTTAAGATAATATATCTTATTTTACAAAAATATAATGCAACTCATCGGAAAGCTCCGGATGATAACGATAGCCGTAAACATCAAAGTCCTGTACAGCCTCCGGAGTAGTGATATTATGCTTGGCACACCAGCGCACCATACTGCCGCGGGCCATCTTCGCCTCTGTCGCTTTCACCTTATAGCCACCTGCCCCATCAGCACAGCCGAAAACGCAGGTAACAAAACGCAGCTGCTTATCTACAAAGGACTCTATCCCCTTGCTGTATTCCACAGAAGCCAGATTGAGAATTACATCATCCTCCGCCGCTAAATAATCATACAGATTTCTACCCCAAAAAGCATAGAGATTTTTATAACCGTCTATAGCCAGCTTAGCCTGCATCTCTAGACGATATGGTGTTATCCCGTCATCAGCACGCAGCACACCATAAAAAGCCGGATAAAAGACGCAGATTATCGCTTAAATACTGCCATGCATCCGCTTCTAACACCCTCGGCCCCATATGGGTATATTGCAGACCGACGTATGCTAAAACCGCCGGCGTCAGCTGTTGCTCAAGCTGCATATCACGTATCCGCTGAAAATTCTGCTCTGCTAGCTTAGCATTACACTGCCATAGCTTTTGCAGTTCTTCTAAGGACATCTGTTGTAAACGTGATAACAAAATTTTTGTCTGTGGCAAAAAATATGGTAGCCTACCATACGGCATTTCCGTATCCACCTGCATTTGTTTCGCAGGAGAAATGATAATCTTCATATTCTTACTTCCTTACATTATTAAATGATATACCATAAATAAGCAGCGTAACCGCAGAGCAGCACACCGCCGGACCAACGTGCTAACTGGTTTTTGCGTGCTACGAACAACCACAGCAGCACAGCAGAAGCAATTGCTACATAGCTATCGAAATGGAAAGCCTTAGCAAAGGGAATATCGACAATTAAAGCAGATAAACCTACAACGAATAAAATGTTGAAGATATTACTGCCCACGATATTACCAATAGCAATATCTGCATTACCTTTACGAGCAGCAGCCACAGAGGTAAATAATTCGGGCAGACTGGTACCAAGAGCCACGATAGTCAAGCCGATGATACGTTCACTCAAGCCTACATACGCAGCAATAGCAGTTGCTGCAGTAACAGTCACATTGGAGCCGGCAATAATAAAGCCTAAACCAATAACAGTCCACAGCAAACATTTACCCATCGGTAACCATATTCCTGCAAATCATCATCAACCTTGTTTTTCATCGCCATTTTATACAAATAGAATAAATAAGCAGCAAAAGCTACAATTAATAACACACCATCCCCAAAGCTGATACTGCCATCCAAGCCTTGGAAGAACAGTAAACCGGTAATAGCAATCATGAACGGCATCTCAATTTTTACAGTAGAACGTGCTACGGCCAAAGGAGTAATTGCCGCTGCCATACCTAAAATAATCAGGATGTTCAAAATATTACTGCCTACAATATTACCGATAGTAATATCCGCATTGCCCTTCAATGCCGCCGCAATACTTACAGCAGCTTCCGGGGCACTAGTACCCATCGCTACAATGGTCAGACCGATAACTAACTGCAGAATACCGAACTTAGTAGCAATACCTGCGGCACCCTCCACAAACCAGTCTGCACCCTTTGCCAACAAGACAAATCCTAAAGCCAGTAAAATAAATTGCAATAAAATTTCCATAAACTTCTCCTTCCACTGCAGCAAAATAAAAAAAACGAGACTTTTGCTGCAAAAATAAATTTACAACAAAGTCTCGCTACTTACTTACAAAGCCGGATTGCTTTCCGCAACCGTATTGACGACAGTGTAAACACGCTCGTTAGCGTGCCAGCTACTCCCCTTTTATATTTTGAGTTTACTAAAAACTACGTCCCTTGTCAAGGAAATATTTATCGTTTTACAAAGATTTACAAATTATGAACAAAGTCATCCTTAACGACGCCAAATACGCACTGCCCACAGCACGATGATTATTCCTACCATAGCAGTTTTATAAATATCTTGCGTAAAATCAAGATAATAAACAGCCAAAGCAAAACAAATCAATGCAAAAATATCCGGTACTCTAATTTTCTTCACAATCATTCCCCCATCTACCTATTACCTCTAAAAGCACTAGGCAGATTATAACACAAAAAGAAACTTGACGCACTTTTGAGTCTGTGTGCACAGCTCGATTAACTGACGTTGACAGTGTTGTATACCTCTCGACACATTAATCGCTATTGTGCCACACATCTCATCTCGCTCCGTTTCAAGCTTACTCTCCTTAAAAACGTACTTATTCGGCGTGTCTGCGTACTTTGCAGCACGCCAAAAAGTCGACATCTACACAAGAAAGTAAGCAAGTACTTTGCATTAATCGTTACAAAATTACATTACGCCACGGAAATAGTGACCGCGAGTAGTGCCCGGTAAATTTTCGGGATTTTCCACAGCACCACCTAATACTTGACGGTACATGGAAATGAGCTCGCCCAAACGAGCTTCGTCATAGTCACGTCCATCAATACGCAAAGAAGTAATGCCTGCCTCCTGTAATTGTTGGACATTAGCTAACATGGACAGCTCATGAGCGTTCAAAATATGCATACGGCAGAACTGATCAGTAGCTACAGGGAATTTTTGCATCCTTTCTGTCGCCCAAGAATAACGGTTCCTTGCAATTGAATTTGCAAGCTCCCTTATGCAGGTCACCTAAGAAACTGCCACCGACGCAGTATTCACTGACCATCATTTCAATACGTCCTTGAATCATGCATTCCAAAGGTACAGGACTCACAGCAGCCAAATGCTCAACCTGAGCCATAGTCATTTCAGCACTCAATACAGCTTCTACAGCACCTTGTTCCTGCCAGAATTGCAGTGTTTGGTTGTTGAAAATATTTAAGGACATATCGGCAACCAAATGCAAGTGAGAATATTTTTTTGCTAAAGGCCACAAGCCGTTATTATTGATATAAACAAAATCAGGCTCTAAATTATCCCAAAGTGCTAACAATTTATCAAAATAGTTTAACTGTGCTTCTTTTATAATACGCGGAGTAGCAAAGGCGATTTTACGTCCTGCTTTACGACACAGCTCCACTGCTTTGGCATAATCATCATTAGTCGGCAGCTGATGATTGAAGCAGTCGCCGCCGAAGATGATGCGTTCAGCACCTGCCTGCAGAGCTGCGTTGACCTTACCGACGCTATCGCAATGCACAGTCAACTCGCTGGTATTATGACGCACCTTATGCATGGGCAGAGAAAGCTTAGTATCATATTTATGCACTGCCTTACGTGCAGGAGCAAAGGCTTCCAGACGTGCCGCGTCTAAAGCTTCACAGGCCATGCGTCTTGCTTCATTCATTTCGCTCATAGGCACCATAACATTTTCGTCATGTTCAAAAACTAAACTATTGAGGAAATATTCGGTAGTACCAAGACGATCCATTTGCTTACGTACACCTGCATCATCTAAAGCACGCTTACGTGCTTCCTCCGTAATGAAATCTTTTCACCATAACCAACATTGCCCTCATCATCAGTAAGAGTAACAGTCATGGGCTGTCCTAAACGGGCAGTAACAACAGCATCTACAGGAATGCGTTTCTTAGCATCCGGGCCATAAAATTGCTGTGCATAACTCATCAGACGGCTATCCAAAGTACGGAAAACACGATCATTAAAGCGTACGCCGTTAGGAATATCAATTGTTACCTGCTGACCGGGCTGAGCACTGGTTACAGGTTGACCATTCAACAGCATTTCGGTAACAGTAGTACCGACACGTCCGCCAACGCTTACCCAGAACTCTAAGCCGTCACCGACATGCAGCTCCTTATCCAGCTTAATCATTGCTTTATTCTTCTGCTTATCCAATTTAGTAACACGGCCGATAAGTACACCACGGTTGTTCGGACGGCGGTCACTCATCATCTCCCGTCCCGGACGATTAGTTAAATACGCAGTAGTGAAATCACGGTTAAAGATTTGCTCGATATTAGCAAAATCCTGCTCCGGCACCTGATAATCGTCTGCCAGATAGCTATCAATAGCACGACGATAAGCATCTACAACAATAGCTACATATTCCGGACGCTTCATACGACCTTCAATTTTATATGACACCACGCCGGCGTCAATAAGCTGCGGTAAAATACCTAAAGTATTCATATCCTTCGGGCTTAACAGATATTGACCTGCATCCTTGCCATGAAGCATATCCTCACCACGGCTATTTAATAATTTATACGGTAATCGGCATGGCTGTGCACAACGGCCTCTGTTGCCACTGCGGCCACCGATTAAGCTGCTCATCAGGCATTGACCGGAATAGCACACATAATGCACCATGAATAAAGGTTTCAATCTCACAGCCACGGCTGCAAGCAGCCTCGATTTCCTTTAAGCTCAATTCACGAGCCAAAACGCTGCGTTCAATACCAATACCCTTAGCAAAATCAACACCACGGCTATTAGTAATGGTCATCTGGGTGCTGGCATGAAGGGGCAGCTCCGGCACAATCTTCTGTGCCACACGGATAACGCCCAAATCCTGTACGATAATACCGTCAACACCAACATTATTTAAAAAAACAGCAGATACTCTGCCAGCTCTTCCAGCTCACTATCATCTACTAAAGTATTAACAGTGATATACAAGCGTACATGATGCATATGGGCAAAGTAAACAGCCTTGGCCATTTCCTCTTTATCAAAATTGCTGGCATAGGCACGGGCACCAAAGGCCTTCCCGCCCATATACACAGCATCGGCACCGGCATTGACAGCCGCCTCTAAAGCTTCCCAGCTTCCGGCAGGTGCCAAAAGCTCAATTTTGTATTTTTCATCATTTATTAATTACCTTTCACGAATTGCCGCTAACAGACGGTCATAACGCTGTTGTAATTCAAACAGCTCCGCCGCCAAATCTAAAGCCGTCCAGACAGCAACTTTACCTGTGCCTTGGATGTTCTTCTTTTCTGCTAGCTCATTCATGCGTCTATCCACCCTCATGGGCAACCTGCAGAACCTGTTCCTGCGGAGCTGAGGTGCGTAACACATAGCTTTCATTATAAATTTTACAGAAACAGATTGTTTTTCCATAACTTTCTCCTACGTAATTTGAAAAAAATCACTTAAAATTACTTCACTATTACTTTAAAACTGAAATTTTTCAAGCTGATTTTTTTCCCAAGTACGTTTATATTCCATTTTTATATCATATGTTCCAGGAGTCTGGGCTGCAAGGAAAATCAATTCTACGCCAGGTGTTCCTACACGTTCTTTCTCTTCATTAATAATTGTGAAAGAACGTCCCACAGTGCTTACAGCACTAGAAGGACAGGACATCTGCCAGCTGTAACCAGTAGAAGGATTACCATCTAATTTTAAAGCAATTAAGCCGCCTTTTTCCAACACTAAAGTTTTACCTTCGGCTGCTTCAGTAAGCTTAGCAACTTGCATCAAACGTCCTGCTTCACCAATACGCATAAAGGGTAATAATTTGCCATAAGGTACAAATTTATCATAGTTTGCGCCGATGCTGCTACGAATATAAAATCCTTCTTCACCAAAAAGAATATTTTTATAATCACCTAAAGCACTTTTTACTTCAGCATTATCGACAAAAAAAATTCTGTAACGTCGAACTCGCTGCCACTAGTTAAATCTAAATTTAAGCCAGCATAAGCAGTTTTACCGCCGTTTTAGCCTCCAGTAACAAACCTACAATACTAGGACGATTCAGCATTACTTTATAAGTAACAGTACCGCCACCTACTTGCTGTGCTAATTTTTCCGCAGTAGTACGGACAATGGCATTGGCTTGTTTTTCCATTGCAGGAATATTGCTACCGTCGATATAGGGTAATTGTGCCGTCACCTTACCTAAAGTAACATCTTCAGTTAAAACGGTAGTACGTTGATCAGCGAAAACAGGCAGGCTCAAAGCCACACAGAATAAAGTTGTTAAAAGGATTTTCATTTTCATAGGTATTTTCCTCCTCCAGTGAAAGTCCCCTTCCCCAGAAACCTTTCTTAATCAATCACAAACTTTTAATATATTCCACTGCTTTATGCAGACGGTTCAAAAGTTTTTTCTTTACCTAAAAGCACCATAACATCAAACATACCAGGAGATACAGTGCGACCGGTCAACGCCAGACGTGTCGGATGGATAACCTTACCTAAGGACAAATCATTATCGGCAGCAATTTTATTATAAGCAGCTTCAGTAGTAGCTAAATCATAAACATCATCAGCCTCAATAGCTGCAATGCATTGCTCCAGAATAGCTACGCTTTCCGGTTTAAAATGCTTAGCTACGCCTTTAGCATCATACTCAGTAATGTCCTTAAAGAAATAAGTAGATGCATCAGCCACCTCTTGCAGAGTTTTTACACGTACACGAACTACGTCCACTAATTTAGCAAAGTATTCTTCGTGAGCGGTAAACCAATCCTCGGTAACCAAACCGTCTTTAATAAAGAAGGCTTTAGCTTCCGGCAAGATTTTTTCCAACGGCAGCTCACTCAAATATTGACCATTCATCCAAGTCAGCTTTTTAGTATCATAAATAGCTGCTTTCTTAGACATTTGTTCTAATTCAAATAAATCTACAGTTTCATTTAAAGTGAATAATTCGCGTTCATCGCCGGGACCGCAACCAAGCAAAGTTAAATAGTTAACGATTGCTTCTGCCAAGTAACCTTGACTACGGAATTCTTCAACAGATGTTGCACCATGACGTTTACTCAGCTTAGAACGATCAGGAGCTAAAATCATTGGCATATGACCAAATTTAGGCGGCTCCCAGCCCAATGCTTCATAAACCAACAACTGTTTCGGAGTGTTGGACAAATGTTCCTCAGCACGCAGAACATGAGTCATACCCATCAAATGGTCGTCAACAACAACAGCAAAGTTATAAGTAGGCATACCATTAGATTTCACGATAACAAAATCATCAAACTGATCCATATTAAAAGTAACATCACCGTGAATTAAATCATGCACGGTAATAGTTCCCTCCAGAGGAATTTTTACACGTACAGAATAAGATTCGCCGGCAGCAATTCTCTGTTCTACCTCTTCCTTACTCAAATCGCGGCAGGTACGAGCATAGCGGAAGGGCTGTTTAGCAGCACGTTGTTTTTCACGCTGTGCTTCCAGATCTGCAGGAGTGCAGAAGCAGTAATATGCTTTACCCTCAGCCAATAATTGTTCTGCATATTTTTGTAAATATCCAGACGTTCAGATTGATAATAAGGACCGCAATCGCCACCTACTTCCGGACCTTCATCCCAATTAATGCCGAGCCATTTCAAGCTAGTCAGAATCTGGCTTACAGAATCCTCTTTCAAACGTTCTGTATCGGTATCCTCAATACGCAGAATCAGTTTACCGCCCATTTTATGAGCAAAAAGCCAGTTGAATAATGCGGTACGAGCACCGCCGATATGTAAATAACCAGTAGGACTGGGAGCAAATCTTACTCTAACTTCGGACATTAAATATCGTCTCCTAACACTAATCTAGTAAAAATTTAAAAATAAAAACTTTATTTCATTATTAATTATATCGCGTCGATAAAAAAGTGCAAATCAAAGAAAAAGCAAAAATTATTTATTTTTATTAATAAGAAAAACAAATAACGCCTGCAGCTTTTTCCTACTGCAAGCGTTATGGTTATTCACTAAAGTAAATAAATGACATAAAGTCAAATACTCACATTATTTTTCACAACCAATCTCCCTTTTTCTACGTAGCTCATTTACAGCGTCGGACATCGTACGCATACCGAAGCGGCCGCCTGTTTCCATATAAGACGCTAGCTGCTGGGTTTTGCCCTCACGAATAAGATTACGCAAAGCATCATTAATTACTAGTACCTCAAAGGCTGCTATTCTTCCCCTGCCCTCAGCCTTAGGCAGCAATCTTTGGGAACTGACAGCCAACAATGTTTCCGCTAGCTGCAAACGGATAATTTCCTGCTGCGGTAAATGCAGAAAACGATTGATACAACTGATACTATCTTTGGTATGCATAGTCGCCAATACTAAATGTCCTGTTTCCGCTGCTGTCAAAGTAATAGCCATACTAGTAGCATCACGCAGTTCTCCGACCAAGAGAACATCAGGATCCTCCCGTAAGGCACTTTTCAACGCACTGGTAAAATTTTCGGTATCCCTGCCAATCTCCCGCTGATGAATTAACGCTTTGCCTGAAGTGTAACGATATTCTACAGGGTCCTCCATTGTTAAAATATGCACGGCTCTTGTCCTATTAATCTCTGCGACCAGTGAAGCCAAGGTAGTACTTTTTTACCGCTACCTGTTGCTCCCGTGCAAAGCAGCAAGCCGCTTTTGGCGGTAATAAGATGCTGCAGACTTCGTGGTATGCCCAGTTGGTCACAAGCAGGAATATCTTGCGGTAATAAACGAATCGCCATAGCATAAGTGCCGTTCTGCCGATAAGCATTGATACGGCAACGTTTTATCGGCTTAGCCGACCATTGCCAAGCACAGTCCACCTCGCCGTGCTCTGTCAAAAACAAATAATCTTGCTTACTCAAAATACCTGCCACTATGGTTTCCATTTCCAAAGCGTTGATTGTACTAGCTATTACACAACGCAGTTCCCCATCTATTCGGAAAAACGGTACTTTTCCTACAGAAAGATGAATATCAGAAGCATTCAAAGCCTCCGCCTGATGCAATATTTCCTCTAGCTTCAATATAACTTCCTCCTATAAAATACCACAGCGCCACAATTCGCTGACATCCGTCAATCCTTGTAACACCTTTTGTTTAGCGTCTTTTCCTAAGCTACGCCAGCCTAAAGCACATGCCATATCCTCAACAACCGTAGTAGAGCTGCCACTAAGTATGAGCCTAGCTAAATCTTCATTCAACGGTAAAACCTCCTGTACCGCGATACGCCCGACATACCCGCTATAACGGCAATGCTGACAGCCTTTACGATGATAAACCTGTACCGAAGCATCCACGCCTAAACATTCCTGCTCAATCGCCGTTGCCGCAGCAATTTGCCGACAATGAGGACATAAACGGCGTACAAGACGCTGTGACACTACACCACGTAGAGCACCGAGCAGAAAATAATCCGCCACACCCATATCGGCCAAACGCACCAAGGACGATATAGCATCATTAGTATGCAGAGTAGCCAAAACAAGATGTCCTGTCAACGCCGCACGCACAGCCAACTCCGCCGTTTCCAAATCACGTATTTCACCGACCATAATAACATCAGGGTCCTGACGTAATACAGCGCGTAAACCACGGGCAAAATCTAAACCTGCCTTACGGTTCAACAGTACTTGGTTAATACCGGACAAAGCATATTCCACAGGTTCCTCTAAAGTAATTATGTTTTTACTCTGCCAATCTAAAGCACTTAGCGTAGCATATAAGGTTGTTGTTTTGCCGCTACCTGTCGGTCCTGTAACCAGCACCAAGCCATAAGCCGCCTGCCATAAAGCATTATATAAACGTAGATTTTCGGTACTAAAGGCTAAGGCAGATAACGGTAACAACGCCCTCTCCCGATCTAAAATACGGATTACCAGCTTTTCACCAAACGCAGTCGGCAATGTTGATAAGCGTAAATCAATAGTTACTGTCGCTTTTTAAACTGCCAACGACCATCCTGTGGCAAACGTTTTTCAGCAATATCCATTCCTGCTAAAACCTTAAACTGAGTAACAAGACTGATGCATTGATTAACCGTCAGTTTACCTGCATTATATAAAACACCATCAATACGCAGACGTACCTGGGCCTCATCGCCAATAGGCTCTATGTGCACATCACTAGCTGCTAATTCCACAGCCCTCTGCACTAAATCAGCAGCTGTTTTTATCTTGCTTATATCCATGATATCGCTCCTTTAAAATAAAAAATAACCATGCTTATTTTTATCAAGGTCACAATCATTTATGCTGACGTCAAAGCATAATCAATTATTTACGCTTATTTTAGCACGTTTTATTTTAAAATCAAGATATTTATTATAATCTTCTGAATTTTCTCTTGATTTTTTCTTTTTCTCTGCCGTACAATAATCATAACTTAAAAATTATTTGTTTCTCCTTGACAAATTTATAAGAGAAACACAAAGGAGCCATCATGAACATCCAACATTACAGTATCTTTTTTTGTTTTTTACTCTCTACTTTACCCTTAACAGTAAATGCACAGGCCAATCCCTTTCTAGCACCTGCAACACCCGCCTTAGCAACAGGCAATCTTCCGGGAACTATTGCTGCTATGCAGGTAAGCAGGCAAAGCAAGGTTTATCCTCTGAGCTACGCTCAAGCTGAAGAACTACAAAAAGCATTACAGCCTCTTTTTACCGGCAAACTCAGCGTTGACATTGCCACTAACAGTCTCCTCTTCAACAGCATCGACAGCGAACAGCAGACGCTCAAGCAATTTGCCGAAGCTTGACGTAGCCACAAATCAAGTCACCCTAGAAGCCAAAATCATCGCCGTCAATCAAGAAAACAGCAAAGAGCTAGGCGTAAACTGGAGCTGGGATAACATTCCCCAACGTGAAAGACAAACTGCGGACAGCAATAGTGACAGTGATAACGACGAAGAGCAATTCGGAGGTAACTTTAAATTCTGGCATGGTTATTCTTTCCGCTTCAACGCCAAACTCAATGCCCTGATAGCTAATGGTAAAGCAAAAATTCTTGCTACACCACGCATCATTACCATTCCCGGTAAACAGGCCAGCATCTTCATCGGTGACCACATCCCCGTGCAGACCGAAAAACATACTAACGGTGATAACTATACCTCTACAGAATACCTAGACGCCGGCATTGCTACAATACCTGCCCCGCATCAGCCAAGACGGTAAAATGGTCACAGCCTCCGTTCATACGGAAGTTAGCACGCCAACACTCATCAGCGAGCTGAAAAACTACCGCATCACCAGCCGTACTGCTGATACCAACGTTCGTATGTATAGCGGTGAAACACTAGCCATCGGCGGCCTTTTAGGTAAAGAAGAACAACGCAATCTGCAACGCGTTCCCTTTTTAAGCGATATTCCCATTCTCGGCGAACTTTTCAAAAACAGAAGCAAACGTCACAGCAAAACAGAAGTCATCATTCTTTTAACACCACATATTACTCAAGCAGGTCAATCACCTAGCATTTACGGAAAGTTGGAGTAAGAATAATGAGTGACATTTTCACTACTTCCAGACACATTAACCTAGTACGTGGCATACGCATAATTCTTCACACTTCTGCACTACTTCGTCCTTGAGCACAACGAGTTCACGCAAAATCTTATTTCAACGAAAGCTGTGCTTATCCCGTGTCACCTTCCTAATTCTTCTCGCTTCGCTAAAAAACAGCACCTCTTAAAACGAATACCGAAAATCCGACGTTCTTCCTTACTTTAATCCGGTCATACAGATTTTTCTCCACACAAAAACTGCACTTCAAAACCAATTGCTCAGTTCTAAAGTGCAGTTTTCAAATTTTTATATTATATACTATTTCAGTCAGTTATGACTTTTACATTAGAAGCTGTAACGCAGGCCTACATTCCATTGCCACGGAGTTTCTACTTCGCCACCATAAGTTCTTTCTACATCCAGATACAGATAAGATGCGTCGCTCAATGCTACATTAGTGCCTACGCCTACTTCCCACCAGCCGCCGCCGAGGTCTTGACCGTAAGTATCTGCTAAGCTGCCTTTACGCATGGTTACACTGGTTTCTCCATCAAAATCGTACAGATAGGATGCTTTAGCATACACATTGCCTTGGGCAAAATCTTTACCCATACGGAAACCTACGCGGCCTACTAAGCTGTCCATACCGTCTTGTTCGGCAATCGCATTGGCAGTTGCATAGCTTACTGCTCCTACCTTACCATAGCTCAATTGTACTTGCGGTTCTACCCAGAAACCATTGTCCTTAGTAAAGCGTTTGCCGTATTCTGCACTCACGCTGTAACCATTTGCTTCGTAATCGCCTTTGCCAATACCGCCTAAAACATCAAATTCATGCTCTAATTTTGCATATTTGGCAATCAAATCTACATAACTGCCGTCATCTGCTAAATAACTACCGTAAACAGACAAGCCTTTATGAGTATTTTCACCGCTGCCTTTAGCAAAACTGCTGTCACCGTCGGTATAGCTGATTGCCGCACCCACCGTCCAGTGTTCGTTAGTGCTCAGTTTTTCATCATAACCTAATTCGTATTTAGTATATTTATTGGTAATCGCACCGTATTCGCTTTCGCCTTTCACCATACGGGTCCAGATACCATGTTCTCCCTTGCTGTCACGCAGTTCACCCAGACGTTGATTCATATCGTCGTTTTCTGCTCTCCACGCCATCAAGGATACGCTGGCCATATCGCTTACACCCATGTTGAAAGTATTTTGTGCCTGGATGCCGCCTACTACATGACCGTCTTTATCCACAGTACCTTCAAAAGCACCACCGATAACGCCTTCTTCAGTAGTTACTTTATCAGTCAGGACAGCATTGTCTGCTCCGCCAACTACAACGCCTGCCAATTTATCGGCATTCGCTTTGTCTTGGAAAATTTGGTCCGCAATGGCACCGTTACCTTGAACGACGATTTCTGTATTATCGGCAATTTTATCCACGTGCAATTGATTATTCAAATCATTAGTATGCACTAAGCCACTATTACCAGTAACATTATCAGCAGTAATATTTTGTTGGCTGCCATTCATTGAAACAATACCACCATCAAGGATTAAATCATTAACAAAGCTGTCTTTATCACTATTCCAAGTACCACCATTAGATAAAGTCAACTTCATCCCATCAACATGCATATCAATATGCTCATCCGGATTACCGTCTTGAGTTTTGATGATATTACCATTGAGATAAGAATCCTTATTGGTCAATTGAATATTTACATCAGCGTCAGCAAGCAAACCAGAATTACCATCATTGGTTACATTAAAATTAATATTACCATTTAATTGAACTAAATTATTCTTATTTTCAGTATTAATGTTAACTTCAGAGAATCCTCTTACTATCAAAGCATTTTTTGCTTCTGTGTAAATGTTTCCGTTAACATTAAGTTTGCCTTCACTATATGCTCCTAAAGCATTATCGGCTTTAATAACAGTATTTTCCGCATTTAAATCTACTTGAGCCTTTTTCTCGCCAGTACCATTATTTTGTACATGTACGCCAAGAGAATCATCGCCTACGGCATTTACGACGAAGTTTTTACCATTCACAACAGATTTACCATGTTCAAATGTTGCTAAACCTATAGCGTTTTTCTTGCCTGTAACATCAATTGCAATATTACTATCTGCTGTACCTAAAACAACATTGCCATTAGTACTAACATTAACACCACGAGCGTCATTACCTTCTGCTTGTATTGCTAAATCTTGAGCCTTAACATTTACCTGTCCTTGATTAGCTACATTAATACCTGTTGCACCTTCTGTACTTTTAGCAACGATATTTACCGCATCGCCTGTCACATTTACATTAGCGGAATTATCCGCGTCAATACCTAAAGCAAGAGCATTGCCATCTACCTGAAGATTAAATTCTTTAGTTTGGATATTGACTACACCATCTTCATCAGTCAAAATGCCATAAGCTTTGCCTTTTTTTCTTATCAGGTTTGCCATTAGCACCATCAGCCTTAACTTGAATATCTATTTTATCAGCATTATTAATATTAACAATACCTTTTAATTCTGACTTAATGCCAGTTGCTGTATTATTAAGTGCGTGAACATCAAAAGATACTTGCGGTGCTGTAATATCCACTTTAGATAATTCTTGCAAATTTTGAATGCCAGTAGCAAATTCTGTACCAGCTACATTAATAGTTACTTTGTTTTTAGCATTAACGTCAACATCTGCTTTGCGTATATCACCATTGCTACCATTGTTACCATTTATTTATATATAATGCTGTAGCATATCCTGAATTAACAGAAAGAAGTACATCATTAGCTGTAATTTTTACACTGCTATTAGAATCATTGTGTATAGCATATGCACTTTTACCATTTCGTGGATCATTAACATTGATTTGTACTTTATCTTTACCTAAATTAAGATCACCGCCACTTGTAACGTGTACACCATATTCTTGAGCATTGATTTTAATATCTGCCACAGTGAAATCAACTTTATTTTTAGCGTAAATGCCTTCTTTTTACATCGCTGATTACACCATTAGGAAATAACTCATTGCCATTTACCGCAACTTCATCAGCTTTAATTCCATAATTATTCGCCGCCCATACATTATATGGTGCAGCTACTAATAAGCCTAAAGTAATCGCTTGTGTTAATAATTTTTTATTCATAACTACGCCTCCCATATTACTTATATTATTGGAATTATAATGTTAAAATAATAATTTCATTCCCATAAATTAATTTTAACACTCTGATTATTTAGAATTCAAGCTTTCTTCACTTTTTTCTCCATTTTGAATTCACAATTTATTAATATTGTTATTTTATTTACACTTTTTCTCAATCGACTTTTTAAGTCAGGTTAACATTAATTAGTAAAAACGGTTCATTGTAAAATGAAATTGCACACCTTGAAAACAGAATAAAAATAGTCCATTGTGACCTCTTCATGTTAAAATTAAGCTACTACACAAAACTTACAAGGAGGCAATCACAATGGACTATACTCAAGATACCACAAAACACACAAAAGGTAAACATTTTTCTTACGGTGACCGCAGAGAATTACAAGGGATATTATCCAATAAATCTGTACGTTATTCTCTCCGCCAGTTGGCTAGACATTTTAATTGCGCTCCCAATACTATCCGTAATGAATTGAAGCGTGGTGCTCACCATAATACCGGTAGATATGGAGCTAGACGTGCACAAAATGCATACGAACAAAGCCATGCTAACAGTATTAGGAAATCTAGAAGATTTTTGTCCAGTAAGTTTGTCTCCTGGGTTGTTGAAATGGTTCTTGAAAAAGGGTGGTCCTTGGACGCCTGTTACGGTTATGCAAAAACACACAAGCTGTATGTAGATTCTGAGATGGTGTGCGTAAAAACACTGTACAACTATGTTGACTCTATGCTTCTTGCACTGCGTAACATCGACCTACCGCTAAAAAGTTCGTAGACGCAAACGCCGTCATAACGTTAAGGAATGCCTAAAACATCTAGGTCGCAGTATTGACGAAAGACCGACAGAAATAACTGGTCGTAGCGAGTTTGGACATTGGGAGATAGATACTGTTATAGGCAGTAAAAGCAAGAGTGATAACGTTATATTAACTCTTGTAGAACGTCTTACACGCAAGTACATAGCCATTAAAATCGAAGGAAAAACAACATCTTCCGTTAGTAAAGCTATGGAATACTTGAAAAATTACTATGGCGATAAGTTTAGCCAGATATTCAAAACTATAACAAGTGATAACGGTAGTGAATTTGCTGAACTCGCAAAGCTTGAAGATAACACAAAGACAAAAGTATACTTTGCCCACCGTTACAGTTCATGGGAAAGAGGTTCTAACGAACGTCACAATGGTCTTTTAAGAAGATTTATTCCTAAAGGAAAGAGAATAGGCAAATACACTTCTGATGATATTCTGTTGACAGCAGATTGGTGTAATTTGTTACCCAGGAAAATACTCGGATACAAATCACCTGATGATCTATTCGAGAATGAGCTTGATAAGATTTATGCAACTTGATTTTTTAAAAAGTGTGCAATTTCTTATTGCAATTTAGGAATTAGTAAAAACTAGTATTTCAGTATGAATAAATATAGCTTTTACATGATTAAACTTGCTTCACCAACACAAATACGCATAATAACTTTTTATTATCTTTCTACAAAAAACAGGAACCGCTTCCGCAGTTCCTGCTCTACTTATAAACTTAAATCGTATAATTTTTTTATAGACGCCGTTTTCTGCTAATAATTCTTGATGTGTACCGCTTTCAGCAATCGAACCATTTTCTAAAACAACAATTTTATCAGCGTTCATAATAGTAGATAAACGATGGGCGATGATTAGTGTGGTTCTGTTCGCAGCCAATTTATCAAGGGATACTTGAATCCGGCGTTCTGTTTTCGTATCCAAAGCTGATGTTGCTTCGTCAAAAACCATAACGGGCGGATTTTTGAGAAAAGCACGTGCTAAAGCAATCCGCTGTTTTTGACCGCCGGAAAGTTTTACGCCACGCTCCCCCACCTTCGTTGCATATCCGTCAGGTAATTTGCTGATAAATTCGTCAGCTGCCGCCTGCTGAGATGCTTGTTTAATTTCATCCCTCGTCGCCTCTTGCTTACCGTAAGCAATATTGAAGTTGACGGAATCCGAAAAGAGAAAAAACATCCTGCTGTAACAAACCGATATGACGACGTAAGTAGCTTTGCTGATATTTATTAATATCGATACCGTCTAACAGGATATGTCCGTCCTGCGGTTCATAAAAACGTAGAAGCAAACTAGCCAAGGTAGTCTTGCCTGCACCTGTGGCACCAACAAAAGCTACTGTCTGTCCCGGTTCAATTGTTAAGCTAAAATTTTTCAAAACCGGTGTATTATCTAAATAACCAAAAGTAACATTATCAAAGGTAATTTGTCCTCTAATTTTTGCGGTGCTACAGCGTCAGAAGTATCGACGATTTCAGCCGGGTTTCCATCAATTCATGAAAGCGTTGATAGCCAGCCATACCGCGTTGATACATTTCCGTAAAAACCATCAAGCGCAAAATAGGTTTCATAAATAAGTTGATGTATAAGAAAAATGCTACAAAAATCTGCCATACTTAATTTATGCCATGCAACCATCATACCACCAACTACTAGTACTGCTAAATTCGTACCATTGGTGAAAAAAGTTCACCGAGCCGGAAAAATAGGACAAAATGCCAAATGATTCCTTACGTACAGCTAACAGCTCATTACTTTTCGCCATAAAACGCTGTAATTCTAAATCTTCATTAGCAAAGGCTTTGACTAAACGGATACCACTCAAAGCCTCCTCTGCCTGGGCGGAAACTTCACCTGATTTTACACGGCTACGACGAAAGGCCGCCTTCATTTTACGATTAACGAAAATCGTATGAATAGTTTTCAAAAAATAATAAAAAGCTGATCAGAGCGCCTAAATACGGATTCATATAGATAAGCATACCCATGGTACCAAGCATACTGATGCTGCACACTAAAATATCGTTAGGACCACGGAAGGTTAGCTCACTGATTTCCACGATATCACTCGTAATCCGACTTAACAGCTGACCGGTCCTCGCATTATCGAAAAAGCGGAAAGACATAGCTTCAATATGGCCGAATAAATCATGACGCATATCATTTTCAATACCACTGCTCATAATGTGCCCATAGTAGCTGATGGCAAACAATAAGGCAAAGTTGATTATATACAAAAATAAAAGTATACCTGCATATGTAAGTAAATGCTCCACATTCTGTTGGGGAATTTCTACGTTAAGCATTTCACGTACTAGTGCCGGAAAAATTAAATCTAGCACTGCCGCCAAACAGGAGCCTACTAAAATTCCTAATAAAATCTATTTATATGGTCGGTAATAATGAAAATATTCTTTAAGCATAATTATTTACCCTTTTCTGCTTGCTGCTTTTTATTATCCCAAATATGCAGACGGTACGCACCGATAATTTTACCCTCCGGTGTCACGGCCGGTGCTTCCACACCTGCCACCTTACTGCCGTCGCTGCTTAAAGCAATAGCTTGCAAAAGGTCCTTCAGTACTAAAAAGTTCTCCTTTTGGCCATCACGTAAGTCAATGATTAATGCTCCATGTGCTTTGTAATTATGATTACGTACATTACGACCTATTGCACAGCCTACTAAATTATCAGCAAAGTCCAACATCTCCATAGTCCCCTCTGCTCGATATTGATAACGGAAAGTACCATCAGTATTAAAAACAAACAAGCTATTATTGCTAGGATGTTCTACCGGAGTCGGCAGCTGCCAGTTTTCACGATTGAAAGTATTGATTGTCGTAAAAATAACACCATAAGGAGTAGCAAAACCATCACGGCCACTGGCATTAAGCCAAGCACCATCCACCTGCGTCGGCAGGGAAATAGTGCGCTCCCAGAGAATCTTGCCTTCTTTATCAAATAAAAAGCCACGTCCATCGCTACAGGAGGCCGCTAGATATTGACCATCTGTACTAAAATTAGGACTGCCGCGCATTACAGTATTATCAAATGGTGGAACAGGTTCAATAAAGGTACTGCCTAACAGCTTGCCATTATTTTTATCAATAAAATACATAGTATCTTTATACTGCATATCTGCACGGAAATCGTAGGCAGAAGTAGAAATAACTACACGACCGTTTGCGTCATTAGCATCACACCAGTTAATCCAACTATCAATAGCTTCTTCTTGCGGAAACTTCCACAATAAATCACCTTGAGCTGATACGGCTAGCATTCTTCCCTTTATAAGCACGGACGCCGGTTTTGGTCATCAAGAAACGATACATATTGGCATACACATTATTTTCTTTATCAACGACGATATGTACTACTGCCGGATAAGAACGCTGCGAAACGTCGCTCCCAATAAAATCAGCAGCCTTATACTGCCAGACAATGTCACCGCTATGAGTATCCACCGCATAAAGATGACCTTCAGGACTTGATTCGCCCACTAAAGCCAACTTACTGTCATTACCGATACATAAAGCAATCAGCTTGCCGATACCTAAATTACGTTTCCATAAGCGATCACCTGCATTATCAAACAAGAACAATTCACCACGTTCTGTACCTACAATCCAACCATCTTCGGACGGCACATAATCGACTACAGCTTTAGTAAAACCCATGCGGTCATAATTCTGCGTCGGAATATCGCCTAAATAAACGCTGACACCTTCCTGACGTTCGTTAGCGGAAAAATAATTCCATGGTGTACGGCTACCTGTAAGCCAATACATTGCCAGCCATGACAATATTAAGATGAAAATCGCTAAAAATCCTTTGATATTTTTTCATAGATATAAACTCGTCCAATCATAAAGCTGGCGGAAAACGCCGAAATATAAGCCTTGCTCACTTAATAAATAAATAATTTTGCTAAAAACTACTGCTAAAGTAAATGTACCTAAAGTTAAGCAACATAATTTTTCTTTAAATGCTAATGCGCTGTGTTCCTTACGTACCGCAGTAAAAAATCCGCGGCTGACTACGGATAAGGCCAAAGTCTGTGCCCTGCGTAAACATCTAGCCAAAAGCGGTTTCGCGATGTATGGCAGATGACGCCACACAGCACTACGCCCGCTCTGACTATCGCTACGTAATTGCAAAGCAATGATTACCTCACTTGTTTCCGATGCTAATACTGGTAAAAAACGAATAGCAGTTACTAACATAAAAGCTAACTGGGGCGATAAGCGCCAAGCTAAAAGTGCCTGTAATAACTGGCGAGGATCACTTGTCCAACAAACAAATAAACCTAAAGTCAACATACTAGCAGCACGTAACCCCTGTACTGCACCATAAAGTACACCTTCCCGATAAATATAAAGACCTCCTGTTAGCTGACCCAAAAAGCCATTATCACTAGCAATTAAAGTAAATAGCGGTGTTCTCGGCGTCTGAGAGAAAAATAACGCCTGACTAAACATCGAACCCCACAGACTTAATAGTAAAAGTACTGCTAATACCTTCCATTTTGCAAGAGAAGTACCTGCTATTAAATGTAGTACTAAAGTAGCAGTAAAGAGTAGAAATAAGGTACGCGGATTATCCACCGTAATCGTTAAAATGGCAAATAAAAATAAAACGATAAGCTTAGTGCGGCCGTCAAGTTGACGTGCCCAGATTTTTGGCGTCACTGCCCTCCCACAGCTGTTTTACGGACATAACGTGCCACCTCCTCTATCGTTATACATGACTTAATCTGTAATTTATCGCATACAGTAAGCAGCTCCGGAGCAATCAAACCTGCCTGCTCCAGTAGGCTACGGTTACTAAGGATCTCCTTCGTCGCTCCATCAGCTAAAATTTTTCCTTGGTTCAATAACATTACTCTATCCGCTGTTTCTGACGCCAGTTCGATGTCATGCGTGCAGATGAAAACACTGCCACCTCCATTACGATAATCGAAAAGCAGTTTCTTAATTTCTTTCAAACTTTCTTCATCCTGGCCTGTCGTCGGCTCATCAAGTAATAACAAAGAAGGTTTTTGTGCAAGCATTGCACCAAGGACTACACGGACACGTTGCCCCTTACTTAAAGCCAGGGGAAAATCTTCTGCATACTGGGTTAAGCCAAGCTTTTTCAGTAAACGCTCTACTTCAGCAGGTGTAATATGCTTATTTTTCCAAGATAATTCTTCCCGCACCGTATCCGCCAACAGCATTAGATCAGGCTCCTGACGCAAATAACCAATCTGGGCTAATGATTTATCCATCGGCCTGCCTTGGAAAAACAGTTGGCCTGCTTTAGTCGCTGTCAACCCACCGATTAAATTCATCAGCGTACTTTTTCCAGCACCATTAAAACCCATCAAAGCGGTTATTTCTCCTTGATAGAGGGAAAAATTCAGCTCATGTAATGTTGCTTTTGGTGCCGCCGGATATGTATAAGATAAATTTTGGGCTTCTAATAACAACTTATGCGATGCAGAATATTTATTTCCTAACTGCGGCTTTTGCAACATACATTCATCTTTGATTAACTCAACTACAGTATCATTTTCCGCCGTCAACTGCGATAAATGTAACAATCGGCACAGCTTAACATTCTGTGGTTCACGCACGCCAGCATCTTCTTTATGGGTCAGCACATACCAAGCATTTTCCAGACTGCCATCATAAATAAGCTGTCCTTCCTGCATAATGGCTAAACGCTTAAAATAAGGGTACAATTCATTTACGCGATGTTCAATCATTAAAATCGCAATGCCCTCTTGTTGGTTCAATTGTGTTAAAAGTTCCATAAAGCTCTGTACGCCTTGAGGGTTCATCTGACTAACAGGCTCATCTAAAATCAATAACTTGGGTTTGGTTATTAAAATAGACGCTAAGGCCAGACGTTGACGCTGACCGCCGCTTAATTTATGAATACTATATTTCTCAAAGCCTGCTAAGCCTACTAAAGCTAAAGTTTCACTAACGCGGCGACGCAAAACTTCATCATCAACGCCTTGATTTTCTAAAGCAAAGCCTACTTCATCAGCCACTGTCATGGCAAACAACTGCTCATCAGGAGATTGGTAAACAGTACCTGCTAAGCAGCCTATTTTTTTCAGGAGGCCAATGAGTAACATCCTCACCAGCCAGATAAATACTCCCCTGCAATTCGCCAGTGCCTTCATCACCTAAAAGACCACTAATTGCCTTGATTAAAGTACTTTTGCCACAACCACTACGGCCTGCTAAAGCAACATTTCTCCATCTGCTAGCTGTAAATTAATCTGTTTTAGGGTAAAGCGATGTCTAGAGGGATAACGATAAGATAAATTTTCGATTTTCAGCATACTTTATTCCCCAAAACCTGCTTTTAATTTTGTGCCTGTCCTATAGCCGAGCCATGCTCCGATACTGCTATATAATAAACCATTAATCAGCATATACAATGCCAAATACCAATCTGCATAATATAAACGGTAGAAGAACATCATTTGTTCCAGATTAACAAAGGTAATCGCCGCATCGGCTAAGCCTATACACACTGCTACCACTAGCATATATTTCTTTGTCAAATGCTTCACTTTATAGAAACCAGTCAGATATAATACTGTTTCTAATACTGCAACATAAACCGACATACTTAACAAACCTAAAGGTGTAAAATGCCCCAACATTAGGCCGGAAAGCATATATTTAACAAAGAACATTAAAGATAATACACCGGGAGCCCTAAACAGTACAAGCAGTGCTACAATCAAGAGATATTGCAGAATTCCGCTTAAAACTCCGGTTAAAAAGCCGGAAAAAGGGCCTAAGAAAACATGGAGCAAATCACCCAAAAATGTTGTCGGCAAAGTAATCCCGCCAAAAGCCAAAGCTGCAAACAAGGCTACACTAATTGCTCCCTTCGCGCCGATACGTTCAATACAACGAGGCAGACAATAGGCACGTAAGCAAACCAGCACAAAGCAGAGGAAGGAAAATCCTACTGCAATTAAACCAAGATTATTCTTTTTGGCAATAGTTAAGGGCACCTCCTGCACCTTTTCCTGACCGTTGCCGCTGACTGTTACACGCAACATATAATCGCCATCTAAAACTGTAAAGTAATCAACATATAACGGTAAAATAAAAGTTTGGTTTTTTTCTTTCCATCTAAAGAAATTAAAGCTGTACTTACATCATCACTACCAGTTTCGCCAGCCCAACCATGTTCCGAATCATCACTTACCTTACCCGATGTAATCAAGCCCGGAACAGCCTTACCTGTTTCTTTATCAATAAGCTGAGCTTTAAACTTTAACATCCGCACATCCTTCTGCGGATTACGCATTTCTAGCATCACGTGCGTTGCCGGATGATTAAAGACTGCACTCCAATTAGTAGCACCTTCACCAGTCATACGGTTACGAAAGCTTTCAAAAGTAGTATCACGAACATAAATAACACCTTCAGCAGCTCGATCATCCATATGTCCTAAATTATCTACCGGTAAAGTAACACTTTGAATATACCAGTTAAAACGACTAGCATCAACTTTCGGCTTCCCCTGTATCTCGGTTGCAGTAGCCTGTGCTTTATAAGTAAAGGTAGATTTTGAACATTCTGCCAGGACGGCGTAGTTATTTTTACGCTTACCTGCTGCTCACCTTCAGACGTACCACCTTCAGGACGCAAATACAAAAGATCAAAGCTTTGACCGTAATACGCAGGCAAATTCCAAGTAGATACTGCTACTTTCTGCCCATCTCGCTCTTCTAAATGCCACTTCGCATTCGGTAAAGCCGTAAAACCCTGAGGCATAAGCACTTCAATCCTTGCCTCCTCTGCCGCAGGGTTATCATAATTCATAATATTTAAATATAAGGGCATGGTGCTGCCGCCCTCCACTGTATGCAGATTGCGTTCCTGTAAATTATAAGGATAGACCGCATCTACCTTGGCTCCTGCCAAAGCATTTACCGTACTTATACAGCAGAAAAACAGCATTAGCAATATACGTAGTATCATCTTTTATCCTAAAAGCAGCAAATCTTATGCAATAAAGCTGCTTCTTTCTCCTTTACCGACTCATCGACACGTGTTGTAATTTCTAAACTATTATTCAACGGATTGCGCACAACCTCAATATCAGCATGATAAGCACGTCCTAAAAGCTCTTCCGTAAAAACTTTCTCCGGTACATCATCGGCTAAAAGTCTGCCTTCACCTAAAAGTAAAATACGGCTACAATATTTAGCAGCTAAATTCAATTCATGAACAACCATCAACACTGTTTTCCCATATTAGCCAATTCTCTGGCAAAGCGGAAAATTTCCTCCTGATAAACCATATCAAGACCAGTAGTAGGCTCATCCAAAAAAAAGAATCGGTGTTTGCTGTGCCAAAACCTTCGCCAAAAGAATACGCTGCTTTTTGACCGCCGGAAACCTCTGTTACCGGTATATCCGCCAATTCACGCGTACCTGTATAACTCATGCAATCTAAAGCCAAACGTTTATCCGCTTCATGTTCACGCTCCCACCATTTCATATAGGGATAACGCCCAGCTAGTACAATATCCTGACCTGTATAACCAAAACCAACTTCTACGTGTTGCTGTAAATATGCTACTTTTTTCGCCAAATCCTTATCACTGTACTCTTCTAGAGGACGTCCAAAATATTTCACTTCACCTGACTGTTTTGGCAGCATACCACGGATAGTTTTCAGCAAGGTACTTTTACCAGCACCATTACAGCCGATAATCCCCACTAACTCCCCTTGCTTAATCGTAAAATTCGCATCTTTAATAACACAACGACAACCATAACCAATAGAAAGATTTTTTATTTCTAAAACAGAATCATTCACGTTTTTTAACCTCGCATCTTTAAAATTGATTTATTTATGCATACAAGCATCTCGTGGCAATCCCAAACTTTCACAAATATCTCCCCATTTTTGTTGTCGCGTCTTCATCGCCAAAAGTTCTTCCACACTTTTATCGCAGTGCATAGCAATAAACATCGCACGCTTTACTTGATGAGCAGAATAACCCATCTGCATATATTTTTTCGTATCTTTAGAAGCTAAGCCAAAAAGCCGCTCCAAACGTTCTGCCTTGTAATCCATTTCCCGTTCAGCAAATTTTTCCGGAGTCAAACCCAATAAATATTTTACTCTTGTCCATCCATATTTAGCACGCAAATCTGCCACATAAATCAAAGGCTTTTTAGCAGCATATGCAT
>VOFG01000721.1_pt1 | contig 44000 bp, 81 predicted proteins | sample 5384171 | NCBI WGS metagenome assembly VOFG01 (sample SAMN12384726, study PRJNA508395) | human gut metagenome | isolation source: healthy gut F | host: Homo sapiens
TGCTATTGTTGCCCCATAACAGACGTATAACTATAAAGTCCTTTGTGAAGTTCCGTAAATATTGACTATGCAATATCTTCCAAGAAACGAGTAGAACCATCTAATGTATATGCACACATAACCGCATCATCCCATATTCCATATTTATCTTGAGTTACATTAATGCGATATAACGCAGAACTTCCATTTTCTTGAACTTGGAATTATTTTACCAGTAAACTTATATTTCTGTCCATATGCATTAGGATTTCTAGCAAGTTCTTCATACGCTATTATTTCATCATTTACTTTTGTAATTTTCTGGTGATCTGTTGCACATGTCACTGTCAATTGACATGATTGCTCTTCATATAATTGTAACTGTACTCTCATTTGTCTTTCAGCAACTTACAGGTGTATTAATGAAAAATCTGTTATATTTGGATCTTGACTCATCATCGTAAAATCCTTACAACTTTACCCTTCCTGAATTTTCTGAATTCAGAATTGTACCTGCTTCTTCTGTAGAGCCTGTATATGTTGTTTTCTATTTTGCAATTTAGCTTTTGCACTGATTTTCATATTTTCCGGAAGAATTTTTCATTCACATATTCAGAAACACTGGACGAACTATGACTTGCCTTTCACTTAGTCTGCATGGAATCAATAAAAATATTACACAAATCAAAAAATTATAACTAGTAACAATTATTTTTCTCCTTGACCATTCTTTTGTATCGCCACATAAGAAATAAGCTTCAACTGGACATAATAAAATCAGAACAAATAACAGCCCAAGTCTTCACAAATTCACTCTAATCGATTCTCCCATGTTATACAATACCTCATAAATATTATATTGCTTTTATCAGTATCTATTTCTGCAATTAATTGTTTTCTTGCTCATTTGATCCCAAATACTCTCTTCTTTTTTGCTGTAATACATCTTCAGTGCAGAACCCACAATTACCAACCATTTCAACCTCCTACTATTTTGGACATCTCATTTTTCCTTCCTCACTTTGTTACCTGTATGTTTCCTGTTCATCAATTTTATACCTATTCAGCACTTCTCACGGCTTATTTAGCATTCCTCTCCGGCATACACAAAGCCCGTCTCTTCCCAAAACTTCATCGGGGAAATGTAGTAGTCGTACTGGTTGCTTCCTTCTTTCTTGAATGCAACTCCGAATTTCAAAAATCCAAGGATAATACCCTGGCGTATAAACTGCTGGTCTTTCTTCATCACTCTTGCTTTGCAACCGCTACCGGAACATTTTCGCCAGTGAACTCCGGTACTTCCAAATATACCTTACTCTTATCCATTTGTCAATTAACTCCTTTCTTTCTGTGCTTCCGTCAGAGCTTTCACGATGTCCTCTGCTTTCTTTGGCCCAATTCCTTTTACACCCAAGATCACATCTCGAACCTCACTCTCTGTCAATCCTTCCGCATCCTTCATTCCGTCTGCATGGCCTGCCTTGTATAAATTCTGACAGAACTGGTCCATCTGCTGATGATCCATTTTCTTTACGTCCTTGTACGTCTTACGATTCAATGTGTACTGTTTCACAATCATTCCTCCAATCCTTCCAGGTACTCTAATATTGCTTCTTTATCTATGCACATCTCTACAAAATGATCGCTTAAATCCGTGCAGGCTGGTTCTATCGGTTCTCCGCCATAGCACCTCATTCCTTTCGGACATTCTTCGCTAAGCGTGCAAAAATCACATGGTTCTTCGTTTTGTATGAATGCCTCTACCTTCCCAACATCTTCCTGGCTCATATTGTCCTGCATTGCGTCTATACCTCCTATTATGTGAATGGCAATTCACTGTCCTCGTCCACGCTCATAAATCCACCGTCATTCTGCTGTGGTGCCGGTGCTGGCTGATTGCTATATGTACCACCGCCCTCGGTGTTTTTGCTCTCGGCAAATTCCTGGTCCTCTGCTATAACGTCTGTCGTATATACACGCTGGCCTTCTTTATTCGTGTAGCTTCCAGTCTGTATTCTGCCGGTCAGCACAATCTTTGTCCCTTTATGCAGGTATCTCTCAGCGAACTCTCCCGCCTTGCCGAATGCAACGCACTGGATGAAGTCTGCTGAGTTTTCCTGGTTTTTCCTCTTCTGTCAACTGCCAGGGTGTATCTCGCTACTGCCATAGCCTGCTCTCCCTGGGAATATCTAACCTCCGGATCACGTGTAAGGCGACCCATTAAAATTACCTTGTTCATCTACTTTGTCTCCTTCTTCCTGGAATAACTCGCGCATTTTGATATTCCTCCGTATGCCTCCGTATCGTACTCGAATGAATCGAGCGGCATATCCGGGTCGCAGCAAAGGCAACTGGTTTCACACTTCTTAAACGATGTATGTCTATGTTCGCACGTAGCGCATAAACAGCCGTATTCTTTGCAGAGCTTTTCACCCATATTAAACGCACTCATTCTTCGCTCCCTTCTGTAAACGAGAGTTCGATTGCTTCCGCTTCCACATTCTTGCTGCCAGTAGCGATTGCTCTGATAATTTCCACGTAATCATCATTTGATAATTCAACCGGGCAGCCATCCAAAATAGCTATCAACTCGCCAAGAACCTCTGTGTCTTTCTCGCTTACCGTTATTCTATATGTCGTTTCTGCTTCCATCCTGCTTACCTCCTGTCTCCTGGATTTTCAGCACATAATACATTTTTCCTGGCTCAGCTCCCCATTCCGGCTTACCTTCGCCAAATTGCAAAGTGCATTTGCAAACAATTTCCGGAGAGTCCTTCGAGTATCCATTTCTGAATACTACTGGTACCGGCCACGGCTTCCGGATTTCTTCCGGCGCTGCCTCTCCATATACCATCTGTCCGCCTGCCAGCAGGAACCCGAACGCATTCATAAATCTGCTGTCGTAATATGGCTTGATTTCTCTGTACTCCTCTTTCTTTTTTCTCCGGAGACGATCATATCAAACCACTTCTTTTTGATCGGTAATATCAGCATTCATCGCCCTCCTTTTCACCTTTGATTATCTCAAAGCTATCCATCGGTACAAGCCTTGTTTTGTTGCATCCATAGGCTACTACAGCAACTTTCATTTGCTCTTTCACATCTCTTCCTATGTAGTCCCTTTCAGAGCCATCATACCCATAGTTTGTGTCGCAAAACAATTCTGCTTTTACTGTAATCATTTTCATGCCTATAACAATTCCAACAAACTCCTTTATCGACGGTTCGTAATATGTTTTCATAAAACCTCCGCCACCCCAGTCCTCTGACGGAACTTCCCTAAATCTGTCTTTTTCTTTTTCTTCCGAATAATCTGTGTAGAAATATGCAGGCATTTCGCTTTCCGTTTTATCCCCCGTCAGAAGCGTTATGCACTTTCCATCATTCACTTTTCTCATGTATTTGCTACACTTCACGGTCCGAAACATGTATTTATTGCATCTTCTTAGCTTCAATCATATCACCACCTATCATTTGACTATCGGGCATATTTCAGCAGTCACCTTATTTTTATACGCCGTCGTCACTCCGCAATACTTTCCAGTCGGTTTTAACAACATGCAGATTTTCTCGTCAGTATCATGTACCGCCACGCAATATCCGCAAGTCCTGCACGAATATGGTATTTCAACCTCTACGATTCCTGTCCTCATTTTCTAATTACCTCCTGTCTCTTGCTGCAGACCGGAACATCATCAACAGCATTTCTGATACCGGTCTGCTCCTGTCTTTCCTCTTTGCTTTCTTAATTGCTTTGAGACCATACCACTCGCCCCGGTAATTCATTCCATCCGGAACATATACACCAACCTGGTACGGAATTTCTTTCTTTACCTGCTCGTACACCTCTTCCGGCATCACGTAGTAGTTGTAGTCGCCCAGGAAGTTGTGACCGTTCTTTGAATGGAAATCATCTACCGAGGACTTAACCTCGTAGCAGTAGAAATCTCCCTTCTCGATACCGGACACCGTATTGTTTACCGGCTTAAACTTCATAAAATCCACACGCACCGCATTTGTGGTGGCATAATCAAATGTCACTTCCCTGGCCCAGTAAATTCTCGGATCACTGTTTGGGCAGATGTGTCGCTGGATTGACAGCGACAGCATTGCCGTTACTTCGGGTCTGTTCTGCATTCTCTACCTCCTGCTCAACATCTTCTCTATCAGCTGATCGTACATCATCTTATAGTCCGGTCCGCTCTTCGCTTCTTTCAGTTCTGTCTTGGTTCTTTCCAGTTCCATCTGCAGATTGTTCAACCGCTCCAATGTATCTGCGTCCGCCTGCCCCGGCCTGCACTTCATTCCAAGTGAAATTGCCAATGCGACATCCAACTCCTTCACTTCATCGTCTGTCAGTTCTCCAATCCATTCTCCTATTCTTTCCTCCGAACCTGTGGAAATCTGCTCACACAGGAGCGTTGACGGTCTAAGTGCTGACTCAATATATACATGGGTCGGAAGGTCAGTCTTTGGTTTAGTCGTCATATATACCACTTCGACCGTGTTGCTTTTTGCATTATTCTTATCGTTTGATACTATAACTGCTGGGCGCCCCCCCCGCTGTTCACTTCCTTCTTCTCTGTAATTGCTTCTGACATAGTAAATCTGTCCTCTCTTCATACTACTTTGCACCTTCTTTCTTTACATATAAATCACTGGTTCCTTCAACCACGCCCTTCTCTTCATCGTTTGGGTACTGGAAACCGTATAATTCCAGGACCTTATAAAATGCTTTTGTCTTCTCACCTTTCCCGGTGCTGTATGTGTAATTCCAATCTACCAGGTCTGCATCCGCAACCATTGCCGATACCATACAAAGCAGTTTGTGAAGTACGCTGAGTCCTTCCATTTTTTTCTCTGCGGCTTCTACATCTTCTTTCTGAGCGTTGTAGCACTTGTCTCCCAAGAAAAACTCCTTCAATGTGTTGTTATGACCTGTGAATGTCTCCCAACTCATCATCTGCTCGAAAAGTTCTGCAACAACCTTTTTTCTTCGTTCGTAACCTTCTTAATTCTGCCGGATAAAATACCTTCGATGAACGCCTTTCTCGTGTTGGCTGCTTCTTTAAGAATTGCCTTAATCTGCTTCTTGTTGCGCTTATTCTGTCTTTCCGCTTCCTGTGCCTGTGTAAGTGCCTTCTTTTCCTTCTTTTTCTTGCGGAGCACGTACAATGTCCCATATCTTTCCAGGTAAAACATCGGCTCGCCATTATCCTCGAACTTCATCGTCTTAGGCGGCTCCTTATCGAGGCTGTAGTCCTTCATACGTTCCCACTTATCCGTGTAAAACTCGCTGTCTGCTTCCTTCGGAGCTTTCTTTAATCCCAGTTTCTTCATCATTGCCACGTACAACTTCATGTTTTCCTGGCGTTTCTGCTCCTTCTGAGCATTGATTGCTCTTCTTGCCAAATCTCTCGAATCTGTGGAATCCTTCAAAATCTTGTCCCTTGTCTTTACGTCCTTGATCTTTTCCAGTTCGTACAAATCCGTAAGCGACAGCTGGTATCCATCCTGTCTCTCTTTTCTCCATCAGCGTCTTGGAATCCAGCTTTGCGATATTCAAACGATGTCTGACTGTTTTCTTGCTAAAGCCGGTCTTTTCAGCGATTGTGTCCTCTGTTTCTCCCAGGTCAAGCATCATCTGAAATCCCTGTGCCTGTTCATATACGGTCAGATCGCTTCTCTGTATATTCTCCAAAAGCATTACAGATGTCTGCTCTTTTTCGTCCATATCCGAAACAATGCAGGGAACAGTTTCAAGTCCCGCCATGCGTGCTGCTGTCAATCTTCTGTTTCCGATTACGGTCAAATACTTTCCAGGTTCCTGTGGGTCGGGCACAACAGTTAAATTTTGAAGTATTCCCTTCGCTTTGATGCTCTCCGCAAGTTCCTCAATATCGTTATACGTTTTTCTCACATTGTTTGGGTGGACCTTTACAAGTTCAATGCTGATATTCTGTATTTCTGCCATGTTCTTTTCTCTCCTTTTTCTTCCCGGCATCCGCGGGTGCCGGAATTATATGATTATGCAATGGTACAAGCCGGGGCGCAGCGATAGGCCCAGTTCGCGGTGGCGTAGTTCGTGACGTAGCCGCTAGAGTACACGTACCACGCAAAGTACGAATTGCCACGACCAGCCGAGCGCAAGCGGTGATAATCTGTTTCTCCGTCTGCATTTTTCTTCTGCCGGTTAGTAACATCTTCGTAATACTTATACGGCGTTTTCTTTGGGTCTACTTCGTCCGCCGACAGTAAGAAAAACAGATCTTCTGTATCATCTCCGCTGTTATTCTCTTTCACTACCTTTGTTAGGTAAGGAATGAGCTTTTTGTATCTCTCACGAAATTCTTCACTATGCAGGTACTTTCTCAATTCTGATGTCTCCCACACATTACTGCCATAATCGCCTGTTGTATCGAACGGTCTTTCCTCCATCACAAGGTCGTGCATCTGAATTGTGATACTGTGTTCAAGGCTCTTGTCTACAAGTTTCTCTGCGTCAATTCCGATGATGTCATGCTGGATAACTTCTCCGTCAAATTCAATATCGATCGTGTCGCCCTCTGAAAAATAATCCTGGCACGCCCAAGTCTTACAACCTCCTGTATCCATTCTAACGAAATAGGCTGCGTTGTCTTATGTGTCATTGTTACCAAATCTTCGCCATGTTCGGCGTTTTCCCTGTTTCTTACTTCCTGTGAATGAACCTCTGCCCGAGCGTCATTCCCGGATAACTTCATTGCTGCTTTTGATACCTTTTCTTCTGTAAAATCCAAGAATGCCTCTCGTTCCTGTGCGATAAACTTTTTACTGCCTACTGCCTCCATGCTAAATCCGTAAGCCTTTAATCTGATTTCATTCATCTTCTCTACCTCCATTTAATTCTCATGCGTTCTACTATTGCGAATTTCTTTTTCCTAACACTCACATTTGCGAGTTTCCAGGGTAAAAATTACCCCGCTTCCTTCTGCAGTAATCTCAGAAGCGGATGCCACGGTCTTGTACCACGAATGCGTCCGATAATCTTCTTGATATTGCACTCTGCTTTGTCGATTTTCACGTATCCTTCATACTTTCCCTGGTTTCTTTCCGTAACCGGCCTGTCGTGGAATCCGTCCGTAATCATAAATCTGCCTTTCGTATCTGCCTCATCCTTGAAAGCTACATAATGCTTATTGCCATGTGCGTAATACCCGACAATTACCATATCTCCTACCTCCCTTCGTATCTGTCGTGAATCGCTATCGGGTAGCTGATCCCGGTAATCTGTTTGAATCTGCTGTCCGATGTGTAAAGAATATTGCCGCCCGCCATATACCAGCGCTTCCTGCAGTATGCAGGCTTGCAGTCAACATACTCCTGTCCCATAATCTCGCGCTTTTCGATATACACGCACTGTCTGATGTCGTCCGGCTCAAAAGGGCCTTTCTGTGCGTCCAGGATATACAATTCTCTTGCGTAAGAAGATATGCCGTTATTCGTGCAATCTCCTAAACTGCTACGATACACCTCTGCGGTCAGACAGCTCTCAATCTCATAGTTGCTCTTCATCCAGTCAAGCACTTCATCCGGATATTTGCATCCGCTCCATAACTCGCCCATAAATACCAGCTCATTATCAAACTCCTGCACCATGTATGTATCATCGTCCAGCTTTACTGCCTGCAGCTGAATGTACTCCTTCGTTCTTTCGTCGCACGCAACTCTCTTTACGCATCCGTCAACCTTTCCATATCCTCTGATCTTGTGCGTTTCGATATAGCAATCCAGTTTCTTTTCTGCAAACCCTGCAGGAATGTCCTCTTCATTTACTGCTACATCTCCGCTTTCCAAAACAGCGTACTTATTTGAGATTTCGCACCATGTTCCTTCCAGGTGTAACACAAATCCTTCTTTCTCAATTCTCATGTTCTTCTGCCTCCTTTGCTGCTCTCACTTCTGCGATTCTCACATAGTCCGGAATATGAAAGCCATTTATGATATTCACCGCCTGCAGCTCTGTTAGATTGCACCTGGCCTGCAGTTCTTCCCACAACTTTCTTCTTTCTCCAATGTCCTGCAGTCCGTTAGACGGCAGGAGCAACGCTCTGTCTCTGTATTCATTTGCTATGGCTCTTGTCAGAATTTCCACTAACTCACCCTTTCCACGTAATCAACGCATCCAGGACTGATTTTTTCATCCTTACAGAACTCCGACCAGCACTCCTGCAATTCTTTGAGGTTCTGAGCGTCAAACTGCGTCTCGTCTCCACCGTTGAAGCCAATGTTATAGGTTCCTCCTCCGGATTTAACTACTCCTTTGCTTGCCTCTCGTAATGTCACACTACATCACCCGCCTTTCTTAATGCGCACTTAGTACATACCGCACCGTCAAGGTGTGATGCCTTAACAACTCCTGCGTCCTCCGGTCTCTGCCAGCAGAGTGTCCCGCATTCCGGGCAATGTACCTTTTTCCAACCAGGCTTTCCCTCCGGTCCGTTTATTACCAGTGGCATACACAACCAGCCACCTCGATCTGTAGCCTTTCTCGGTTCTAACTTCATGTTCACTCTGCCGCCTCCATTTCTTCCAGCTCTCTGATAACTCTCTCTACCGCATATTTTCCATTATTGTTGAGCTGTCTCTGCCATGCACCTACCGACGGTGCCCATCTGAACCTATTGCTTTTCAGAATATCTCTTACCTCCGGTTCCGGCTTTCCTTCAAAGAACAGCTGGATTCTCATAGCCTCCACATTCTCCTTGACCTTGAAAAACTTATTCTCGCTCTCCCGTGTTCCCTGGGACTTCGTTTTCTGCAGGCTCTTGATTCTTCCTTCCAATCTTCGGATATTGGCGTTGCTGTTCGCCAGCATATAGTCCGGAAAACCGATTCTTCCGCAGAAGTCCGGTTCTCTCAGCTGGGCGATCTGTTCGTCTGTATATCCCATGTCATGCAGCGTTGCATCGCCTTTTTCTTTGTCCTTCATACGGATTGCTTTGTTGGCCTGCTTCATTCTCTCCTGGTCCTTTCTCAATCCGTCAACCTTATCCTGCAGCTTCTCGATTGCGTTCTCGTCATCAGACTTGATAACGTCCTTGCCATAAAAATTGCCTCAATCTTTCCAAGGATTGCCTCAACCTCTTTATAGTCCGCATGGTTCTTATCCCATGCCGCTACCTGCTTTTCCTTCTTTTTTGACTGGGAAGTTTCCTGCTCCGGAAATCATTACTGACGGACACATCATGCCGATCTGAATATCCTTGTTGATGTTTCTGAGCCAGTCGTCTCGAATATCTCTCGCAGAGCTTCGACACTCTTTCCTCTTCGGTTGGTCTTGCCTCGATTACCTTCTCTGCCAGCTCGTATGCCTTATCGACCTGTGCCTTGTAACCAGCAGTCTTGCTCCCGGTCTTATACTCGCTGAATGACATCATATCGTTTGCCGTCTTTGCTCCGGCCTCATTGATACTGAAATACACTCTTTCCATTACGCCACCTCCAAATACTCACCGATTTTCTCAATATCCAGCTTTACTACCGGATATGTGCAGTAACCGCTTTTTACCATTCTGCCGGTGGCCTGCCCGAAACCGTGTTGCTTGATAAACTCCATCGCCCAAGGGCAATTATTCGTGTCGATCACTGTCTCGTCCTCTGCAAGTCCGCTTCCTGCGATGCATACCGTGATTCTTGCAATAGGTCCGTCCTCGTTGTTCCAAATCTCGATTGCCCTGCTGTTGTCTGCCTGGTATCTTGCCACTTGCAGGAAGCAATCCTTATACACCGCCCATTCTGTCTCAACCTCTAATGATGCCATAGCCTTACGCCTCCTTCTTTGATTCTCTAATCTGCTTTGTCTTAATCGCACCATCAACAATGCTCTGCAACTCTCTTGCTGTCAGTCCTGCGTAGTTATTCATATCAACCTCTTCCTCCGATTCCGGCTTTTTCCAGCTGTCTCTGAAAATAACCCATGTCTCCGTCGTAGTCGTACATCCGCTCACCTCCTAACACCCGATCACTTTTCTTGCTATGCTTTTTATCTCATTTCTTACGTCAAGGCTTTTCATCATCTGCTCGAACTTCTCCTCCGTGTCGGCTTTCATATATAGCTCGTTGACTTTTTCTATCGTCTCCTCAAGTTCCATATCACCAACAGCAAGAAGTCCTTCTCTTATTTTTTTATTGTGTCCAACTGAGCCAGCAGCTCTCTTCTCTCTCCGTCCAGCTTTTCCATTTTCTCTGCTACCGGGAGCATCCCTCTAATTACGCCAAATCCAAACTGCGTATAAAGAGTTTTCATCTGATCCTTACCGGTCGTGTCATTGATTGCCGGATGCCAGGTGTAAACCGCCTCGATAACCTTGTATTCTTCATCTACAACTGATTTACCGATCATTTCCTCAAATTCTGCCTTCATCATATCTGCTCATCTCCTATGTGCTTCCAAGATTCTTTCGACATCTTCTCTTCTCTGACGCATCATCGTCATTGCCATTATCTTGTCAATCTGACCGGAAGTGAGGCTTACGATGAAATCTGCCACCTGGTTGCTCAGCTTATACACTTCCTCATACAGTCTGTCTGCCTCAACTTCGTAGCTGTCTGATTTTTCCATATCCAGGTGTTCTTCTTCCATCCAATACTCTGACTGGTTCTCGGCTTCTTCCATTTCTGCCTCTAAAGTCTCTCAACTTCTTTAATACTTCCTTCATACAAATACGCTCCTTTCAAATCTGCGTGTTGTGTTTCACGTGAAACACTCAGTTGCGAGTTGTGCAGGTAAAAAAAAATTTACCTAGAACATTTTTTTTCATTTCCTCAGCCTTCTCTTCGAGGCCGTTGCTTTCAAGAATCCAAAGGTCAAATCGAACTGCCTCGTCGGTGAGTTCGCAACCGCAGTCACTCAGGCTGTAAAAAGCTCGTCGATGATTTCGCCCACCATCCAGTTATTTCCTGCAGCTACCATAGCTGTTGCAATGCTCTGAACTTTTGCCTGGCAAAATCTCCATTCATCTGAATACAGGTCGCATTTCTCTCTTTCTTCCAGTGCTTCTCTATAATCTTCTCCGTTATACATAACCACTACCTCCGTGTGTTTTATTTGTTGTTTGATTATGTATATATTATACTTCGCAACTGCGTATTTGTCAATAGGTTTACCTCTAATTTGCGTATTTTATTAAAGTTTTTTTACAACAATCTCGTAACCGAGAGCTGTTACCATCTTTGAGAAGCTATCGTATCTCATACTCTTAGCGTTTCGGTTGAGAGACTGGCTGATGTTCTGTCTCGTAATCCCCATTCTGTCCGCTAAATCCTGCTGGGTCATTTTCTCCTCGTCCAGGATGCAGCGGATCGTCTCCTCTGCATTCGCCGCTTTAATCTCCATCTATTTTCTCCTTTTCTTCTGTCTGACTGTTACTCTTGCCTTTGCAACAAGCACGCCGGTCTTTGTTCTTTCCGGATCAGCGAACCTTAACTGGCTTCTGTTCATTTCCAGGTTCTCTGCATTGTCGATCAGTACCAGGTTTTCTATGTCGCAGTTGTCCTTGTTTCCGTCCAGGAACGATACCATCTTACCTTCGGGAACTGGTCCGTTGTGTTCTTCCCATGCTGCTCTATGAACAAACTCAAACCTCTCCCATTGCGGACCGGTTTCTTTAACCTTCCGGATAAGATAGCCGTCTGTCGTATGTGTGTACTCGCCTACTTCCATGTGGTTTGCCGGGACATCGCCTTTCTTAAACATCGTCGCCCTGCACTTCTCATATTGCTCTTGGCTCATTGGCTTTCCCTTATTGGCTGGAACGTGTCCTTTTTCAAACCTGCAGTCAACGCCGCTGATGATGTCATGGTTCTTCTTGTATGCCCTGCACTGTTTCTCGCTGAACTCTATTCCGAAATGCGCTGACACCAGTTCTGCAATCTCCTTCGTCTTTCTCCCTGCCGCAATGCTCGAATGTAACTTTCCATTCCTTCCGGATATTTGAGAGAGTACCCCTTCGGAAACCCGCCGGTAGTTCCACTCTTAATGCCATATCGGTTCTTCGCATTCTTTATCACCGCATCAGAAAATACCATTTCGTACTTCTTATCGAACCCCTGTTGATTTATCAGCTCTGTAACCTGTTTCGTGGTTCTGCCTGGAACATTCTCACGCAGCCAGGCAATCACTTCTTCGGGCCAGCCTCTCATTTATGGTTCGCCCCCCCGCATGAACTTCGAGCATTTCCGGAACCGCTTTCTGTCTTTCGTACCCATACTCGTCCATGTGTTTCATCGCTTTGTACTGCAGCTCTCCGTTTTTGATGATCTGCTCGCTAATGTCGCATATAGCATCAGTTCTCTTCAACTCACTTTCCAGCTCTTCTCCTGTAAGATCATCGTCTCCCAGCTTTTCCAGCTGAGCGAACAGGTGGTTATTCAAGTCTCCTAATGTATTCTTCATATCTTGCCTCCTAATCGCATCCGTGGCATTCTTCGCAACTTCTTCTCTGCCACAATCCTTCATCATCCTTGTATAAGCATTCGCTCTCGCCCCAACACTCCACGTATGTTTCATAGGCTTCGTTACTGCACATATCGCAATAGTCTCCCTCAACGATTTTCCCGCCTCTGTAAACTCTGTAGCCGTCATTGCTTCCCATATCTTCATCTGCCCACCAATGTTCTATTGTGGCTTCCGGGTACATTTCCGACAGTTTAAGCATAATCGGTTCCGGGTTGCTCCAGGCTGTCTCAAATTCTATCGTATCCTCATCCCTCTGTTCGTTACTATATGCGTTCCACTTCGTACCCCAGTATTTTGTACACCAGTCGTACCATGTGGTACAGCCGTATTTTTCATAATTTTCAATGTATGTCTTGCCTTTTTCGTACATCTCTATCTTTTTGCCTCAGTCTCCTTGTAGGCTTTCGTCATAGCCCTGTTGAAGATTTCTCTGAGCCAATCTTCCTGCTTTGAAAACAGATTGCCAATTATTCCTTTTGCCGTTTTCATTTTTTCTGCATCGAGACACCCTACTGGAATTGTGCATTTTTCTGTCAAATAGTACATTGCGCATTCATCTGTCATGGAGCCACTTTCGATATTCAAGCTCTCCGGCATAAGAATAATTTTATTAAAATCAAAGCGTCTCTTTCCATCTTCCTCTACAAATAATGGCAGGTTTGTAATTCCTTCCATTTTCACTACATTCTTTACATGATTTGGCATAATCTTATCCTCCTAAATTTAATTCCAGTCGCTCGCAATTTCTACGACCGTTCTCTCCAAAATTTTGAACTTCTCCGGATCAATCCAGCTCGGTATCTCTCCGTTTCTTACTCTTTCCTGGTACCGGTTCAAGCACAACTGCTTTACTGGTACTGGCCTGCCTATCTGAACAAACATACCTCTCTGCTTGTCCCAGGCAAATGCTCCGTACTCCACATTTTCAACTGCAGCTTTCATAACCTCTATTGCCGCATCCAGTGCTTCCAGTTCCATAGGACCAGGTGGCGCCTCTTCGATGTTCCGGATATTATGCAGGTACGTTTCCAGTACCGCCGCATTTTCTCTGAATGTCATAATTACTCCTTTCGCCTATACGTACTCTCCTGTGGTTGATTCAATCGTATAGTTGCCTCTGCCAAATTCTTCATCTCCATACTCTTGTGCATCCGAGTATGTCGGAAAATCCTGTGGCATTTCTCCTTCTTGCTTTGAAAATACTGTGTATATCATCCGTCGCCTCCTATCAAAAAATTTCTTTCAATTCATAGCTCTTAACTACTTTCCCTATCTGTCCTTTGATTCTCAGTTCCTCCATCTTTCTTTCAGCGAGTTTCTCCGTGTCAAACATCATTGCCTCGTTTATCTTTACTGTGTATCCGTAGTCCATCTTGAAACTGTACCTCCGGCCAACATATTTCTTTCTTCCATCTCTCATTGTGATAATGACAAACTTCTCTATGCTTGCCTGCGTTCTCATGTACTCCATTGGTTTCTCCTTTCTACAAATACGAACAGCCGTACCTCTTTCGGAAGGTCTCCCTGCCGCCCTTGTGAATAATCTGCTTTACCTCGCCTTCCTCCCCTGCCTTCATCGATAATCCTTGCAAATTCGTCTGCCTTCTGCAGGGCGTATTCTTTTTTTCCCAGGCCAGCTGTCCGATAATCTTTGACATTCTCTCTGCCATCGGGTTTCCGTGTATTCTCATTAGGATTTCTCCCATATTGTGACAGTTGTTACATACCGGCACTTTCAATCCGTCCTTCTCGCTCAGTTCTCTACCGGCGGTACCGAACACCAAATGATGCTCAGCTTCCGACGGTCTGCCGCAGATGAAACAGATTTCCGGATAGTCTGTCACTATTCCTTTACTCACCGCTTACACCTACTTTCTGTTTCCAACTCCAACGATTACCAAGAACGTAAATACCACTAATGCTGCCATAGTCTCGCCTCCTAACCGTAAATTATTTCTCCAAACAAAGCGCACTGAATGATTGCGTCCGCAACCTCCGCATCTACCATACCGCAGTCAATATGTAATTCATGATCGATCACCTCGAAAATATCACTTCTCTTAGGCTGTTCTGCATACATTCTAATTCCCTGCAGGAGTTTCGCCTTTGTTAATTCATACGTCGCATCTTCCTCATTATCGTGAATGAGGATTGAACCGCCTTTTGAGATAACATCGCTTGCAAAATTAAACTCTATCCCACACCTTGGCTCTACTTTATCAACCCAGTAAGTAATTCCACCTTCCAGTGCTGACACCATGATGTCGTCTATGTCCTCTTTAGATATAACAACCGTCGCAATAATCTGAACCCTGTCGTACTGCTCCTCTATCTCTTTTTTCTTGAAATGTGCAATCAGTTCTGCCATAACTCTGCCGGCTTTTCTAGCATTCCAGCTCTCGTTTGTTTTTCCTTCGCATAATCCCTTTGCGATTTCCAATGACTCCATAATTTCTTTTGCACTTCTCATACCTTCTCTTCGTCCTTTCTCGCTTGTTTTATTGCTTGCGCAACTCTTTCTTCATATCCAAACTTAAAATTCACGCCTGCGTCTGTAAACGCTGTAAAAATGCTATCCTGCACCGCCTTGACTGTCGCCCAGTCCGGTTCATCGTCCTGCGTTCTGATACCGAACCGAGACATGTAGTTCTCGATCGCGTGCCACAACTCATATTCCAGCTCGTCCATGCATCCGAGTGCCGATACGTCCACGACCGCCGGTGCTGTTATTTTCTTTCCGTCTGCCAGTTCCAGGTCTACCGTGTCAATATCTTCTCCGAACTCACCGCCTTTCTTGTGGTGTGCCAGGATGTCGCCTGCAAAGTCATAGCCTCTGTCGATCATAGCCTCGCTGTTGTCGTCGTACAGTCTGAAACATCCGGCCAGTTCGCCCTTCTCGTGTCTCTGCAGAACTTCTTCCCAGGTCAGCTTTCGCATTCCCAACCAGGTGTAACCCATTATTCATCGCCTCCTTCATAATCTGCCCCGCAATACGGACACTTCGTTACTCCGTAGCAGTTAAACATCTTTCCGCATTCTTTGCAGGTATCTAACTCTCCATTTCTCTGCCAATCTTCCAGCAAGCTACTTACGTGCTGCCAGTCCAGTGCCTCGAAAACTTCCTCTGCCAAATCGTCCTGCTGGTTGCACTCCTGCAGGATGCTGTTTCTCGTGTACACCGTATCGGATAATTCCGGGATGTAGCACGGATCATCCGGTCTGTGGTAAAACGCATCTTCGTCTTTGAAGATATGCCCCTGTCCGTAGAACTCACGGACGATCTTCTCGCCTTCTCCGTTTTCATCCGGCGGCGTGTAACTGCCAACCAGTACCGGGATGTTTACTTTCTGCAAGGCCTGCGACAGTTCCAATATCATGCCGTCAATGGCTTCTGCATCCTTTACAAGCTCCCTTGTGGAAGGAACTCCACTCGTTCCGCTTCTCTTGGCTTCTATCCACATTTCAATATGCTCGTCGATGTCGAAATCTTCGTAGTAGGATTCCAGGCTGTCCTTGAAACTATCCGCCTGGTTCTCTTCATCGAAATCAATCGTCATGGAGAAATCTTCGCCTGCAGGTGACGACTGCCCAATTTCAACATAGGTTCTTCTGCTGTCCGGCTCAATGTAGGCTTCCCAGTTCCACCCCATTTCTTCTGCCTTGTCGAGAAGCGTTTTCAAGCCTCTTGATATGTCCTTGTATTCTTCCATGTCCTCATTCCTCCGCATCTGCGTAGTACGCATCGAATGCAATACCGGCATTTACCAGCTTATCTTCTAGGTAATTGCCGTAGCACCAACCGTCTCCATCTTCCCAAAAACTGTCCCAGGCTTTCTCCAATACCTCTCTCGCCTTCTCTTCATCATCTTTGCTTACCACAAACACGCAATCCATCCAGTCATTTAACTGTGACTGCACTCTGATTACGCTTTCCTTTAATACTTCCACGCCAATATTCATTGCGCTTTCTCCTTTCTCAGATGTAATAGCAACTGAAATTCCAGTGATGCCCGAACTCATAATACAAGCCGTATCTCTCGAATATCTTGTCAAATTCTTTTCTGACCGAAGGAAGGATGCCGTAGTACAGCATCTCACATACCGGTCCTTCAAAACTCATGCTGAGAATGTGTTCCGGATTAACATATTCAAAATGTCTCTCCGGCTGGTCTGCCACTTCGATCAGATGCTCCCTGTCGTTGTAATAATATTTTCCGTTCTCCGGATCGTAACTCGTGTACTTCTTTCCGTTGAAGTAAATATCAACGTCCTGCCATAACCCATGCTCCAACAGAAACTCTCGAATCTCCTTTGCCAGGTTCTCAACCTGCTCTGCTGTCAGCTTTGCCGCTGTGCTCACGCAATCGCCTCCTTTCTAACTCTCTTCTTGACCAGTCGTGCCGGGTACTGCGGCTGGTTCTCTCTGTATTCTTTCAGCCTCTCCCTTGCCTCTTTCTTTGTGTATTCGGTCAAGGTGTACTCCCATCCGTACCCATAATTTAACTGCAGCTCCCAGGTGTCTATTGTCTTTCTCTCGTATGCCATCCTACGCAACCTCCTCTTTCTTCGGCTTTCTGCCACGTCTCTTCGGCTTTTCGACCGGCTTTTCTTCCTTGACCTCTTCTGCAGGTCTCTCAGCCACCGGCTCCTCAGCTTTCTCCTCGACCGCCGGTTCATCCTTGACTACCGGCTCTGTAGGAAGCACAACATCCAGCTTGTATCTCTTTGTGATGCTCTGAATCATCGTTGCTACCTCTGCGCTTACTTCCTGGATTTCATCCTCGGTAAGTCCTTCTGTCAAGCTCTCTGTCTCGGTCCAATATCCTGCATTATCCAGGAAATGATTTAATACCTTCTTTGCTCTATCGTGTTTTACGTCCCACTTCATATCGTTTACCTCTCTTTCTTTTCTCCGGCGATCAGTGCCAGTACCACTACTCCATTTATCAAAATTGCCACCAAATTCTTCGCTCTCATACCGTCGTATATGCCGACCATAAAGTTGATGAACAACACCGACTGTAGGAACTGTCTCAATTTCTTCATTGCCAAATCAGCCTCCTTTATGATAGACTTAACAGTTGAGAGGCGGTGTTGCTGCCTCCCGACCGTTAAGGGAACTACTTAATCAATCAAACCTAACCATTTCAGAATTGCCGTAATCACTGACACAATCATGATTACTATGGTGGAGATTATGCTGGCCTGCTTTTCTCTCTTCTGTAATTTAAGGTTTTCGATTTCAAGTAGTTCCTTTTCCTTTGTGGAAAAGTCTTTCTTCTTACCTTTCTTACCCAACTGGTAATTCCTCCTTCCTTCGGATTTAATCAAATTGTTTTGTTTGATTATGGTTATATTATAACTCGCACTTGCGTATTTGTCAATAGATATACTTCTATTTTACGAGTTTTTGCCAAATAATTTTCGCACTTGCGACAACTTCTGCAATTTCGGATCATCAACACCAACTAGTGTATTGCTCTGCATTTTCATTTGCGAGGGCTGCAAACCCGCATGGTTGCTTGGTGCATTGTAAGATTTCTTACATGATTTCTTCTAAGGTTTCTACAAGGATTCTTTACTAGATATTAGAGATTAGATAATAGATATTAGAGATAGAATAATATATGCTCATTTGCGTACTCTCAAAAGCGTATTTTATCCACAAATGCGTGTGGATAATGTGGATAATTACACCTCTGAAAACATATAGCTCTATGACTTCGTACACGGTTCGATACCGGCTTTTAGTCTTTAGACATAGGATAGGTACTAAAATCGCCTATCGTGTCTCGGGAACTTTTCGTCAAAATACCCGGTCTGATTTTGGTTATTTTGTATATTGATTTTACCTGCGGTCTTGTTCCGCTTTTCTGCAATAAAAAAAGAGCCTACAACCCCTGCGGATCATAGGCTCTCTTACTTACTCTGCTGAATTGATGAAATCCTGGCAGTCCAATTCACGGTACGCCTTTTCAAAGGTTTCCTTCGGACTCCATGATACATAACCATCGGATATTTCACGGCATACCCAGGTACTCCGTTCTTCTCCTTCGGCTCAGCTTTTACAATTTTCACGCCGATGTAGTTTTTCATAATGCCACCGTTTCCTCCTGTTATTTTACTCTGATGGTGTCTCCTGCGATAATAAGGTTCGGATTCTCAATGCCGTTGAGCTGAGCAATCGCATTGACTGTAGTTCCATACTTCGCTGCAATGCCGGAAAGCGTATCTCCGCTCTTAATGGTGTAATACTTCTTATTTCCGGCGTTGATTGCGTCCTGGACCTCCTGCCATCTACTGCCAAGAACAGTCCTTCTCACTTCATCGTCACCGTACTTACCGGCCCACACTTCGTCTACAAGCTCCTGCACGGATGCTTTGTCGATGTGATTGATCACATCCTGCACTTCATTGTATCTGCTACCGAGAGCCGCCTTTCTTGCGTCACCACCGCCGAACTCGTCTTTCATCGTTCTGTAAAGTAGGTCGAGTGTCTTTGCCTTCCGGTTCTGAAACCTCCGGCTCCTTCGTTTCATCTCCTGCGCTGGCAGAAAATCCGTTGAGTCCTGCCTTCTTGATTTCTGTTTCAAAATCACGATAGCAAAAATCCTGGTCCACAGTTCTTCCGCAGATTGTCTTGTCAGCAATGTAGTTATGCTCTCCTCCGTACTGCCAAATATCGTGAACTGTTACCGGCTCATTTGAAGAATATCTCGCTACCCAATGAGTGAATCTCTGCAGGCGATCATCGTCTACGTGTGCCTGGAAATGCGAATCAGATGTATATACTCCGACAAAATATCCGGCTTTTTCGCACCTGTCACAGAACGCAATTACAATATCCGTAAGGACACCTCTGCTATTGTTAAGCATCTTACCTTCTGCGTCGTAGTAGATAGGATATTCAAACTGCTTCCCTGCAATAACTGACAGGAAATGGTCTGCCTCCTGTTCTGCCTCCGTAACAGACTTTGCATTGCCGTAATAGTATGCACCTACCGGAAGTCCGATAGCCTTACACTGTGCATAGTAATTTTCAAACTTGCTGTCCTTATACTTGCCATCGTCTGCACCTGCAGCCTTGATGATAGCAAATCTCACTCCTCTTTCGTTCCTGGCCTGCTCGATGCTCATATCTCCCTGCCAGTGTGAAATATCAATACCAAATAGTTTTTCCATAGAAAACTCCTCCTTAAATCAAAATAAGGGGCAGCTTTTCAGCCACCCCGATGTGATACCTTTTCAGAACTTATGCTTTGATTAACTTTCCTTTTTTTGAGAAGATTAACCATCTTGGTGTTCTGCGCTGCGGTATATGCGTAATTTGTAATTCCATTTGCGGCTGCAATCTTGGCCCGGTGCGCCTTTGATGTGTCTTTCTCGCCCACTGCAGCAAGCGCCGTAATGATAGAACCCGATGTTCCTTCATACTTAGGATAATAAGTATTTCCGTGTCTCGGATTTCCGGAAACAACAACCACTGTATGTCCTTTGGTCTTTGTGACAAGCACATCGCCGTTGAACAGTTCAGTTTTGGAAGTTACCGCAATCGGTTCCATAAACTGTCCTGTTGCTTTCAATGCCGAAACCTCGGAAGCTGTGTTGAAATTTCCCGGATCAAAACCAGCCTGGATGCAGCACGCTCTCACGAGTGAACTGCAGTCTGCCTCTGTTTTTGCAGAAATCTTTGCGAGCTTTCCGGCTTTTCTCAGCTGTTCGATTGCATTGCTCCTGTGCCCCTGACAATATCCGATATTGTTGTTTCTGCATCCCTGCAGCATAGCTTCCGCAATGGCATTTGCTACCGTGGTGCTCTTCGGTCTCAGACAGTACCAGCCTTTTGAATGGACGTAATACGCCTGGGTTGATACCTCGTTTCCAGTCTGATCTCCCGGCTTTCCTCCCGAAATGTGACCGTTCTCGTCAATTCTTGCGCTTCCAACTACTAAACTCATGGTTCTTCCTCCTAACAAAAATAGGGCAGTCTTTCGACCGCCCTGTGCTTACAATATGTTCTCAGATTACTCCTCGTCCTCACTGTTTGAGCCGATGTTGGCTGAATCGGTCAAGCCTTCGCCGATGATGTATGCCACCACTGACGCTCCTGCCATAATGAGTGCTGTAACCTGTGTTGCTGTGTTGTCCGTACCGCCAGTAGCCAGGATCATCATAGATACGAATGACGCTACCGCAGTCCACAACTTTCTGCTTGTGAGTTTTCTAACCCAATCAATTTTCTTCATGTTTCTTTTCCTCCTGTTATAAAAATGAATTTTTTTCCATGCACTTCTGATAAACTTTGTCTATCTCGGCAATGGCATTTACCGCTTTGCTGTTCTTGTATTCCGGATGCTCTGCGCAATAACGCTCGTAGTCCGAAACATCATCCAAAATCTGATTGAAGAACTCCTCGGAATGTTTGACATCCCTTCTCAACTCGTCGGCAAATCGCAGGATTCTTGTGCGGCATTCGTCCGCATCATCTTTATCCATACGCCTTTCGAGCTTGTTGTGCTTTTCTCCCAGGTCTTTTAACTCTTTCTGCACTGATTCCAGCTTATCCATAACGTCCTTATTCATCGACTTTCCGATGGCTCTCATGCCGTTTCTGATAATCTTTCCAACTGCAGACCACGGATTTACCTTGATGGGCGTAATCTGCACCAGTGTCAAGAACAGCAGTAGCGCTCCACCACTTGCAAGAATTTCATTCAAAGACATTGGCTCTTTTACCTCCTTCCCAAACGCACCGTAGTTCCCACGGTACGTCCGTAATATCTGCCGCCTTTTCACCCAAAATGGCCTCTATTACTGCATAAAGAATGGCATCCGCACGTGGGTTCTTATCGAACCGGTACAGATGCCACACCAACTGATTATGCAGGTTCAGCAGATTCTCTTCGTCTGCCTCGGTATTGAGCAAGCCTAACTCTACGGCCGCGCTTTCCAGGCGGTCATAGTTGTAAAATTCTGCGTAGGGTATCATGCCTTATACTTACGACCTGTGATTTCCTCGTATTCTTCCTCGGTAATCTTGTCCTTCTTGACAGCGTTCTTTACCATAACCAGGTTCCATCTCTTTGTGTCGTAATAGTCCTTGACTTTGTAGAACCAGTCGCTGTGCTGCACTTCTTCCTGGATCGTCTCCTCTGCAGATGTGTCTACTGCTTCTGTTACTTCTTTAGCCTTTGCCATATTACTCTTCCTCACTTTCTTCGGTGCTGGTTGCTGAGTCTCCTGCTTCCGGGAACTCAATGTCTGCCATCATTGCCAGGTAATCAATCTTGGCATTCTGATCGGCCAGCTCAGCCTTCATGTTCTCGTCAGTCTCTCATTTTGGCGACATCGCCGCCGTTCTTCTTTACTTCCATTTGGCTACCTCCATAATGATTTATAATATTTATCCATGCGCTGCAGGAGCTTAAAACTATTGCCCTTGCTGGCATGGTTTCTCCAAGCGTAATAACACTCGTCTACCTTAGCCTTCGTGAGTTCGCCTCTTTTGGCTTTTCTCACCAGCCTTCGTAATATCCGACGTCTTTCTTTGACGTTCTTCGGATCGATTATCATAATAACCTTCCCGGTATCTGTTAGCCGGTACTTGAATCCTAAAAATGTGAAACCGTCTGTAATGCAAAATACCTTCGTTTTCTTCGGGTTGAACTCTAACCCTTTCTCAGCCAATATCTCGCCGATCACCTTTCTGCAGTATTCCAGGTATTCCCTGGAAGGGTGGAACGCAAGCGAATCGTCCATATATCTTCCGAACTCGTCCACATCCAATTCTTCCTTGATTTTGTGGTCGTGATCGTCCAATGCCGATATGCCAACAATCTGAACCATCTGACTTCCTGGGTTATACCCAACATCTCCGGCGTACTGTCCGTCGAGTACATCAATGGCTCGTTTTGCTATTTCCGGTTCCAACTTTCTTTCCAACATTGCGTTGGTTAAGTCGTGCCGCATATTCGGATAATACCCATGCACATCTATCTGCAGACCGTAAAATTCTGTACCGTACTTCCGGTACATCCTCTGCAGAAATAGTTTCATCCTGTCTCTCGCATCATCGGTACCCTTGCCACGCTGGCAGGCCCAATTATCACGAATGAACGAATTTGTCATTATTGGGTACAGTGCGTTGTCATTCAAACTTCTCTGATAAACGCGGTCTCTGAAACATACACTGATGATTTCTCTTTTCTTCGGCCTGGTTATCGTGAATTTTGCTATCTGCCTTGCCTTGTAGGTTCCATTTTCCAACTGCTCATTGAGCTTGTATGTTTCCTCCAAGCTGTTCAATACATAATGTGCAACGGACTCTTTCCAAATAACTCCTTTCTTGCACTTGTGCATCGAATCATATAAGGCTTCAAAGCCGATTACTTCTTCCATATCCATAAAACTTATAGATAGGTCCATAGCGTTGACAGCGGGTAACAGTCGTTCTCCGGCTGACCGCATCGCTACAGTGTTGTTCGCCTTACGGCCGGATGCAGGCTCCTTGTGTTTGATTGGTTGGAGCGCCATTCTTACGGAATAGCCTTTATGTCCTTAATACCACACAATCCGGGGCGCAGCGATTGGCCCAGTTCGCGTTGTTGTTGTTGACGTTGCCGCTAGAGTTCACGTACCACGTATTGTACGAATTGCCACGATTAGCCGAGCGCAAGCGGACGTTCTGCGTTTAGCCTACATCCGTATAATAAAAACTACTCGGCAATTTGGGAGTAGCGTTTACTATCACTTTCATTCCAACCGCGGATCATGCCTCGAACCTTCAAAACCTTACCGGTCCAAAACTTGACTCGCTTATTTTTGAGATGAAACGAGGATTTCGCAATTCCGATCAGAGCTAGGAGTCTATTGCATTCCCTGGCCGCACGAAGTTGAAGCTCCCTGCGGGCTCTCCAATCATCTTTCGTCGTTACCCTAACATTGTTGGCATCCCAAGCATCGATGTAGATACTCTTTGCAGTCTCGATAATGTCGTCGGTAACTTGTCTTTGGTATTCCGGAAGAAAAATTTTCTCGTTCTTCGTGATTCTGAGAGTGTAAGTTACTAAGTCCAACGCCTGCACGAATACTTCCAGTCTGCTTTCTCTTCTTTCTCCAACTGGTACTGACACGCTATGTTCCTCCTTTCTCTGAAATTATACCCGGCATCCGTGGGTGCCGGGATTTACTGATTGCTGATTAGCAGAAATCACAAGCCGGGGCGCAGCGATAGGCCCAGTTCGCGCCGTTGTAGTGGACGTAGCCGCTAGAGGACACGTCCCCACGCACCGCACGAATGGCCACGATTAGCCGAGCGCAAGCGGACGTACTGCGGTGAAGTGTGATTCTCAATCGCAAATGTACGAATCTGAGGGTATGTCTGATACTGCTTCATCTTCGTTGTCATGTTGGACGCTCTCTTCCAATAGTCCCATGTGGTGCCTTCGCCAGCGAGCTGAGGCTCAATAGACATCTGCTCCAACGCATGCAGATAGATTTTGTCATACGTTGTTTCGAGCGGATCAACTGAGTTGCTGCTCGTAGCGTCTGTAATAGTATTGAGCGCTGTTACAACCTTTGTCGGTCTGAGGACTTCAAGGAAATCTGCGTCAAAACCTGTTAAGAAGCCGGCCTTTGCTGTAAGCTGATCCGGGCATCTGTCGTAATCATTCTGTGGAGTCCACCACTCGCCTACTCCCTTATCAGAGTTAAGCCACTGCCTCATTGCTGACTGGGACCATCTGTTGTAGCCGTATGCTGTTCTCTGCAAGCAGTTGAGTTTTCCATCTCCTCCGAACTTTAAGACTCCGAGGCTTGTTCCGGAACTTCCTTCTGTTACCGAAACCGTCTCAATAGCGTCCACCGCCGTCTTACTGTTGTATGAATATACTTTCCAAGTAGAAGGTGCCTGATCCGGTGCGCCTCTGAATCCGGCAAGCTGACCGCCTGCTGGCACAGGCTTTGTGAGCGTAAACTGGTATTTTTTTCCGGCTACGCAATATCCTTTGTCACCCCATGTAGTGCCAATCTCAATATAGTACGTTCCTGCAGCAAGTCCTTCTGTCGCATAGAAAAACGCCTGGTACTGATTGAACTGCACCCCGAACGGTGTAGCATAGTGCCACTGTACGGTCATGCTCGGAAGTTCCTCACCATCCTGCAATGCTGATGTTCCAAAAGCTACAATATCAAGCGGTACATCGTATTTCTGCCCCGTTGCGATGTCCGTCCAAGGAACGATAATCTGATCGCCCACCTGGAACACTTTACTTGCCTGGCCTGCGCGCACAACATTAAGCACATCCTTAATGGATGTCGGCTTATAATTGATGCCGCTGGCAAGTGATGTTAAAATCTCATTCTGTAACTGCATCTGAGCTACAACCTGCTTTGCTGTTTCGTCCAGCACTACCGGTTTTGTTACTTTACTCATTCTTGTATGCCTCCTTATTCTTCAAATGTCTGACACAGAACACCATCCACGAGAAAAACCTTCATCATCCATTCTGTCTTTCAGATAATTGTCATTCTCAATCAGCTGTTTAGATGCTGCGTTGATGTTGTCTGCATGGTTCGTGTCCGTAACCTCAACATTCGGCACGGACTGAGAAAAATTTCTCGTTGTCGGTGTGTAATTCTTCACGTTTTGCCTCCTTCCTGGCCTAGAAGATGTCGTCAAGCACGTATGTCTGCTCTACATCATCATCCTTGCCCTTCCTGGTAAAGGTCTTGATGCACACAATGTCGCCGTTGGTGTCATACAGTCCGATTTCGCTGATCTCTTTTCCAGCAAGTTCACTCTCTGCAAGGGTACATTCGTATCTGCAGGTTGTGTCGTTCGGGAATGTGTAACCATCAATGGCTTTGCGGAACAATTCCTTATTGAGCCTAGACTGGGATTCCGCCGGTGCGATGACCGTGCCGGAACTGTTTACACCGCCCTCGCCAAACGCCATACCGATAATCTTTGGAAGCGTAATGGCTCCGGCACGTGCCTTAACCAGGTTCTCCCTGGCTTTCTTCGTGATCACCACGTTTTTGCTCTTTTCTGTACTCATTGGATATACTCCTTTCTATAAATTGAATTAAGATTTTTCTTACCGTTCAGCATATTGCTGCCATCGAAAAACCAGTAATTCCTTGTTTTGGTAATGACCTGCACCGATACATCCGAATCTTCTCTTTTGATTCCCATGTGGTGTGTAACTGATGCTTCAAGTCGTTTATTACCGCCTCTGTACTCCAACGTCGTATTTCCGTCGAGTAACAGTTTTCCGTCCAAATAGACGGTATTCCAAAGTCGGCCTCGAACTCCGAGCGTATTGCCGCCCGAACATCTGAACCCGTTCGCAGGTCATAAGCACTTCGTACTTTCAATACGTCTGTGACCTCGTTATGGGCGAAGGCAACCATCGCAACGATTGCAACGCCCAGTTGATAGCCTCGTGTAACATCGAGCCTGTGTGAGCCGTCCAAATCCCACGAACCATCCAATAGGTGCGTATTCCAAAAAATGATGTCCGAGGCGATCCGGATTGCTCCTGCCTTGACATCATTTTCTGTTTCCTGTTTTGCTCTGAATTTTACCTTCTGCAGGTCTGCGTCTGTCGGTGTTGTAAATCCACCAGCATATACTTAAACCCAAGCATCAGATTGTATCTCATATACGGATAAAGAAGGCTAGAACCGTCCAGCAGTTTTCTTCCATCCAGCAGATCGCTATACCAAAACGACTCTGCGATATGGAAGATTACCTTTTTCAGATTCATCTCCTCTAAGTTCCGATTGTCTGATACGATCTCGGTTCGGTCATTCATTGTAAACATCGTGTGTGACTGTTTCAGCTCATTCAGCATGGCTCTCGCCCGCTTCGATGCAAGTGTTCCCTCACCCATGAAGTATGCCTTGAACACATTCGGGTGTGGTGCCACAAAACCATAATCTCCAGGATCATTGATGTCTGCAATTCGTACATCAAATCCGGTAGCAGTTTTTAAGTACCCTTCCACGATACGGTGTCATTGGCGCCCGATAGTCTCTCTTCCGGTAAATCAGCTGTCGCCTCTCCTCGTATGGAAGATTTTCTCGCACCGGCAGTCCCCACTTAATCTCATGGTACATCAATCCCCAGGTGGCAGTTTCCGGAAATAGCTGGTTCAGAATATCCTCAGCTATTTCTCTTGCCGTGTCGTACTCCTGGCCCATAACCTCGTACAGCCACTTTCCGACATAGGAATTGTCGTAAAGCCATCTGACACTGAGGCGATCATGTTCTTTGCACTCTCGCTGACCGGGAAATTCTCTAAATCAAACTTTTCCACATTCACACCCCCTAACTAAAATTAAGGGTACCGGTGTCCGGGTACTCCTCGCTTTTCAGAGTGATGTTCTGCATTTTCCCATTCATTGTGAATGTTTCAAAGTCCTCGACTCCTGCGATTGCAGAAATCAACGGTCTTACATCGTTGTACCTTAGAACTCCTTCGGTTTTCGCCTGTGCATAGACCGCTCTCACGGCTTCCGTAAAGTCTGCCTTAATTTGCTCGATGCCAGTTGTTTCATCGTAGCTGAGTCCTGTAATAACATAATTTACGGCAACCGTTGTGGGCTGCCGCACAAGTCAGTTCTGCTGTTCCAGTAGGAAGCAATCTTGCTGACCTATCATTCGGAGAAACGATGTAGTTATACACATCCTGCACTAGCTTCGCATTGGCCGGTTTTCCGTTTCCGTCTACCAGCACCAGTTTCACCGTGCCAGGACCATTCCAAACAGGAATAACTATCGCATCTCCTGCTCCTGCCTGCTTCGCCCATCTCTTATAGTCCGTATCGTTCCCCAGGTAGGTCATGCTGTTGTCGTACTCTGCGGCGATCCTGTCGTAAAAATCATCGTCTGTCTCTCTTTCAGTACCGCCACGAATAGGCTCCGGATTGTTAATCTCGGTCACATTCTTATCGGGTACCATCATCAGCACGACCGTATTCGCCGCTACATTAGAACCTGTGCCTGCTTCAACCGCTGATACCGGTATAAGCACTGATCTTTCGCTTCCAACAACCGCATCCTCTGTGGTGGCATACTCAATCGACGGGCCGGTTTCGGTTGCCGCCGTACAGAATACCGTTCCGGATAAAATCTCGGTTCCTTCTGCAGCTGTGATTTTCACATAGCCAAAAGCTGGTTCCGCTTCGTGCCTTGTAAGATGCACCTGGCGACCGTGAAGGTCTAGCCATTCATCCCAGGCATATTCCGGAAACGCAATCATCAGTGCCCTTACGATATGGAAATTGATAATTTCGTCTTTTTCCAATGCTGCAGGCATCGTCATATCATACGGAAACCCACCCGGCATATCGTCGATGTCGTCCGGCAGGTTATTCATCATTCGCTCGTGAATTTCCTCTGCCGAGTTTCCTTCCAGGAACTCCGGTCTGTTAAATTCCGGCTGCATACTCTCCGCCTCCTTTACAAGCTAATCTCTATTTCTTCATCCCAGTTGCTACCCTTTACCTTGAAGGTTACGTGCATCTGATCGCCTTCCCAGGTAAATTGAAAATCCCGGACATTTTCTGCCCTGGGATTTACCATAATCGCATCTGTGATTGTTCTTTCCACCATAGACTCGACAGTTTTTTCATCGTCATTATCCATGGCACGTTCCATCTCGGTACCGATTGAATCGGGGTACGCCAAACAGCGGTACCGCTCTGTCTGTGCAATCTTAAAACACCAAATGGCGAAGGCTTCTTTGCCATCGCATTCCTTGATCCGGTGCGCCCCATCTCTCACGAAGTCTCCCAGTTCCGGGTCCCACTTCATACTCCTTTTGTACTGAGTGTCGTACTGGCTGTCCTCCGAGATAAAATCCGGTACCTCAACAACCGGAAATAGTGGCTGTGACATTTGCCTCGCCTCCTTTATGATTTCTCGATCACATCAATTACGACTGCTTCGCTCTGAATCCAGGCAACCAGCACTCGATCTCCCGCTTTCACTGCCGGTATCGTTACACTGTGGCTGTGAAGAGGAACACCCGACGGCGCTTTGTTGAGCCAGCTCTGTTCCGAGGTTGAAAGTGTTAATCCTGCAGCCAGCCTGCAGATCGTGTAGTCTCCCTTCGGTATCGGCACCGGGAATGTGTTCGTTTTCAAACTTCCGTTCGCCTGGATTTCTCCAAAGTCCAAAGTCAACGGAGACTCTGTTTTCTGCGAGGTTCGCCTATCTAACACCTGTGCCAGTTTTGCTGTTCCTGGGTGTCCGTCAAATTGGTCCATCTATATCACCTGCCTTTAATCAAAGGTTCCGTCATCAACCCACCCGTACACATTGCTTCCGCTGTCCGTGTGGATCAGATGCCAAGGGTGCGCTTTTCCGGAACCGTTCTTAATCGTAATCTTTGCTTTTCCTGCCCTGGCTTTGTAGCCTTTTGAGCCTGGGTAGCTGCTCACGTAATGGGTTCCGCCGTGGAAATTCACGATGTCGCCCACGTTGTAATCTTTCTTTTCTCAGAGCTTGCCTTTTCCTTCTTTGGTTCTGCAAGCTCCAAATCCATCGTCATGCTGTAGGTGTCTGCCGTGTGCTGGATGCCCTTCACGTAGTAATACGACTGGGCCAGTTCGCTCATTACATACACCAGGTCACCTTTTCGGACAAACGGAACATCCGGGGACTGCACTTTGATCTCCTTCTTGATTTTTCCTTCATCGTCTAAGATTTCCTGCGCTGCAGATTTAGCGTCCGCAAGGCTTTCGTCCTTGCCTCTCGTATAAATTCTCTGACGAATACCGTACTTTGTTTCGCCGTTTACCGTGGCTTCAACGCTGGTTCTTCCATCATCGTCTGCCTGCCCTACAACCTTAACCCTGGTAATCATATCTGCTGTACTTATGCTCTGACTGAACATCTGCGTATTATCTGTCCGGAATACATACACCGTCTTATTGCTTCCTCTCGGAATAACAGATGTCTTGCCCTTCCTGGCCTGCACAAAGCATTGCTCCTCGCCTTTCTTCGCTGCATCATCCAGCAGATTGATGATAATGTCTGACAGATACTTATTATTCTCCACTGTTTTACCGTGTGAAGCATTCGGTCCTTGATATGATCCCTGCGGTATCTCCCACTCATCAAAAATCCCTTCTATCGCCGACTTTGTGCCAGTTCCGGAAGGGAAATATCTGTTGTCCTGGCTCTTCTGCAGCTTGTAAAGCTCGTCGTAGCAGGTGCATTTCAGCGTATGTCCTCCGCTCTTTTCAACCGGATTCCACGTTTCCACGTACCCTCGTGCTACTTCCTCGTCCTGGGAAGCGCCGTCTGTTGCGAATACTCCGACCAGGCACCCCGGCTTGATTATCTTCGACAGATAACCCTTGGATGTCTTATCATTCTTCGCCACAAATGAGGTTCTGACGGATAACTCGCCGTCGTTCTCTTCCCATCCGAGGTTTTCAATGTACTCCTTAATGTTGTACTGGTTCTTGCTTTCGTCCATAACCACGACCCGGTACTGGATTTTCGCCAAATCAATCATAGCGTGCCTCCTATCCGGGATTGTCAGAACTTCTCCTGGCCATATCCAGTGACCGTGATCTGAACTGCTCTTTCCGTGTTTCTTTGCTGTGGACTCTATCGTATCCTTGTTTGCGTCGTAAATTTTCGTCCACTTGGTGCCGCTTCCCATTTTCTTTGAGGCGATGCCCCACAGCGTATCTCCGGAGACTACTGTATAATTGCCTCCGCTCGATGATGAACTGGCTCTCGGCTTCGTTTTTCCTTACAAACGCCGCAATTTTCAGTTCATTTGTGCTGTAGATTTTCAGCGGTTTCTTCTGCACAAACGTAATGGAATACTCGACATTGCCATACGCTCCAACCGGTCTCGGCTGAAATGAAGAAATCGTAACATCCACGTTTATCCACGTTTCCGTTACGATCAATGTAAGCACTGTCTCATTCAACATATAGTCATTCAGAATTTTCACACACTCGTTTGGACTTTTCCAGGCATTCGTTTTGACGATTGCCTCATTCTTCTTTGACGCTCCGAAAAATACACCGTCCCACGAAAACTCTGAAACATCCGTCCCCCTTAGGTACCTTTACGGTACCCAGGGAGATGATGTCAAAACTTTGGTACTTGGCTGCATATTTGCCCTGCACCTTTTCGGGTAGAGCCGGGAACGTAAACTTTGAACCCTTTTCCACCGGAATCAGTTTAATATCCATCGCCTACGCTCCTTTCGTGCTTGATACTGGCATATTGGCGAATACCTCACTCAACTTGTCGGCGATGTTTCCGCCGAGTTCATCCGCAATTTCGCCTAAGTGCCTTCTGATTACGGCAACAATATCTTCCTCACTCTGACCTTCCTTCGCCTCAATTTGGAAATTCGGACTAACTGCAACATTTACACTGATCGGACCGGTCTGTGGTGTAGAGGCCGGAACCTCTGAACTTACCGGAGCAAATGTTTCTGCTGAGTTGTCCTCATAATTACCTTCTGCGGTTTCGTTATAGCCATAGGATGCGTTTCTGGTCGCCTCAGTGAATAAATTATGGTCTGATACCATATCGCTCAAATTTGAGCCTTCTATACGACCGCCCTCTGCGTGCTTAGAAACGCCGAGTGCTTCGCCTGCCTGCTCGTACAATTCAAGTGCTCTTGTCCTTCGGCTTGGATTTGTCGGGATAACAAACTCGTCCCAACCTTCCTCTGCCAACCATGACAGCTGAGGACCGCCACCAACTCGACCACCTGCAGCGTGTTTCGCCGGTGTGGATGTCGTTGTCGGAATTGTCGGCAGCGTCAACAGGTTGTACTTCGGTGTTACGTTTACCGTCGGACTGATGCTGAACGGACTTGCCGTTGCTGTATTAAGAGAGGTCTGCAGGCTGGTTCTCAATCCCTGCCGAGCCATTGGTAAGACTCGTTGACGCTCCCGTGTTGAGTGATGTTCCGAGATTTGTACCGGCTGTCTGCCACTCTGACTGCAGCGTAGCAAAATACTCGTTCGAGATAGGACCGTAATTCTCCATGACCGTTGAAAAATCAAAATCGGCCATCTGATCCTGCATATACTGTTGCATGAATGTGCTGAGTGTTTCTTCACTACCGCTGTTCTCCAGGGCGTTGTGAAGTGCTTCTGAATAGGACGTCTTGACGCTCTCGAAATACTCGCCGTAGTAGTCCGACATCTTCTTTTTCAGATCCTCTGTATTCAAGCCGATTGACTCGCCTTCCGTCGGGCCTGTGATAGACTCCATAAGTTCCGTCCAGTCCTCATTAGTCATTGAATCCCAGTCGATTGCTTCCTTGATTTCCTCTGCAGTCGGTACAGAATCTTTGAAATCCTGCATAATCTTCTCTTTGGTGCCATCCGGTACCGCAAGTGCCGTCTGCAAAATCTGAGTCGCAATGTCCGTCTGAACTGCCGTATCGAGATTGAGCTTGTCTAACCCCATCCAGCTTGCCACATCAGCTGCAGTCCAAGTCTGTACGTCCGGGTGTGCCAGCAACGCATTGTTCAAAGCTGTTTCCAACTTCTCCTTCGTGCTTCCCTCAATCTCCGGCATATAACCTTGAAGTGAGGAGTCCCACGCCTCGGCAATCGTTTCCAGGTTGAACGAAGATACTCTTGCGTTAATCTCATTCAGCTGGGCGTAGTAGCCATCGGTCGCCTCTTTCACGGCCGCATCGTACTCTTCCTGCGTGATAGCTCCGTCTGCCAGCTGCAGGTTCAGATTTGTGAGCGTGAGCGTGAGTGCCTGCTCGTACTGATCCGACGCATTGCTTACCTGCGTCTGCAGCTCTTCCTGCAAAGCATTGAAACTATCCATATCCAGCTCTGCGCCGGAATACTTAATCTTCAATGTGTCAAATTCCGCATCCGTCCTGGCCTGCGAAATCTTTCCTGTGATAGCCGAAATCTGATCCTGCAAGCTCTGAATTTCTGCAGACTCGTCAAGACTGATAACGCTATCCTCTAAGGCAATATCCACTTTTCCGCTGAGTTCTTTTCCCAAGTCGTCCAGCTGTTTCTTCATACTGCCGTAGTAACTGTCGATACCGCTGGTGTCTGCGTCGGTTCCAGTGAGCAGTTTCAAAGCGACTGTCGCCTCGTAATGGTTGTTGTCAATATAGGACTGGCTGTCGCTGATGAAGTTTTCGATTGCACTCTTGTAATCGTCCTTCTGCAGTTCATCCAGTTTCATTCCTAAGCTGACTTTCCAGTTCTCCTTTTTCAAGGTCGATACTGATGATTGCAGGTCGCTAAGTGCCTGCTGTGTGTCGCTGGTTGCTGTTGTGAAGGTGTTCAGTCCGTCCGTCATATCGCCGAATGTAATATCACTTGCAATACTCTTGACCTCTTCCAGGGATAACTTAATCTTTCCGAAAGCATTCTTTGCCACGTTTTCGCACTCTTCCTGGAACATAGCTGAAAACTGCTCCGCAGAAACCTCGCTATCGTTCATAGCGTCCTGCAGAGCCTTATTCTGAAATCGTACATCTTCGATTGACAAACCGGTTGCCTGGAAAATCTTCTGAGCTTTCTCGGCTTCCTTCTGCATTTCTTCGACATTATCCTGGTACTCTTCTTTGACCTTATTGCCCTTGATCCATCCTGCGATACCTCCGACACCGGCACCGATTAAAGCACCGACCGCTGTACCAAGACCAGGAATTACAGAACCAAGTGCTGCACCTGCCGCCGCACCAGCTGCTACGCCGCCTGCTTTCCAAGCGGCTGAACCACCGTAAGCGGCTTTCTCGTCCTTATTGTCGGACTTGATAGATTTATACAAATCCATTGCACTACTTACGAGCGTTGCACCACCGGCAATCGCTCCTGCTCCTGCACCCATTCCGACTGCAGATAAAGCTCCTGCGCTTAGTGATGCTCCCCCGGCCAGGTTTCCTGCTCCGAGGTTGATTGCCAGCATTGCCGACTTTCCGAGAAGTCCGGTACCCATTGCAGACGAACCAAGCATTGCTGCCCCAAGTCCCATCTCTCCGGTTCCCGAACCTAATACTGTCTTTCCTGCTTTTCCCAGGCTGATTGCTCCCTTGCCAAGACTGATAAACGGACTGGCAATCTTACCGAGCAATACCGCTGAGAATACAGACGACAAATCTGCAGACTTACCGCCCGGAAGCAGTTTGCCCGCATTTGATACCAAATTACCGAGTCCGTCCATCAACTTCGCAGATACGGCATCGAAATCAAATCCCTCTGAGAAGTCTTTGGCGAACGACGCTCCGATACTGGTTCCCTCGTCGAATGTTTCCGAGATGTCAATACCGAGCATTGTCATAACGCCGATCTTAATTCCGCTGCCGATGCCTTTTCCGATGTCTCCGGCGAAATCAGCAAATTTTGCTTTTCCTTTGGTGTCCCACCACTCCTTGAACGGATCAGCAATAAATTCATCCCAGCTCAGTTTCACCTTGCCGAGGAAATCTGCGTTTTTCCATTCTTCTGACTCTGTTAAGTCATGGAATTTCTTCTTCATGCGGTCCACCTTTGTATCTACCCAGTCCATCATTTCATCAAGACCGGATTCAACCGCTGGCATCTGATCGGTAAGCCAGTCTGCCAGGCTTCTCACGTATGGAGATAGTCTCTCGCCAAATGAGATTTTCACTCCGTCTACTGCGCTCTGCAGTAACGTGATAGAACCCTGCAGGTTATCCATCATCGTTTCAGACATACTCGCTGCCGCTCCGTCTGCATTGTTGATGGCGTCTGCCAACTTGTTATAGTCCTCTTCTGAGGCATTCAAGATAGCAAGCAAACCTTTCTGTGCCTGTGTTCCTGCGATTGTATTTGCCAGGTTTGACTTCTGCTCAGCTGTCATACCTGCCGTAGCCGTCCTTAACTCACCCATCACATCGGATAAATCCCTGGCTTGTCCGTTGGAATCAAAAAGCTGATGCCTAAGTCTTTCATAGCATCAGCCGCTCCGTTGGTGTTCGTCGATAATCTCGTGAATATTGAGTTGAGTGCCGTACCGGCCATTGTTCCCTTTAATTCCAGTATTTGCCATTAAGCCTGTCATAAGGGCAACATCTTCTATGGAGTAACTGAGCGATCCTGCCATAGAGCCTGCATATTTGAAAGTCTCGCCCATTCCGGAGACTGTCGTGTTCGCATTTGATGCAGCCGCCGCCAAAACATCTGAGAAGTGTCCGGCATCACCGGCTTTCATATTGAACGCCGTGAGCGCATCCGTAACAATATCGGATGTCGTTGCCAAATCTTCTCCGGAAGCTGCTGCCAAGCTGAGAATACCTTCGATACCATTCAGCATATCGTCGGTTTTCCATCCAGCCATCGCCATGTAATTAAACGCCTGCGCCGACTCTTCGGCTGTGAATTTCGTGGTTGCTCCCATTTCCTTCGCCTTATTCGTCAGTTTGACAAGCTCTGTGCTGGTGGCTCCGCTTATAGCCTGGACCTGTGACATTGCGGCCTCGAAGTCCTTGTATGTCTCTATCGTGTCTTTCAGACCGATACTGACTCCCAGGACCGCTCCGACTTGGAAAATCGGATTTTTCAACAGGTTTATGATCCCTCGAACCGGGGAGGTTATGAGGTCAATCGCTCGCATTGTAACGCTCCACGTTTTCCCTGCAAAACTCCTTAACCCATTACCCAGCGTAGAGAGTACCGGACTGATTCGTTCCTTCGCTTCAAGCAGGACTTCGTACTTTTCTTTCGCCCAGCTTGCCAGGCTCTTTTCGGTTTTCTGAGCTTGCTTGTCAAACTTGGAAACTGTGTCGCTCGCTTTCTTGGCTGAACTATTCGCACTATTGGCCGCTCGTTCCATTTTCTCGAATTTCTTCGTAGCATTGGAGACTCCCGGATCGGTATTATCGACCGTCTCAATAGGAATTTCGATTCTAAGTGTTTCCGCCACCGTCATTACCTCCTTTCTGTGATTCTAGGGTTGTCCGCATAGACGCAAGCATGAACGCCTGCACGCCTTTCGGTTTCTCGTAAAATTCATCGGGGGTTATTCCTGTCTTTTGGAATATGTGATGCAACAAGCACATCTTGCCCCCGGCTTCAATTAGTTTTTTGCTACTTCCTCAATGTTGCTCTCGTAGCCGCTGAGGGTGTCGATCGCATCAATAATACGGTCTTTCTCGCCCGCTTTAAGGGTGTACTCGATTACATCCAGGCCGGACATAATCTGAAATCCTTTGCTTTCAAGCGCCTGCCATACCTTCTTGTTGTCCCATAACTTCTCTCTATCCTCTGCGATAGTCGCCTTGTGGATGATTGCTGACTGGTACTTAATACGGTCTGTGTCCTCCGGCATCTTGATACCAAGCTGCTTATTACGAACATACTTTGTAAATTTCTTACGGCACTTGTCGTACTCCTCTGAGCCGAGAGGTCTGATAGAGAATGCAAAAGCGAGCTTGCCGTTTCTGACAATCTCAATTCTCTGTGTTTCCTCTTCATCGGAAGCGAAATCTGCAGCCGCAATCAGACCTGCGATGAAGTCCTCCTCATTCGCTCTGATTACCTGCTTTGTTTCCTCTTCGTTTGTCTCCACTGTGCTTACTGCAGGCTGAGTATTCTCCTCAGCTGTTGCCTCGCCTACTGTTACGCCTTTTACAAATTCTTTAGCCATTTGAATGTCCTCCAATTCTTTTTGATTAAATAAAGGGGAACCGCTCCGGCTCCCCTACTGGTTTCGTATGTGGTACTCCTTATCTGTCTACGCCGAGTAACGACTGTAACTTAGGCGGTCTGTTGACAAAGAAGTTCCAGTTTCTCTTGATAACATCGCCGACAGTGACATTCTGAATGTCAATCTGTCCGGAAGGAATACACTCCTTGTAAACCACACGCTCCTCAGAACCATTACGTCCGAGAAGTGAACCCTGGAAGTTCCAGTGCGGCGGGATCTGAGTCTCTAATGCCTCCATGACCTCTACAAAGAACTGGTCGTCCTCTACTACGATCTGAGACATCGTGAGGCTGACAGCAAATGTGTTGGCTGTCTCATGTTCCTGTGCATCTCCAAGCACACTGTACTTAGCATTGTTGTAGTTCACGTTGGAAGTGAACGTATCAACGGTCGCAAGTAAAACGCCGTCCTCGCTGTAGAACGCTCCGTCCTTACCGGTACGTGCGTGTCTTGAATCACCGGCGGCTCTCTCGTTTCTAATCATCGCTTTTTACCTCCTTCTACTCATTGGTGCTGAAACGGAAAATAAAGCTGAGGTAGATATGCTCCATAGAATCCTTGTCGATCACATCGATGTCGAACCATGCGGAGTCTCCGTCTGCTGTGTAAGCAGAACTCTCGCTTACTGTGCAGGCTACCAGCTTGCCTTCCTCTCTCATTGCATCACCGACTGCCTGCAGCTGAGAAATTACAGTTGCTCGACCGTTGGTATCATTGTCTACCTTGCCTACCAGGTTGTCAGAGGTGGTATTGATACGTCTGATAAGCTCGAAACGAGTCTTAACACGGCGAATCTTTTTCCAGCCATCGTCCTGGTTGTCCTTCGGCGTAATGAGGGTATTGATTGCATTATCAATCCACACCTGCTTAGCCTTGTTATAGCTGAGTACCAGGCAACCTTTCTTCTCTGCAGCAATCATTTCAGTGTTTGTCAGCTTTTCCTTGATCTCGGAGAAGCCGCTGACTACTGTATGAGTGAGCGAAGAGTTTGCCGCTACTGCGCCGATCATACCAGCAATACGTGCTGCAGTCTGATAACCGTCGATCTCCGTACCCTGCTCATTCACATGGGCATTGAGAACGTAGTGCATCTTCTCGTCATTGAATGAAGCGGCGTGTGCTTCCCTTATTTCCAGGTCTACCGTGTGCTTCTCAGCAACGACCGCCTGTGTAAGAGATGCCGCATCAAAAATACGATTGATGAAACTCTGCAGAAGCAGATGTACCGAAGTGTCCTCGGTATCGACGCAGATTGTGTTAAACTCATACGCCTCTACCTGCTTAAACGCATTGGAGTAGTCCCCATTCGTTACCTGCGGATCAGTTCCCTTTGTAAACTGGGACTGAGACACGTTCTGTAATGTTACGGGGTCGGACTTGATAGCCTCTGCCTTGAAATTCTTGGAAGATGCCAGCGCATCCACAAGGGCATTAGCTTCGTCTGTTCCGGCGGCAAATTCCACCTTCTCAAACTCTGTTGTGCCAGCATAAAAATGCACTCTTTGAGAGTGCTGTCTGAGAGCTTCTCACGGACTGTTACTACAAAGTCCTTTGCTCCGGGATATTTGGCTGTGATGCTTACTGCATCCGTGCTGTCGCTGTCCTGCAGCTTGATACTACCCTGAGTACCACCATTACCGACTCTGCAGGCGATGATCGTCTTTGCACCACCGGCGATTGCTTCCTTCATTGCGTCCGTAGTAAGTGCGGTACCGAATGTTCCTTCGTAGCCATCCTCTGCGGATAATTCGATTGCCTCGTTGAGAGGGCCGAAATCTGCACGGAAGATTACTGCGGTAACACCATTCATAACACCAGCGGCGGCATTTCCGCCTTTCTTCTGAATGTTGAAATAGGTACAAGGACGCACCTTAGTTTCGCCTAAAATGAATGTTCCTGCCATTTCTACTTAACCTCCTTCTGTAAGAACTTACTTACAATTTCCTTTGCCTCTGATACTGTGTACTCGGCTTTGCCGTCAGTTTTCAGAGCGGCTACAACACATTCCTGCATTGTGCCGAATACGCTTCTTGCGTTGCCTGCAAGCTCGCTTACTGTGTAAACGGACTCTGCAGGGGCCTTTTTTCTCCGGCTTCTTTTCTGCCTTTGTTTCAGCAGGTGCCGGAGTTGCTGTTTCCTTAGCCATGCTTTACCTCCTTAACTGTAATTTCCATGAGCTGCCATAAGCACATGAGGCTTAGCCTTGTACCTAAGCAATCCATAGTGACCTGTGATGAATACCTGGCCTTCCTTCAAGTAGTCAGATTTGTAATTCACCTGCAGTCTCTTAATGAACATAGGCGAATAGTCCAGCATAATTACCTCTCCGTCGAGTGACAAGTGGTTGGCAATATCTGCGGCCATCTTCAATCTCACTGTGCTTTCCGGACATAAAACATGGACGGCAATTCTACCGTCCATCCAAGCTACTGTATTCGTTTCTTCCTGCTTCTCAGATGAAATCAGTCTGCAGTAAACCACCGGCTGTTCCGCTGAGGCTTCGGTTATCTCCTCCATCCGGTCATATCCCATTACCAGGCATTCCGGGTACAATTCCTTGATGTACTTATCAACCGCCATTACCGGGTCCGGATCGGACGTTTCCATAGACGGATATTCCAGGATGTCAAATCTGACTTCACAGCCGATTACAACACCGGCTTTTCCTGCGTCCTCGCCCATAGTGAACGCATCCGTTCTCGCCCAGGTAAAGCAGTATGGTGTACCGCCTTCCGGAAGAAGGATCACATCACGCAGACATTCCTTCACGATAGGCGCTATGTCCTCCGGAAATACATCTGTCGTATTCTGACAGAATACCGATACCGAAAGACTGCCGGCGCTGTTTCGTTCTTCGTTTGCCTGCAGGTCGTAGTTGTAAGTTACCATTGGGTACTGCGTTTCACCGCCCCACCCTTCCTGTTCGTCGCCCGGTGCTTCCGAACTAAAAACAGCAGGCACACCATTGTAGGTCGTAAGCCTCTCTGCAAGTGCTGCTGTACTGACGAACCTTTTCTGAATCAGTTCTTCCAGCTTCACTCTGTCGCTCCTTCCTCAGTGCCCTGCTCTTCGATGCCGTAGGTCTTGACCTCCGACATATCATGTGAATATCGGATTTCCCACTGACCGCCTACCGCTTCATCAATGGGAATCCGAAAGTGATTAGTTACATTGCCGATACCCGGATGATACTGGACGATCAGCTCCTTCTCGGTGGCTGATGTTACAAATCCGGCTTTACCTTCCGGCCATGTGCGATGCTTGCCATAGACCAAATCGCCCCTGGCAATCTCGCTCAAATCGAAGGTTGCTATCGGCTGTTTTACTACCAGTGCCATATATCATGCCTCCTTAGCCATACGGCTCCTTGTAAATTTTCTCAATTTCCGGGGTTGCCTTCTCCTTGATCTTGTCTACGAATGGTCTTGCTGCCATTTTCTTCGTTCCGTTTTCAAGGTAGCCAGCATACTTCTCTTGGCTTTCCAGTTCTGCAATGATTTGGACTCCGCCACCAGCGGTACCGCCTTCGCTCTTTACCTGGCCATTCCAGTGCATACGGAGATTTCCTGTACGTCTTGCCGGTGGTTCTCCTGGTGCCGAAGCTGTGTAGGTCGCTTTGCTGTGCGGTTTGCGATATGTTCGCCCGCTTCTCTGACCTTTTAGCACTTCCAGCTCTGCGTTCCTCATGGCATTCACTGCCCTAACGCCCCTGGCTACGACTTGCCGGTTGATTTTGGCTACCTGTCCTTTGACTGTTGCCCTTATGGCACTTCCTGCACTCCCTGCTTTTCCATCGTTCCATAGTTTCACTTGACATCCTTCCTTTCTTCGGCATAGTAGATTGTGGATATACCCAAGCTACCTACCTCGTCCAGGTCGATGATGTAAAACGTGCGATTTCCGAGTATGAGTTTATCGGACTTCTTTGCTTCCGGACTACCTGCCTGCACAATCGTATGGGTGCAAACACGGTCTCTCGTTGAATGAGATTCCTTCTGTTCCTTCGTGGACTCAGCAAGACATCCTCTGATGATCTTTGAGCCGTTTCCTTTCGGGTCGTTTGCTACCCTTCCGCTCGCTGTTACAACCTGCGTATTTGACTCGACAACAAAATCCTTGAATAAGTTTCCCGGCCTTAAATACATAAATCTCGCATTTATCATCCGTTCCCACCCTCTCGTTTTCGTGCATTCCGGTATGGAAGTAAGGCGGACCATCTACCCCATTTCCAAACCGTGGCACTGACACCGACTCTGCCTGGACCTCTTTTTTTCAGCTTGTCGTAATCCTCTTTCCAAAGTTTCGCCCTGCCGTTCATGTCCAGGCTGAGAGGACCGGTCTTTGTATTGACCTCATACGCAAAGCGACGGCACAAACTTTCAAGGAGCATCAGCTTCGCACGCTTCCACTTTTTCGGGTATGCGTCGATTGCCGCTTGTATCTCCTCGTCGGTCAATGCCGTCGTATCTGCCGGGCCCTCTACCATCGTGTCTCCAAGCTCAAACCTCATACGGTCTTTGCCAAACTCCGTGATGTTTCCCGGCTCATATGTGTATGCACCTTTTGACATTAGGTATCAGCTCCCTCCGTATTGCTGTCTGTGGTTGCGTTACCGCCTGCGGATTCGTTTGAATTGCCTTCGGCGGAGAATAAGGTGTCGTGCTGTTTCTGAGCCGCTTTTTTGACCGTAGCACGTGTATCTAATACATGAAGCAGAATCAGAACACTATCGGACTGCACACTGGCTACTGCCTTTGCGCCGTCGTCTGCATTCATCTGCAGTACATCGACCACAGACTGAATATCCTCTGCGCTGCAGGAAACCGCCGTCACATTGCCGCCCTCGCCCTTGACTGTCACGGTAAAACCGGCATTGTCGGAGTCGAACGGTTTAAGCTCTGCGACTGCGGACTGGATCATTTCATCTACCTGCTCCTGTGTAAAGCCTTTGTCTGCATTGGCGACTGCATCGGCGATCATCTTATCTACCTGCTCCTGCGAATAAAGGGCACCGGACTGTTCCGGTACCCCTGCTTCGTCATTTGCGGCTGAGATTACGCCGAGCTTTTCTTCTCTCTCGATGTTTACCACGAGTTCTGCCGGGATTTCATCCCCGATGAAGAATTTTTACCGCCATAACTGCAAGGCTTCTTTGCAATTAATCTCATGGCGAAACCTCCTTACACTGCGTCGTAACCGAAGAATGCAAGATCATCTGCGGTTTTCTTCATGTCGTAAGCCATAAGACCCTCGACAAACTCAGAATGTGTTCCGGCCTCACCCTGGTAGTTGAGTACCGGAAGCAAGATGCCGTTCTCTAACATATCCCAAGTGAAGATGTAACCTGCAGAAGGCTCCTCGATGGAAGGTGTATCTGTTGCATACGCTAACAGGAATGAGTTAGGGTCGCCAATGAACTGCATATTTGCAGCCTGGCCTAAACCGGCTTTGTTCTGCACGGTCTGATCGATAACAATTCTGTCAACTCCGAAGAGCTGTGCAAGCACGTTCTCGGTAACATTTGCAGGATTTGCAGTTGTACCGCCAAACTTCACTCTCTCGAGGATTGCAGGGTGTACCTTCAACGCATTAAATACGTTGATACCGAGTCCTAATCTGTTAGGAGTACGGCCGGTTGCCTGTCTCATGGCAGTTTTCTTTGCATCGAAGAATGCAATAGGATCGCTGTTGCCGTTGCTGAACTTGATAAATTCATTTCCGGAAACAGATGTATCATCCTTACCCTGTCCTTCGTTCGCCCATACTCCCTGCTTCATAAAGGACTTGGAGAAATCCGAATCCTGGTGGATGTTTGCCTGTGCTGCCATAACCTTAGTTCTCTGCTGACGAGGGTCTGCAGTACGAGGTCCCTGGCGACGGTTGAGGTCAGTCTGACGAATGGAATCAATACCCATAATCATCTGATCTACTGCACAAGCGTAAGTCTCTGTGTGTTCAGAGATTACCGCAGGATCAACCTTGCCGTATGCAGGTTTTCTCTGCCAGTTGTCACGTAACAGATCCTCTTTGTCGAATACATAATAGTTGTCAGAGGATAACCCTACCGGGCAAACCGGGAACATATTCTTTGCAAGGGTTGTAGAATCCTGCTGATAATAAGCCAGCGCCATGGTAGAAAGCGCTGTGTGTGGTCTGAAAGCACCCTTAGCAATATCTGCCTGGATGCTCTTTGCTGTTCTTTTCATTTACCGTTTCCTCCTTCTTTATTTTCGGCCGGGTTCTTCTGATACTTGGAAATCTGAACTCTCACGTAGTCGTTCTCAGCAGCATTGCTGAGTGCCACGCCGATTACATAATTTCCATCAGCCGCCTTTGTTGCCTTGCCTGCAGTTGCAGTAACCTCTTCGCCCTTCTTGATGGTTCCGCCAGCAAGAATGTAGCCGATGTCCTTGATCTGAACATCTACCTGGTCGCCCTTTGCAACCTTTCCGGACTCTGCACCGGAGATGTCGTTGTAGCCTGCCTCAATAATGGCGATGCCTACAAGCGGTGCTGTTCCATCGGTTGCTACGACCACATCTCCATTCTCGTCGTACTTGAGAATGAGATTTCTTACGTCGGCAATCTCTGCGCCTGCCTGCTCTGCGATTGTCACAGACTGGTTAATCTGTGAGCCGTTGAAGTTTCTCTTTGCCATGGTCTTTTTCCTCCTTCCTTAAAATCCTTCCTCAGCGTCGTATGCGTCCATAAGGTCGGGTTATCTCCCCAAGCCTTAGCCAGCGCATCCGTATAGCTCATGGAAGGCTCTTTCTGCATATAGCTCTTGGCGATACCTTCGATCTTGCCCCTCTGCATCACTTACGTGCGCAGAGCCGTGGCCGGACTTGCCTACCTCAGAAAAACGCCGGACTTGTTGACCGCTTCCACGGTGGCATCAAGAACGGCGATCATATCGTTGTATGCAGTTCCACCGGCAGCTCTGAGAGATTTGAGCATAGGTACAAGCTCCTCTTTCTTCTTGCCGATGATTTCATACTTGCCTGCTACGGCTTCAAGTTCTCTGTTCTCAGCATCCTCACGGAACTTTCTGAGTGCTTCGATTTCTGCCTTAACAGCAGGATTGAGGCCCCTTGTAGATGTCCTCACCATCTGCAGGTGTTTCCTGGTTCTGCTCAGGCTTCTCAACAGACTTTGTTACCGCAGGTTTTCCCTCCGGAGTCTGCTCTGTCTGAGCCGGGTCGTCTGCCACGCCGTATCTCTTCTCAATATCTTCGAGAATGAGAAGCTCAGCCTGGGTCATTTTGCTCTTGTCGATCTTCATATCTTCGTTGTCTCCTTTCGACTGTTTCTTTTTGCCCTGGTCCTTTTTGTCCTCTGTGTCTACCTCCGGATCATCTCCTTCTTCGGCAGGCTTTCCGGCGGCGGTCTGTGCCTTCTCGATGTTATCGTTCAGCCTTGCGGCCGCAGACTTCATCATTGCCAGGTCGCTCTCCGTCACCTCTTCACTCTTTACGATGTTGATTACCTTGCCGCCGGACCAGTTGCTAATCGCTTCCTTCACTACTGCAGTGAACTCGTCAAGGCTCTCATTCATCGCTGTTGCTGCGCCGGTGCTATCCAGCTCCTCGTCATTCAGAATCGAACAGAGGCTTGCCTGCAGTGCGTAGCATATATCCCAAATTTCCAGTAGGTAGGATTTATCTTTATCCTTTACTGTCCTTATAGGCTTTTCCTGCGGAGTGCCGGGGGTGTTTATCATTTATCTTGATTTGTTATTGTCCTTTATGTACTTGAATTTGTACCGAAATTTGCACAGAAAGAAAAGAGAGCCGGTACCTTTGCTCATGGCATTGGTGCAG
>VOFG01000862.1_pt1 | contig 44000 bp, 68 predicted proteins | sample 5384171 | NCBI WGS metagenome assembly VOFG01 (sample SAMN12384726, study PRJNA508395) | human gut metagenome | isolation source: healthy gut F | host: Homo sapiens
AAGCGGCACGGGCTGAACCTGCAGAACAAATACCCAATGGGCTTGCCTTTTTGGTTGCTCGCCTACCCCGCCTTTAGCTTGCTGCTATCCCGCGCCCTCCGGGGAAGGATTAGTTTTCTTATGCAAGAGCTTCGCCCCTGCATCCCAGGAAGACTGAACCCGGGCGGCACTGGAACAGGAGGCAAACCACGCGCCCCAGCGAGGGGGGCTTGTTTCCGGCGTTGGCGGCTCGACCTGCCGCTGTGGTACCGGCGGGGGCGTGTGTTTTTTCCTTGCCCACTTCCCCCGCCGCCTTTGGTTTGATTACGCTTTATCCCCCGCCCCTTCCCCGACGGGAAGGGAGTTTAGTTTTCTTATGCAGGGGCTTCGCCCCTTGCATCCCGCACTGAGCCGGAAGGCGGCGCAGGCTGAACCTGGAACAAAGTGCCCGATGAGACTTGCCTTTTTGGTTGCTCGCCACTACCCGCCTTTAGCTTGCTTTTCTGCCCCCCCCTTCCCCGAAGAGACCTAGTTTTTCTTATGCAAGGGGCTTCGCCCCCATCCCAAAGGAAGAACGGGCGCGGCACTGGCATTGCCCGTTGGAAACCGAGTCTTGGGGCTTTGCCGGGGCGGCGGGAACCCGGGTTGTAAAAAGTCGCCACTCGGCGGGGTGCCTGTTTGGAAAGGACTGTAAGTGCCGCGAACGGTCTAATGCCGGGGTGCCGGGGCGAAGTCCCCGGCGAAACAAACTAAAAATTTTCCCCCCTTCCCCGCCGGGAAGGGGGGGGGATAGGGGGCAGAATCAAAACCAAAGGCAGGACAGACGAGCGACCAAGCGGGCACGCCACCGCAGAGGGCACGCCCCCGCCGGGCACCGGAGCGGCACGCCAGCTACCCTGTAACCACCGTGATAGAAAGATAAAGAAAAGCCCGGAACCGTGCAACAGTGCCGATTCCGGACAACCAGATAATTCGGGAAAGTTCTGAGGGGTTCGGGGGACTCTTTTCCAAGAGTCCCCAGTGTTCCTCTCCAACCAGCGTTCCCCTCCTATGAACAACTATCCGATCGGCGGATCGTCGTCCGGCAGGACAGAGGTTTCGGTTTCGGGCGGGCGGTACGGGTTGTCCAGACCCTGCCGGTAGTAGAGGTAGGAGTCGCCGTCTCATACACGACGAGCAGGTAGCCGTCCCGCGGCTTACCGGCGCTAGCCTTAACCCCGTAGACAGGGTAATTGTACCGGAGCGCATCGCGCCCCGCCGGTCTGACTTCGCCAAGCAGATTGTCTTTGGAAAAGCTGCTGCCGGGGACACCGGGGGAACCGACCTTCGCCGCAAGGAAATATACCGTGCCGTCATACAGCAGGCTGTCCCGCTTCGCTTCCCCGCGCCGTTCCACGAGGCTACGTTGCGATAGTGGTGCAGGCAGAACCAGTGCAGTCCGCCAACCAGCAGGGCAAACAGAAGGAACAGGCAGATTCCCCGTGCCAGAAGCGACATTCCGCGGCGCGGTTTTCCGTCCGGCGCACTCATACCGCGCCCCCTGCGGACGCGTCCTTGCCGGGCATATCCCGCGTCAGCAGTCCAAGATGATCCATCCAGTACAGCACGTGCGAGGCGAACCCGTGGTTGCAGGAGGCGTAGTCACCACGTTCTCCCACAGCGTGCCGGTCTTGTCCGCCATGTAGGTAAAGTAGCCCTTGATATTGTCGTACAGCGCCTCGCGGCAACCGTAACGATCCAGCAGATCCAGCCGCAGGTAGTTGCCGATGAAGGCATTGGCAGGATAGATCTCCGGATACAGCCCGCGCGTAGCACGGTCGTAGCCGAAGTCATGCAGCAGCGTCTCCCCACAGCCACGGATGGCTCTCCGGCGTGACGATATCGCAGAAGAAGGCATAGTACTGGCAGGATTCGGTGCGCTCACCCGAGAGCACCAGCTTGCCGTCCTGCCGCAGGGCGTTGTCACAGAAGAAGCCGGATTCGGTCATGGACATATCAGGATTGTGGCACGCAGCTTTGCCGCTTTGCCGGTCAGGTCGCTGTCACCGTACAGCTGTCCGCAGGTGTCCAGCAGTCGGCATACAGCATATTGGAAGCAAAAGGACACATCCTGAACCAGTTCGTTGGATTTTTGACCATTCCACGAACACCCACGACTTCAGCCCCTCCAGCAGACCGTACTCGTTCTCAAACGGCGCAAAGTAGGCAAGCAGGGCATACAGACGCTCCCGCGCACTGTCCGTGAAGGCGCGGTCACCCGTGCGCGTCAGGTACTCTCCCATCTCAACACCGTACCACATCGCCCAGTTGGGGATAAAGGTGCGGTCATTGTGGTCGGAGGGATAGCACATGGGCAGCATCCCGTCGGGAGAAACGCAAAATGCTCCGGCAGGAGGAAGTTCTGCAGGAAAGCGTGCTCAACGTCCGAGCGCCCGGTCAGGACGCGCTCAACGCGCGAGGTAAAGAAGCTGTCGCACAGCCAGCCGGCGCGCTCACGGGAGGGGCAGTCCATGTAGATGTCAACCGTGTTGGCACGGAAGGTTTCGACAGCCGCGTCAAAGATACGGTGCATGGCGTCATCCTGTCCGGCAAAGCGCGCGGTGATGTGCGTGGCGGGGAAGGCGATATGGTACAGGCGCAGATCGCGCACGGTGATCGCGCACCCCTTGGCGGACAGGCGCAGATACCGCATGACGTACGGCTCCGCCGTGGTCGAGGCGGTACCGTCCGGCGCTGACGCCGATCCGGATGATATTGGAGGTTCCCATGCGGAAGGGATTGAGCGTGCCGTGTATCACCTCGTCAAAGGTCGGTACAGAATGCCGTCGCCTGCCGCCTCTATGTCCAGCGCCCGGACCCCGGTATAGTTGCGTCCCATGTCAAGATCCGCCCAGCCGTCCGCCGGGAGCGGGATGACGTCGGCGGGCAGTGCCGTTTCCTCGCCCGCGTCGTAGTCGATCCGCCCGACCTCGATGTGCGAGGCGCAATCCAGCTCCTCCGGGCGGTAGCCGAAGAAGTGATCGCTGATAGCGGAAATCTCGCGGCTGTCGTAGTAGGACGCCTTGTCGGAGTAGCGCATATGTCCCGTGCGGATCACACGCAGCGGGCGCAGAATCTCATTGTCGGAGTAAGGCATATCCCGATACAGGAACCGTCCTGCCTCCGCCGTTTCGGTAGCGACGGTACTGCGGCTGTGTGCGGGTCGCTCTCGTAGGAGAAGGCGCCCGGACGCAGGTCGTAGCTCTCCACCATGGTGCGCTGGAAGGGTAGCGCTGGACGCGCCGTATGCGCTCGCCGACGCCGTAGGCGATGAAATCGCGTGCGTTCCTGCGCCGGTTGCCGCCAGCACCTGTTCGCCCGCCGTGATCTCGGCGCACAGGAAGGAGGGCTGATTGAGGTAGGAGAAGGAATTGACGTTATAGCCTGCCGTGCGCAGACAGACGCGGTTGACCTGTGCGGTCGGTACGGGGTCGGTCGTACTCGTCCACGCGGAAAAAGCCGTGCGCACAGCGGGCGGGACCGTGCGCGACAAACTGCCCGTTCACCAGCAGGGACGAAGGAGCAGGGAGGCTGCCGCCGCCAGCCGGATCTGTTGCCCGGCGGGCAGGTCGGACAGCGGGATATCGGTGCAAAAGCTGACCGTGCGGTTCATTGTGTGTGCCGTACCGGTCTCCCAGACCGGTTGCGCCATGCGAAAGCTGTATTCATGAAGCTGCATACTGTTTTCTCCTTAATTGCTTTAGAGGTGCCCTGTACTTACTGTGACTGTGCCTCTGGTTCACCGGTACCATGATACCACATTGCGCTGCCCTTTGTCAAGGCGGCGGCGGATTTTTGATCCGGCAAGGGGGGCGTTACTTTTTTGCGGCACCGGTTTGCCCCTACCGCCGTGGTACCCGGCGGGGTGATTTGCCCGGCAGGCAACAAAGAACGCAATCCCCTGCCGGCTGCCGCCGCTCTTTTTACCCCAGCCGCACGGCGCAACCGCTGTCGGCGACAGGGTGAGGCACCCGGAGGCGAGCGAGACACCGCCAACAGCCAGAAGGAGCGCCGCGCCTTGCGGCACATCCAGGTTAACCGGTTCGGAACTGCGGCTGACAGCGATCAAAAGATCCCCGGCGTTGCCGGAGCCTGCGTAGCCGTGCTCGGCGGAGCGGCGGAAGGCGAGCCAATCGGCACCGTGCCCGACAGGCAGGAACCCGCCGTGATTCAGGGCGGGGTGCGCGCGCAGAGCGCCCAGCGCCCGGTAATGCGCAAGCAGATCGGCGCGGACAGGCTCTTCCAGCTCGTCCCAAGGGAACGGCATCCGACAGAAGGGGTCGTGATAGCCCTCAAGCCCCACTTCATCACCGTAGTACAGCGAAGGGATGCCGAACACGGTGTATTGCAGCAGCGATGCCAGCTTGAGCAGATGCGCGGCGGCGCGGCGCTTTTCCGGGGACAGCCGCGCCACGGACAGCGCACGGTTGGAACGGTCATAGTCGCCGGGTTCACTGCCCAGTACAGTCAGAATGCGCTCGGTGTCATGCGTGCCGATCAGATTCATCAGCGAATCGGACACGGGACGGGGGTAGGAAGCATACAGCTCGGTCAGGACATCGTACAGCATTTCCGCGTCCCGGTCGCAGACAAAGGCGAGGATGCCGCTCGGACAGGGTAATTCATGACGCTGTCCAGCTGCCCGCCCTGCAGGTACCGCCGCCGCCTGCCGTAGGCGGTCTTTTCGGCGGCATTCTCCCATACTTCGCCGATAATGACCGGCTTCCGCGCGCTTTCCTCTCCTGCCGCGCGCACGGAGGCATGGAATTCGTCCAGGAAATCATCCGAAAGCTCATCCGCGACATCCAGCCGCCAGCCCGCTATGCCCCGGCGGATGTAGCGCGCGCCCACGCCGTCCACACCCGTGAAGAAGGAGCGGCAGACGTCGTTTTTTGTGGTTGAGCTTGGGCAGAATGGGAATGCCCCACCACGATGCGTACCGATCCGGCCACTCGGAAAACTCGTACCAGTCGCGGTAGGGGGAGTCGGGCGACTGATAGGCACCCGTGTCCGGATAGGTGCCGTAGCGGTTGAAGTAGCGGCTGTCGTCCCCGGTGTGGTTGAACACGCCGTCCGAATGACCGCGATGCCGTACCGCTTCGCCTTGTCCAGCAGGGCGTCCAGCGCCGCCTCGCCGCCGAAGCCCTCGTCCACGGCGAGATAATCCCCCGTGTCGTACTTGTGGTTGGAGTAGGCGCGGAAAATCGGGCTGAGGTACAGAACCCGCACGCCCAGATCTGCCAGATAGTCCAGCGCTTCCGCCACGCCCCACAGGTTGCCGCCGAAGAAGGTATTATTGGCAAGGCTGTCGCCCTGCCGTTCGGCAAAAGGGCGGGATACCGTGTGCCCAGTCCGGCTCCATGACGGCGCCGCGCGCGCCGGTCTGGTAGCGGACTGCGCCCGCGCCGCGCCGGAACCTGTCCACGAACTACATGGTACAGCACACCCTGCCCGAACCATTCCGGCACCGGGTCGCCCCGTCGTACACCAGCAGACGGAACGCCTGTCCGCCGTCCGCGCCCAGTGTGAAATCCACGTTGTTGCGACTGTCCGTGAACAGAGTGTCCTGATCGCGCACCAGCAGGAGGCGGTAGAAGAACAGTCCGCTCCGACGCCCGCCGGCATCCAGCCCGCACAGCGCGGCGGTATCCAGCTCCAGTTCGCAGATGTCCTGTCCCTGCTCGTAATCCGAGGACAGGAAAGTGAAGGGCATATCCTTTGGCGGTTGCCCGTCGCGATTGATGCGCAGCACCACCGCCGTGACGCCCAGCCGCCGCGGGCAACCGACCCGCAGGCACACGACCTCCCCATCGCGAACGCGCCGAAGCGGGTCAGGTTCTCGCCTGCCCGCTCTCCGGTTCCGTATTTCTCGAAGGTGACGGAGGTCAGCGCCTCCGCCGGATTCTTTGGTAGCATAGTATATGTGTACCTCGGTGAGTGGTAAGTGTTTTGGGGCAAGCCCCGCCGGATCCGATCCGATGTAAGGGCACGGGGGCTTCTTTCCGGAAGCCCCCGACGTCTTTATCCTTCAAAAAGGTTTTTCAGACAGGCAGTTTGCCCGCCGCCCTCACTGTACGGGCTTCAGCTTCCAGATGCGGTCGGCGTACTCGCGGATACTGCGGTCGGCGGCAAAGAAGCCGGAGTGCGCGGTGTTGAGAAGCGACATCCGGGTCCAGGCGGTGCGGTCGCGATACTGCGTCACGGCAGACTGATGCGTCATGCGGTAGGATTCAAAATCGGCAAGGCATATACGGGTCTGCCACGCCGTGACCATTGAGCAGGTAGCCGGCGATATCCGAGAAGGACCCCGCCGAAGCCGACGGACAGCGCACTCGAGGATGCGCCCCAGCCGCTCGTTGTTGGCGTAGTAATCCGCCGAACGGTAACCGCGGAGCCAAAGCTCCTCCACCTCGGAGCTGGTCAGTCCGAAGATGAACATATTCTCCTTACCGACGGCATCCAGCATTTCCACATTGGCGCCGTCCGGTGCCGATGGTCAGTGCGCCGTTCATCATGAGCTTCATACAGCCCGTGCCGCTTGCCTCCCTTGCCCGCCAGCGAGATCTGCTCGCTGATGTTGGCGGAGGGAACCAGCCGCTCGGCGGTGGTCACGTCGTAGTTCTCCAGGAACACCAAGTTCAGCTTTTCGCGGATGGCAGGCTGGGGCCGATCTCCTTGCTCAGCATACACAAAAGCTGGATGATGCGCTTTGCCATCTGGTAGCCGGGCGCCGCCTTGGCACCGAACAGGAATGTGATGGGCTGAACATCCCGGTTCGGATCGTCCTTCAGGTCAAGGTACAGCCCGATGATGTTGAGGGCGTTGAGCAGCTGCCGCTTGTACTCGTGCAGGCGCTTGATCTGCACGTCGAACAGCGAATGCGTGTCCAGCTTCTGCCCGGTCTTTTTCATACAGGTGCGCCGCAAAGGTGACCTTGTTCCGGTGCTTGATGTCCCGCACGCGCTCCAGCACCGCCGGGTCATCTGCAAACTTGGCAAAGTCCGCAAGCTGTTCCGGATGGTGCCGATAGCCGGTGCCGATGCATTCGTCCAGCAGTGCCGCCAGCCCCGGGTTGAGTAGCACAGCCAGCGCCGGTGCGCGATGCCGTTGGTCACGTTGTCGAAGCGCTCCGGGTACATCCGGTAGAAGTCCTTGAAGACGCTCTCCCGCAGGATCTGCGAGTGCAGTTTGGACACGCCGTTGACCGAATGCGAGCCGATGACGGCCAGATTCGCCATGTGTACCTGCCCGTAGCTGATGACGCTCATCTTGCCGATGCGCTGCCAGTTGCCGGGGTAGACCTGCCATGCCTCGCGGCAGAACCGCTCGTTGATCTCCTTGATGATGGCGTAAATGCGGGGCAGCTTGAGCCGGAACAGATCCTCGTTCCACGTCTCCAGCGCCTCCGGCATAACGGTGTGGTTGGTGTAGGAGCAGACGCGCCGGACAATGCTCGGCGTCCTCCACGGGAAGAAGTATTCGTCCACCAGAATGCGCATCAGCTCCGGGATGACCAGTGTGGGATGCGTGTCATTGAGATGGATGGCAACCTTGTCCGGCAGGTTGGCAAGCGTGCCGTAGACCGCCATGTGGTCGCGGATGATGCTCTGGCAGGAAGCGGAGCAGAGGAAATACTGCTGTGTCAGGCGGAGCAGCTTGCCCTCGGCGTGGTTGTCGGAGGGGTACAGCACCTTTGGTGATCGCCTCGGCGGTGGTATTCTCCTCCATCGCCTGCGCGTACTGCCCCTGCGTGAACAGACCCATGTTGAAATCATGGATATCCCGCGCGCGCCACAGCCGCAGACGGCTGACCGCCTCGGAATCGGCGCCGGAGATCATCATGTCGTAGGGGGACTGCCTCGATCTCCTCGGCGTCCTCATAGGAAATATTGCAGTGCCCGTCGCGCCACTCCTCCCGGACGTGCCCGCCGAAACGGACGCGGAAGGTGCGGTCGGTGCGCGGCACCAGCCGACCTCGCCGCCGGGCAGCCGATGTCCGGCAGTTCGACTGGATGCCGTCCACGATCATCTGCCGGAACAGACCGTAATCGTAGCACAGCGAGAAGCCGGTGGCGGGATAATCCAGCGAGGACAGCGAATCCATGAAGCAGGCGGCAAGCCGCCCCAGACCGCCGTTGCCCAGTCCGGCATCCGGCTCGCAGTCATACAGCTTCTCCAGCGAGAAGCCCATGCCTTCCAGCGCCTTGCCGTAGGTTGCATCCAGCCCGAGATTGCACAGGTTGTTCTTGAGCGAGCGCCCCAGCAGAACTCCATGCACATATAGTATACGCGCTTGGAGCCGGTCTGATTGACTTCTTCTTGAAGGCGCCGCGCTTTTCGGTCAGGGATGTCCCGGACAGTCATGGCGGTGGCTTTGTACATATCTGGTCATTGGTCGCCTCGGCGGCGGTACAGCCGAAGTAACGCGCCAGCTTGACCTCCAGGTTGTCGCGTACCGGTCGGCTGTGAGTTTCGGGTTCTGCATACGGAAAGTCCCCCTTGTGACGGAAAGTGCTGTGCCCGAGGGGCACCGTTACAACCTATTATACACCGGCGGCGGCTGATTATCCGGCGGATTATGTGGATTCTTGTTGAATTTTCTGTAAAAAGTGCATCCGACCGGCAGTCGCGCTCAGTGCCTGCGGATCCACACCGCCATGTCCGATTTTCCCCGGTTGGCAAATGCAAAGTAGGGGATGAAGGTGGCGGTCACGCGCTTCGTCTGCGACGGCTCCGCCGGGCGGTACAGGCACGCCTGCCCATCGCCGGACGGTTCCCCGTCCCGGTATGCCGGCATCCGGACGGTGCAAAGCCCGGTCAGCCCGTCCCGGCTGACCTCTGCCCGGCTGATATCCGCCGGATCGACCGACATCTGCCAGATGTCCGCCCCGTTGTCCGCGCCCTCCAGGCAGCAGACAACCGGACCGTACGTGCTACGCGACCGGCATCCGCCCGCACGCGCGGATCGGCTGTCACAAAGACCGGCGCGATGCCGAAATCCAGCTCCAGCGTGAACCGGGACGGCACCGGGAAATACGCGTACCCATCCTGCACGGTGGGCGTGACCGGCTTCCCGTTCAGCACGGCTGTCCATGCGCCGCTCCACGCAGGGATCCGCGCCGCCAGCACATCGGATGCGTACCCGTCCGCTTCCACCGTCACGGTTCCGGCGGTGGCATACGCCCCGGACGCGGACGGAGCCGAAGGGCGTGCGGAATACCGCCGACACGTACTGCTCCAGCGTCAGGTGCCCCTCCTCTACCAGGGCGAGGAAGCTGCCGAATTTTCCGAAAAAGCGGTTGATGTTGGGCGGGCAGCAGGAGCAGCCGAACACCTCCAGCCGCTCCGGAATCGGCAGATGCTCCCTTGCGTTCTCCGGCACCGATACCTCGCGCCCATACTCGCAGAGCGCGATCTCCAGCGGGTTCTCGTAGAAGAAGGATCGCCCGTCCAGCGACGTGGCGGACAGCAGTGCGTTGTACAGGACGCGCTCCGCCACGTCCCCGTAGCGTGCGTTGCGGTCGATCTGACGCATCCGGGCGGCAAACAGGACCAGCGCGATGGCGGCACAGCTCTCACTGTATGCCGTCCGGTTGGGGAGGTCAAAGGCTGCCGTGAAGCTCTCGGTGCGGTACGTCGAGCCGACGCCGCCTGTCAGGTACATTTTCCGCCTGCTGATGTCCGTAAACACATCGCGCAGGTTGTCCAGAAGCAGTGCGTCCCCGGTTTCCGCCGCCGATCCGCAATGCCGCAGTAGAAGTACAGCGCCCGCACGCAGTGCCCGTTTGCCTCGTGCAGATGCCGGATGTCGGTGTCATCCTGCGTGCCGGGGCGGTTCCCGACATACACATCCGCGTCGTTGGAAGCCAGTCCGCGCTCCGTGAGGAAGAAACGCGCCATGTCCAGGTAGGTTGCGTTGCCGGTGTGACGGTACAGGGCGATCAGTGCCAGCTCGATTTCCTCATGCCCCGGCGTGGTGAAGGCGGCTGTCCGCTCCGTGATGAACGCCCGGCGGATGGCATTCGCAGTAGCGCTCCATAATCTTTCAGGAATCTGTCCCGCCCGGTCGCTCTGTGGTAGGCAATCGCCGCCTCGATCAGGTGACCGGCGCAGTACAGCTCATGGTTTCCCCGCACCCGGAAGATCTGTTCCGGCATCAGCTGCTGATGGGTGGAGTTCAGATAGCCGTCCGGGCGCTGTCCTCCATGCAGGCGATCAGCTGTTCGCAGAGGGCGAGATGCTCCTGCATTCCCTCCGGGTCCTTGACAGCGATAAGCGACTGCCTCCATCCATTTGGCGACATCCGAGTCAAAAGAAAATATGCGGACGCCGTCCGTTCTTCAGGAAATTGAAGCGCATGGCATCAAAGCGCCCGCTGTCCTCAAAGCGGCGGCGCACGTTTTTTTCGATTGACACGCGCCGGTTCAGTTCATACCGGTCAAGCCGCAGAACCCGTCTGTCAGTTCGGTCTGTTCGAAGGGAACGAATGTTGCAGTATCCATGAGCAAGCCTCCTTGTGATACGGTGGTTTTATTATGATGGCACCAGTATACCACAGTGTGGGCAAAAAAGCAAGTGGGCGGCGGATTATTTTCGCGGTGCCCGATTGCCGCCGGGTTTCGGAATGCAAATCCCTTGCATTTTCCGCTGCGATATGCTATAATGCAGGCAGAAAATGCATAGGAGGCGATCCGATGAGCATCACATACAGAACCGACACAGACAGCGCAACGCTGGCGGCGGACACCGCCTGTACCATACCGCCTGCACAGCGCCGGACGGCATCGCACCCGCCATATCCCGTGGCTACGCACAGGCAAGCCTCTGCTTGGAACCGGTCAGCCGTGAGGTAAGCGACGGTTGGTTTGCGGGTGCAGAGCGGCACACCGTCACGGCGTGGGACGGCAGCCGATTGGTCGGCATTGCATCCGGTGCAGAGGACGCCTCCCCGCCTGCGGGTACCTTTCCTTCCTGTGCGTCGAGCCTGACTACCGGCGATGCGGCATCGGTGCGCACCTGCTGGAGCAGCTGGAGGATATCCTGACAGCCTGTCCCGGCGTGACAAAGCTGGAGGTCGTGTTCCACAATCCCGTCCACCTGCCGTGGCTGATTCCCGATGCAGGCGGCGACTGGCATCCCTGCCTGCCGGGGGTAGATATGGGTTCCGGACTGTACATTCTGCTCAAGCGGCGCGGCTGGCGGGATTTCGCCGTGCAGAACGCCTATCACCGCCGTCTGGCAGGCTACACCGACCCGCCCGCACTGGCACAGCGCCGTGCGGCACTGCTCGCAGACGGCATCGAGCTGACGCTGTACGACCCGGCGATCCACAGGGGACTGCCGGAGCTGTTTGATAATATCCGCAACCCCGGCTGGGCGGCGCAGGTGCTGGCGCACACAGACCGCCCCATTGTCGTGGCGGTGGATCACGGCGCGGATCGGCTGGTCGTGTCTATACCGGTCCCCTGTCGGTGGACGGGACGCCCGGACGCGGCAATTTCTGCGGTATCGGCACCCGGACGGACTACCGGGGGCGCGGCATCGGCAAGCTGGTGTTCTGCGAGATGTGCCACCGGCACGCGGCGGCAGGCGCGGATTTCATGTCGCTGTACACGGGGGAAAACAATCCGGCACGCAATATCTACGAGGCGGCAGGCTTCCGGATTGCCCGTGCCTTTGCGGATATGCGGAAGGAGGTGGGGCATGACGGGCGGACGCACTGGTATTGATAACCGGCGGCTCGCGCGGCATCGGGCGCGCCAGCGTGGAACGGTTCGCGGCGGCGGGCGACCGGGTCGCCTTCCTGTACCGGAGTCGGGAGGAGGATGCGGCGGCGGTCGCGGATGCGACGGGCGCGTTGGCTGTGCGGGCAGACGTATCCGACCCGATTTGCGTGCGCGAGGCGTTCGCGCAGGTGCAGGCGGTGCTGGGTGATCCGCGGTACTGGTCAACTGCGCGGGCGTCGCGCACATCGGACTTCTGCAGGACATGACGGACAGTGAGTGGCGGTACCGACCGACACCGACCTGTCCGGCGCCTTCTACCTCTGCCGCGCGGTCATTCCCGGCATGGTGCGGCGGCAATCCGGACGGATTATTCAGATAGGCTCCATGTGGGGCAAGGTCGGCGCGTCCTGCGAGGCGGCATACTCCGCCGCCAAGGCGGGGCTTCGCGGACTGACCATGGCGCTTGCCAAGGAGCTGGGACCGTCCGGCATCACGGTCAACTGCGTGGAGCCGGGACTGATTGATACCGAAATGAACGCCGCGCTGGATGCGGACACCCGCCGCGCGCTGTGTGCCGGACACGCCGCTCGGGCGCATCGGGACGCCCGCCGACGTTGCCGCCGCGGTCGCGTTCCTCGCCTCGCCCGAGGCTGGCTTCATCACCGGACAGGTTCGGGGGTTGATGGGGGGGATGGCGATCTGACGGAGAACCGAAAAACCACCGGGAAACTCTTTTGAGAGCTCCCCGGTGGTTTTTTACAGTTTACGCACGAACGCCTCGATGCGTTCCAGCGCCTGGGTGATGTGTTTGACGGAGTAGGCGTAGGAGATACGGGCGAAGCCCTCGCCGCCGTCTCCGAAGGCGGAGCCGGGGATGATGGCACAGCGGTTCTCATAGAGCAGGCGCTCGCAGAAGGTATCGGAGCGCAGACCGAACCGACGGATGTCGGGGTAGATATAGAACGCCCCTCCGGCTCGAAGGACTCGATGCCGATACTGCGCAGTCCGTTATAAATATACCGGCGGCGGCGGTTATACTCCTCTGTCATGGAAGCGATGTCCTCGTCGCCGTTGCGGAGCGCCTCCACGGCGGCAAGCTGGGAGGTGGTCGGCGCGCACATGATGGCATACTGGTGTATCTTGAGCATCTGCCGGGCGAGCGGCTCCGGTGTGCGCAGAGGTAGCCCAGCCGCCAGCCTGTCATGGCGTACGCCTTGGAGAATCCGCTGGCAAGCACGGTGCGCTCGCGCATTCCGGGCAGGGACGCGATGGAAACGTGTCGTCTGCCGTAGGTCAGTTCGGCATATATTTCGTCCGACAGCACGATAATCTGGCGTTCCCGCAGGATTCCGGCGATCTTTTCCAGATCATCTGCATCCATGATGGCACCGGTCGGGTTGTTTCGGGTACGCCAGCACCAGCATTTTCGTGCGCGGGGTGATGGCGGATTCCAGCAGTTCCGGCGTCAGCTTGAAGCGATCCTCGCTCCGTGTCCGGACTGTCACGGGCACCGCGCCGCACAGCTCCGCGATGGGAGCATAGCAGACAAAGCAGGGGGTTGGGATGATGACCTCGTCCCCCGGCTCCAGCACGGCGCGCATAGCGATGTCGATCGCCTCACTGCCGCCGACCGTCACGACGGTCTCATGTGCCGGGTCATACTGCAGGGAAAAGCGCCGCGCAAGATAGGCGCAGATCTCCTGCCGCAGTTCCATGGTTCCCGCATTGGATGTGTAGTAAGTCTTTCCCTTCTCCAGGCTCTCGATCCCCGCCTCGCGGATGTGCCACGGGGTGACAAAATCCGGCTGGCCTACCGTCAGCGCGGTGACATCGGTCATGCCGTCAGAAGGTCAAAAAACTTACGGATACCGGAGGGCGGCATTCCGGCAATGCGGCGCGGGATGATCCGCTCATAGTCGATTGCTACAGCCGCCATCAGTCCAGATTTCCTCTCTCGTCGATCTCCGGCGCTCCGTAGATAATGCCCTTATCCTTATACTTTGCGCAGGACGAAGTGCGTTGCGGTGGATGTCACGAACTCGATGGGTGCCAGCTTCTGCGCCACGAAGAAGGCGACTTCCTTCATGGTACGTCCCTCAATGATGACGCACAGGTCATAGCCTCCGGACATGAGGTAGACGCTCTGCACCTCCGGGTAGTTATAGATCTTTTCCGCGATGCGGTCAAAGCCCCGGTCGCGCTGGGGGGGGTGGTTTTGACCTCGATCATAGCGGTGACGTATTCCCGTTCGGTTTTGTCCCAGTCTATGATTGTTTTATATCCGAGGATGACTCCTTCCGCCTCGTATTCCTTGATGAGAGCGCGTATATCGCCCTCCTCCTTATCAAACAGGACGGCAAGCTGTGCGGGTGTCAGTGTGGCGTCATCTTCCAGTGTTTTCAGGATCTGATCCATAGTGCGATACCCCTTTTCCGTAAATAATTTGGTGTAGCTTGTTTTTTTGTGGGGGGCAGCGGGTTTGGTTGCCTGCCTTTTTACTTTAGCCGCTTTTCTGCCCCCATCCCCCAGCCCCTTCCCCTCCGGGGAAGGGGGAGTCCAAGGTTATTTCATGCAAGGGGCTTCGCCCCTTGCATCCCCGGGGCTGAATCCGGGCGGCGCGGGCTGAACCTGCGTTGGCGTTACCCGGCGGGGCTTGCCCAGCGGGGCACCGGAACAGGGGCGAAACTCGCGTGCAAGGGGCTGAATCCGGGCGGCGCGGGCTGAACCTGCGTTGGCGTTACCCGGCGGGGGGCTTGCCCAGCGGGGCACCGGAACAGGGGGCGAAACCCACGCCAGCGGGGGCTTGCCCGAGTGGACGCCGGCTGGGGCAGATGTTCCGATATCGGGCGTCATACCGGATTTTCCAATCCCGGCAGAAGCGGCTAAGCCGATTCTGCAACACCCAAAATCACAGCCACCATGTATGCTGCAAGACAAGTCCGGGACCGGGCACGAACGCCGGTTCCAATCAAGAATATATCGGGAAAGTTCTTGGGGCTTGGGGCTTCTTTCAAGAAGCCCCCAACGTTTCCCCGTTTCCCTGTTTCCCTGTTTCCCTGTTTCCCCGTTTCCCCGTTTCCCGTCTCTATCTCTTTTCCTTGCCGATGCGCTGAAGGATGCCCTCATAGGTCAGTCCGTAGCGGCTGGCGATGTCGCGGGCGTAGGATTTACCGTCGGGTTTGGCGCGTTTGATGACGAAGGGCGTTTGCCTTCGCCCTCGATGCCAGCGACGAGGGTATCCACGCGCGCACCGCCTTCGGCGGCGGACTGCGCGTTGATGCGGTCGATCTCGGCGGCAAGCTCATGGAGGTGGGTAGAAAAAAGGCAACGGCAACCGACGCGGCACAGTCCCATCAGCACCTCGGCGGCGATATAGGACGCCTCGAAGGAGCCGGTGGAGGACAGCGACTCGTCCAGGAGGACAAGGCTGTCTGCCGTTACGGCATCGAAGATCTCGCCAAGGCGCGCGCATTCCTCGCCAAGGCGTCCCTTGTCAATGGTGTCGTCCGCGCCGGTCGGGAAATGGGTATAGATGCCGTCCGCCGGGCTGATGCGGCAGGTGTCGGCAGGCAGGAACATACCAAGCTGCAGCATGACCGACACAGCCCGACCGCGCAGGTAATGACGGATTTTCCGCCCGGTTGGGACCGGTCAGCACATAGATCATGGCGTTCTCCGGCGTGGTGTCAAAGGCAATGCTGTTGGGAACGATGGTCTCCCCCTCCGGGAGCTTGAGTGCCACGGCGGGATTGTACAGCCGGTCGGCGACAAAGACACGCTCGTCCATCGGGCGCAGATCCGGCTCGCAAAGCGTACAGCCCCGCGCACGCAGGGATTCCTGCAGCTGCGTCCCCTTGACCACAAACTCGATCTCCGGCAGAAGCCCCAGCAGAAAGTCCGTATTCTCCAGCACGTAGCCCTGCACGATCTTCTTCTTCCATGAGCGCAGGGAGGAGCGGTACACATCGTTGATGGCGGAATTGAAGGCAAGCGAGAGCGCCGTCTTCTGGTTCTCGGACTGCTTCTTGCCGAAGGGAACAAGATTGGCAATGCAGGTGTACTCGTCCCCCTTGAGGTTGAGCCGCAGTATCTTGTCCAGCACGTCGCCGGATTTGAAGGGCTGCGCGTTGATGGACAGCACGCCTGCCTGCGCCGGGCGGAGCTGCGCGTCCAGATTAACCCCGATGGTCACGCTCCGGATCTCACGCACGCGCCGCGTCAGCTCGGACAGCTTCCGGTTCAGCTCGGCATAGTAGTCGGACTCCGCCAACTCGGTCACGCAGTCCGCCAGACGCCGGAAGGCGGCACCGTGCAGGTTGCCGCGCACCTCCTTCATGCCCTTGTGCAGGATGTCCACGCAGGTGATATACAACTCGATCTCGGTCATGCTGGCAAGGTAGGAAGCGGTGTCCTCCCCGGCAATATCATTTTCCAGACGGCGCAGTTCGGTAATGTCCTGCAGGACAGGCACAAGCCGATGCAGTGTCTCGGTCAGGGGCAGGATTGCACAGCATATCCGAGAAGGTCTGGTTGCGGTACGAAATCACGGCGGGGTCGGACGTGAAGAAATCCGAAAGCGGGGTGCTTTGCGGGTTGAAGATTTCCAGCATCCCCAACTCCTGGGCGTATACATATCAATGTCGGGGACATTGACCCCCGCCAGGATGATCCCGCTGGGTCTGGCTGTCGGGGTACAGAAGGCTGAAGTTTTCCAGTTTCATGCCGGTATCCTGTATCCTTTCGTTATTCAATGGGGAGGAGGCAACGCGCACCGTCCCGCACGACCAATACCTCGTGCAGTCCGGCGGCGTTCAGGAGCGCGTACCCCTGCCGGATACAGCGCCCCAGATTGACCGGTGCGTGCGCATCGGAGCCTACCGTGACCAGCCGCCCGCCGCAGTCGCGGTAAAAGCTGAGCAGCTCCAGCGTGGGCATCCCGATGCCAAACCCCCGCCAGAGCGTGGAAACGTTCAGCTCCAGCGCGATGTCACGGCTCATGAGCAGGCGGTAGATCGCCTCGATCCGGTCGTAATGCGGGCGGAAATCGAAGCGTCTGCCCGCCATGGTGATATAGCGGTGGATGTAGGTCGATGCCCCAGCGTGGTGATTGCCGGTGCGCCTGCGGGCGGCTCAAAGCGCAGCATCTCCTCCGTTTCATCCATGGCACGGCAGAACAGGCGGTCGATCAGCGCCTCGCTCATGCTTTCAAAGCTAAGCATGGAAAAATCCGGCACGCCGCACAGATTGTGCAGTGACCCAATAACAAACTCGTAGGGGTGGCGCGTCAGCACCGACCGGGCTATCTCCGGGTACTGCGTGGCGTTGCCCAGCTCCAGTCCGCGCGAAATATACAGCCGCCCGCGGTACTTCTCCTGCACCTCGGTCATGGCGTCCCAGGCGGCATCGGCGTCGTAGTGGGTATAGATGCCCTCCGCCTCGCCGTTGACATCGCAGTGATCGGTGATGCACAGATCGGTCAGCCCGATCTCCAGCGCGCGCCGGCACAGGGCGTCCGGCGTGGAGTCCGGGGCGCCGTCAAAGGAAAAACGGGTGTGGGTATGCGTATCGCAGAGTATCATAACAGGATCCTTTCCACTGCCGGCAGGCGCGGCACGCGGGGTTTTTCCGAGGCCCCCTCCTCAGATACTGCTCGGATTGAAATCCACGCTCAGCACCGGGCGCTGGCGCAGAGCGGAAAACGCCCGCAGCAGTTCCGTAAACAGCGCCCGCGCGCGGCGCGTCAGGCGGCACTTGATGACCGTCCGCATCCGGTATACGTTGTCCACCCGGTAGACCGGTGCCTCGAACGGACCGAACATCTGCATCGGCACATCGGTATAGTCGTTCGCCGTCAGCCGCCGGATCTCCTCCGTAAGGCGCAGGCACGCCTTCTGCAGCTCCTTCTCGTCCGGCGATGTCAGCGTCAGAAGGGCGATATCGCAGAACGGCGGGAAGGCGAGATTGCGCCGCAGGCGCACCTCGCGCGCATAAAAGGTCTCATAGTCCTGCGCGCAGGCGAGCTTCAGCACGTCGTTGTCCGGGTTCATGGTCGAATGACAGCCAGTCCCGGCTTATCCGCCCGCCCGGCACGTCCGATAACCTGCGTCAACAGGGAGAACGTGCGCTCCGCGGCGCGGTAATCGTCCACATACAGCGACATATCCGCCAGCAGGACGCCCACCAGCGTCACGTCCGGGAAGTCATGCCCCTTCGTGACCATCTGCGTCCCCAGCAGGATGTCCGCCCCGTGGTTGCGGAAGGACGTAAGCATATCAAAGTACGCCGATTTTGTCCCGGTCGTGTCCGCGTCCATGCGCATGACGCGCACCCCGGGAAGTTCCCGCTCCAGCTCCTGCTGGATGCGCTGGGTGCCGAAGCCCATGCGCATCAGATGCGGCGAGCCGCAGGAAGGACAGGTTTCCGGAACCGGACGGCGCGCGCCGCACCAGTGGCAGACCAGCTCACCCCGGTCATAGCCGCCGCGCAGGGTGTGATAGTTCATGGCAACCGAGCAGGCGGGGCAGGTCACGGCAAGACCGCAGGAACGGCAGACCAGCTGAGTCGAATACCCGCGCCGGTTGAGAAACAGGACAGCCTGATTCCCCTCCTCCCGGACGCGCTTCAGTTCGGTCACCAGCTCCTGCCCCAGCGGGGCGGTCTGCCCGCGCTGTGCCTCGCCGCGCATATCCACGATGCGCACCGCAGGCAGGTGCGCATTTCCGAAGCGGTGCCGGAGCGCGATCAGCGTGTACTTCCCTCCTCCGCCTTGCGGAAGCTCTCCAGCGACGGTGTCGCGGATGCCAAAAGCAGCAGTGCCTTCTCCTGCGCACACCGGAACCGCGCCACATCGCGTGCGTGGTACTTGGGGTTCTGATCCGACTTGTAGGTATGCTCCTGCTCCTCGTCCATGACAATCATGCCGAGGTGCGGCACCGGCGCAGGAACACGGCGGATCGGGTACCCACCACCACCGGCGCCTCCCCGCACGGATGCGGCGGTAAGCGTCCATCCGCTCCCCGCCCGACAGTCCCGAATGGATCACCGCCACCCGGTAGCCGTACCGGGCGCGGAAAATGGCAAGCATCTGCGGAGTCAGCGCGATCTCCGGCAGCATCATGATAACGCCCCGCCCGGCGTCCAGCATCCTATCTATCATGGACAGGATAACGCAGGTCTTTCCGGAGCCGGTCACGCCGAACAGCAGTGCCGCGCGTGCCTCCCCCATCGGCAAGCCCGGACAGGATGCGCACCGCGTCGGACTGCTCCCGTTAAGCGAGAACACGGCGTGCGCAGTCCTGCGTCCCCCAGCGGCGATGTCTCCGGGTGTTCCGCCAGCACGCGGCGCACCTCGCTCCGGAGCAGTCCCTTCTGCACCAGCGCCCGCAAAACCGCTGCGGTCACGCCGGCGTGCTGTCTGAGGGCGGATGCGGGGATCGGTTCGGTCGCGTCCAGCAGGACACCCAGCACCGTGCGCTGGGCGGCTGACGCAATGCGTCCGGCTCCCTTTTCCACCGCCAGCGCCGCGCGGATCTCCTCCGCCGGGCGGGCAAGCACAAAAAAGCTCTCCTGCCGTTCGTCCGGCTCCCGGACAGCCAGCTCACGCTCAACCAGCCCCCGCTCGGTCAGCATATCCAGCACGGCGGCGGCGCGTGTCCCGAAGCGGGTGCGCAATGCCTGCGCCGACACGCTCCCCGTGCGCGGATGTACTCGTAAATCAAAAGATCCCCTGCGGCGGGCAGGCGCTCTGCCGGCAGCACCGCACCGGGGACGGGGCGGTAAAATTCCGCCAGCGTAGCCAGTGCCTGCGCCGGCACCAGCGTGCGCACCGCCTCGCCGACGGTACACAACGTCTGCGCGGTCAGGTAGCGGCAGAGCGCAAGTTGCCCCTCCGTGAGGAACAGCCGCGCACGGCAGACGCCGCTCACCGGCTTGAATTTATCCGGATCCAACCCGTCCGGAAGTGCAGAAAGCCCCGCCCGATCGCAGATTTCGACAGCCAGAGCGAGTTTCTTCCGGTTCCCCTTTCCGAAGGGAACCGTCACAAACGCGCCCGGGCGGACTGCATCCGCAAGCGGGCGGGGAATATAGTAATGGTACGGTCGGTCAACACCGAAGGGACACTCCAGAATATGCACGGCGGCATACAGAACGTCTGAAGACGGTGCATCCGTCGCGCGGCAGCTTTCGGGCTGGTTCATGCCGTAACTCCTTCCCGCTACCCACGTAGCCCGCCGCGCTCAGGTCGGCTCAGTTTTCCGATGTTCCGGCGGATCCGTCGGCGTCCGACTCCTCCACCGCTTCCGCTTCCGCCGCCTCTGCCGCTTCCGCTTCCTCCTCGGCAACGGCATCGGCAGCCGTTTCGTCCTCCGTCACAGCATCCGCCGCATCGCCGCTGTCCGTCTCTGCGGCTTCCCCGTCCTCCGGTGCCGCATCATCATCCAGTACGGCATCGTCCGCGTTCCGGTCACCGTCCAGGATCTCATCCTCCTCACGCTCCGCGAACTGCTGTGCGGGCTCGCCGATACCCTCCAGCACGGCGCGCTCCTCGCGCTCCTGCTCCTCCACCGACTTGTGCGTGATGACATACTGCCCCTCGTACAGGCGGCGGATGGCGATATTGACCGCCTTCTCGTCCCGCACCTCCTTGTCGATGAGCGTGTTCAGCGGACGGTCGGTCTCCTTGTTGCCGGACATGGAGCTTTCCGCCTCGGCACGCTGCCGGACGTACTCGTTGGTAATCATGCGGGCGCACTTGGCGGTCGCCAGCGCGACCTCATACCGGTTGTACTTGCCCTTGGTCAGGTCACTGGTAGTGGGAAAAATCATGGATAGTTCTCCTTATTCTGCTCTTGATTATGGGTGCCTCTGACAATTCACCGCGCGGCGAACAGGCAGAGAGGTGCCCGTATGCCTTACACTCTCCGGAAATCCGCATCCCGGCTCCAGTCGTCCTCGGTGAGGTCGGCGTCGCCAGCCTCCCGCCGCGTCGTCGGTATCGGCGTCGCTGTCCAGCCGGTTGGCAATAGTCTCCGCCTGCAATGCCGACAGGATGACGTGCTCCGAATCGGTGATGATAACCGCGCGGGTTTTGCGCCCGCAGGTGACATCAATGACGCGCCCGTCGTCCTTCGCGTCCTGGATCAGGCGCTTGATGGGTGCCGAATCCGGGCTGACCAGTGTGACGATACGATCCACCGCCACCATATTGCCGTAGCCGATATTGATGAATTTCATGGAATTTCTTCCTTTCCCCGGACGGTCTTACTCAATGTTCTGGACCTGTTCCCGGATCTTTTCCAGCTCGTTCTTGATCTCCGCGACCAGCCGCGCCATGCCCGCGTTGGAGCATTTGGAGCCGACCGTGTTGACCTCCGGTTGGTCTCCTGCAGCATGAAGTCTATCTTCCGCCCCACGGCGTCATCCGTATGCAGCAGTCCCTCCAGCGTGTCCAGATGCGAGGACAGCCGTACCAACTCCTCGTCCACCGAAATGCGGTCGGCAAAGACGGCGCACTCGGTGATGATGCGTGCCTCATCCGGCTGAACGTCCGCCTGCCCGATCAGCGACCGAAGCCGCTCCTCAAAGCGCACCCGCAGGGTACGGACATCCTCCTCCGACGCAGCGGCAAGCTCTGCCGCCAGTGTACGGATCCGGGCTATCTTGCCCAGCATATCCGCACCCAGCCGCTCGCCCTCGCGTGCCCGCGCGTCCAGAAACTGCGCGACGGCATCCGCAAGTACCGGCTCCAGCACGCCCCACGCATCCTCCTCGGACTCGCCTGCCTCCGGACGAACCGGAACCAGCACGCCGGGCATCGCCATCAGGCGGCTGACGGTCAGATCGTTCGGAACGCCCAGCCCCTCGGACAGCCGCTGTGCAGCATCCGCCAGGCGGCGGGCAAAGACCATATCCGGCTCCAGCGGCGTTGCGCCGCCCTCTTCCCCGGAGGCGTCCCGGACTGTCATCGTCACGGTCACGTCCAGCTTGCCGCGCGCGATGCCGGCGGCGGTCAGCGCACGTCGGACACGCTCCTCCAGTCCCGTCAGACTGCGCGGCAGGCGGACGGACAGGTCAAGGTAGCGGTTGTTGACCGAGCGCATTTCCACGCACACCTCGCGGACATCCTGCCCGCCTGCCGCCGCAGGGACCGTGGCAGTCGCGCGGGCATAGCCTGTCATGCTTCTCATCGGGTGCCTCCTGGAAAGTTATACTCACATATAAGATTATTGTACTACAAAGCGCCCGCCTTGTCAAGAACTCCGGGACATTTTCGGTAAAATCGGACAGGAAAACTTGCGTGCGGCGCCCGCGTTTGGCAGTGTTGCCGCAGAATCCGCGAAACGGCGATGCGCGCGGCGCAGGCAGACCGCCCGCTCAGTCCTCTCCCGCCGCCACGGCGATTTCCTTCATGAGCACCGGCAGAACCGGCTCGAATTTCGCGCCGTACCAATGCCCCGGCTCGGCGGCAGTCGCCCGGATGCAGGCGACCGTATAATCGGCGGCGATCCGTGCCGCGGCGAACGGTGCCACACCGCGCAGAATCGCGCCCGCAAACGCCGAGGCGTAGATGTCGCCGGTTCCGTGACAGCTGTTCGGCAGCAGCTCATGCTCATAGTACGCCGTGCCGCCCGCGCTGTGCACCATCACACCGGTTCTGCCCGCACGCAGGGACACGCCGGTCAGGACGGTACACCGTGCCCCCAGCGCATCCAGCCGTGCCAGCAGGGCATCCGCAAAGGCGCGGTCATAGGTCTCCTGCCACGGCGTATCGGTCAGCAGGCACGCCTCGGTGATGTTGGGCAGCAGGTAATCCGCATCGGCGCACAGGGGGCGCATCTCCGCGACATAGGCGGCGTCAAAGCCCGCATAGAGCTTTCCGTTGTCCGCCATGGCGGGATCCACAATGGCGGGGGCGCCGGGGCGGCGGACGGCGGCAAGTATCTCCCGGACATAGCCGATCTGCCGGGCACTGCCGAGGTAGCCGGTATAAACGCCGTCAAACAGAATGCCCTCGCGCTTCCAGTGCGCCAGGATGGCAGGCATATCATCGGTCAGGTCGCGGAAGGTATAGCCGGTAAAGCCGCCGGTATGCGTGGAAAGCACGGCGGACGGCAGGACGCAGGTCTCCAATCCGCAGGCGGACAGGACAGGCAGGGCAACGGTCAGGGAGCATTGACCCACGCAGGAAATATCCTGGATGGTCGAATACGCGGATACGGCATGGCAAACACCTCATTTCAGTTAGGGGCACCTCGCACGCAATGCGCAGCGTAACGCACCGGCGATTGCCTGATTTTATCACCCCGCGCGCGGGGCACTCTGATTATACCCGCTTTGTGGGCATATGTAAATGCCCAATTCGCGCATTTTCCATATACCCAGATACGTAAGCCGGCGGGCTTCCTGCCGGGACAGGCAAACCGGCGACCGCCCCCGGATAAGGCTCATCTCCGGGTGTCGGACGCCGGTGCGGGTATCCCTTTCTTCAGCTCTTCAACTCTTCAGCTCTTCAACTCTTCAGCCGCCCAGATAGGCGCGACGCACACTGTCGTCGTTGGCGAGCGTAGCCGCATCGCCGCTCATGGCAATGCCGCCGGTCTCCAGCACGTAGGCACGGTTGGCGATCTTGAGCGCCATTTCCGCGTTCTGCTCGACCAGCAGAATGGTCGTGCCGGCGCGGTGCAGCTCCCGCACGATGTCAAATATCTGCTGTACCAGGATGGGAGCAAGCCCCATGGACGGCTCATCCAGCATGAGCAGCTGCGGCTGGCTCATCAGGGCGCGCCCCATTGCCAGCATCTGCTGCTCGCCGCCCGAAAGCGTCCCTGCCACCTGGCTCTTCCGGTGCTTGAGGCGCGGGAACAGCCCGTAGACCTTGGCAAGTCCTTCCTTTGTATATCCCGGATTGGTATAGGCACCCATTTCCAGATTCTCCTGCACGGTCATCTGCAGGAAGCAGCGCCGCCCCTCCGGCACGTGCGCCATGCCGCGCGAAACCAGCCGGAAGGATTCCGTATGCGTGATGTCCGTGTCCATGAAGCGGATACTGCCGGATTGCGGGTGGAGCATCCCCGACACGGTCTTGAGCGTGGTGGATTTGCCGGCGCCGTTCGCGCCGATCAGCGCCACAATCTCGCCCGCCTCGACCTCCAGCGACACGTCCTTGAGCGCGTGTATCTTGCCGTAGTACACGTTGATCTTATCTACCTGCAGCATCATGCCGGATCGCCTCCTTCCTTCTTCTTGCCCAGATACGCCTCCACGACCTTCTGGTCGGAAACGATCTGCTCCGGGGATCCTTTGGCAATGATGCGCCCGTGATCCAGCACACAGATGCCCTCACAGATGCTCATGACCAGCTTCATATCATGCTCGATCAGCATGACCGCGATCGGAAGGTATCCCGGATGCGCCGGATATTGGTCATCAGCTCCGCCGTCTCGGAGGGGTTCATGCCCGCCGCCGGCTCGTCCAGCAGGATGATCTTAGGTCCGGTTGCCAGCGCCCGCACGATCTCCAGCCGACGCTGTGCGCCGTAGGGGGAGATTGCCGGCGGGCGCGTCCGCCAGATCCGCCATGCCGAAGAAATCCAACAGCTCCAGCGCCTTTTCATGTGCCTCACGCTCGCGCTTTGCGTAGCCGAAGGTATGCGTCACAGCCGCCAGCAGGCTCTCGCGCGTCGCATTGTGCAGTCCGACCTTGATGTTGTCCTCCACGCTCATGTTCCCGAACAGCCGGATGTTCTGAAAGGTACGCGCGACTCCCCATCTCGCTGAGCTGGGCTGTGGTTTTGCCCGCCGTGCTGTACCCGTCCAGCATGATATTGCCCCGCGTGGGCTGATAGATATTGGTCAGCAGGTTGAAGACGGTTGTCTTGCCCGCACCGTTGGGGCCGATCAGCCCGGCGATCTCGGTCTTGCCCACCACCAGCGAAAAATCATCCACGGCAGTCAGACCGCCGAAGTCGATGCCGAGGTGCAGTGCCTCCAGCACCGGCGTCTTGCCGAGATCGCGCTCCGGGATGACCGCACCGGAGGGGTACGGAACCAGCCGGGAGCCGTCGGCGCGGTCGCTGTCCTTCTTGCTTCCGAAAAAGATTCATGATGCGTCCGCCTCCTTTCCGCCGGCTTTCCCGCGCCGCAGTCCGCGGAACCAACCGGACAGCGAGAACCGGCTCTTCCAAGCCTTGAAGCGCTTGTTTTCATTCAACAGCATGATGGCGATAAGCAGCACCGAGTAGGCGAGCATCCGGTAATCCGAGAAGTCGCGCAACGCCTCCGGCAGGGCACGCAGAACGATGGCTGCCAGAATCGAGCCGCCGATGTTGCCCATGCCGCCCAGCACCACGATGACAAGTATTTCAATGGACATATTGTACCCGAAAGTATCCGCCTGCACGACCGGCAGGCTGTAGCCGTACAGCACGCCCGCCGCCCCGGCAAAGAACGCCGCCAGCATGAACACCATCAGCTTGTAGTACACGACGTTGACGCCGGTCGCCTCGGCGGCGATGCGGTTGTCGCGGATCGCCATGATGGCGCGTCCGTGCTTGGAGCGCTTGAAATTCATGATAACCAGCATGGTCAGCAGAACCAGCAGGATGGCATACGGCAGCAGATCCTTCGAGTTGCGCCGGATGGAGGAGGTATCAATGCCCAGTGCGCCCTGCAGGGGGTGCCCTTGATGTTCAGGTTGGTCAGTACGTTCTTGATGATCTCGCCGCAACCCAGCGTCACGATGGCGAGATAGTCGCCGCCCAGCCGCAGCGCGGGCAGTCCGACGACAAGCCCCACCAGCGCCGCCGCAAGACCGCCGATCACCATGCACAGCGGCAGGCAGACAGCCGCAGGCAGCTTGCCCTGCAGCAGCACCGCCACCGTACAGCCGGTGAACAGTCCGACCGACATGAACCCGGCGTGCCCCAGCGACAGCTCGCCCAGCAGTCCGACCACCAGATTGAGCGACACCGCCAGCACGATGTAGCAGGCGACCGAGGTCAGCATATTCTGAATCGGCGTCCCACGTTGCCGGTGTACACCAGCACAGCCATAACGGCGAACACCGCCGTCACGGTCAGCAGCGTCACGCGGTCTGCGTTGAAAAATCCACTGCGGAGAATGTTCTTTTTGCCCATGCTCACACCTTCTCCCTTACGCGCTTTCCGAGCAGTCCCGCCGGCTTGAACACCAGCACCAGCACCAGCACGCCGAACACAACCGCATCCGACCACAGGGTGGAGATATACACCTTGGACAACTGCTCAATGAGTCCCAGCAGGATACCGCCCAGCATGGCGCCGGGGATCGACCCGATTCCGCCGAACACGGCGGCGGTGAACGCCTTGATGCCTGGCATGGAGCCGGTCGTGGGCTTGATATATGTGTAGGTCGCACCGAAGAACACGCTTGCCACCGCCGCCAGCGCCGAACCGATGGCAAAGGTGATGGTGATGGTCTTGTTGACGCTGATGCCCATCAGCTCCGCCGCGTCGCGATCCTCGGAAACGGCGCGCATCGCCTTGCCCATGCGGGTCAGGTTGATGAACAGCGTCAGCCCCACCATGATGGCGGCGGTCACGCCCAGCGTCAGCAGGGTGATGCCGTCCACCGTCACGCCGCCCAGCGTCGGGAGGGCAGATCAAACAGTGCCGGCGTGGACTTCTGCTCGGGCCGAAAATCAGGAGCGCCAGATTCTGGAGCAGGTAGCTGACACCGATCGCCGTTATCAGCACCGCCAGCGGCGGCGACTGCCGCAGGGGACGGTATGCCAGAAATTCAATGGTCACGCCCAGCGCGGCGCAGACAACAACCGCAATCAGAATGGCGACGACGGGGGCAGCTTGAGTGTCACTGCCGAAACAATGACGGAGTATGCGCCGACCATAATGATGTCGCCGTGGGCGAAGTTCAGCATTTTGGCGATGCCGTACACCATGGTATAGCCCAGCGCGATCAGGGCATAGATACTGCCCAGGTTCAGTCCGCTGATAAGGGCTCCGATAAATTGGATCATGACTGGCAGGCTCCTTTCGGATGTATGGAAATGCCGGAAAACCCGTGCTTGCTCTCGGAGACAGCCACGGCTCCGGAAAATAGGCAAAGCCGGACCCTCACCGACCGGGCGGCGGGGGATATCCGGTCCGTATGCAAAATCTGCTGTCCTATAACGGGGATCCCGGAAGCTCCGCCGGCACCGATGCGGTGGGCGGAGCCTCCGGCGTGCCCCGGGCATTACTCCTTGTCGGGCGTGAACAGGACAGCCTTACCGTTCCTGTACTCCATGGCGATGGCAGCCTTGGAGGACTCGCCGTCGGCAGTCCATGTCATGGTGCCGGTGACGCCCTTTACCTCGATCTTGGTCATGGCGGCGACGATGCGGCTGTTGAAATTGTCCTTATCCTCGGAGGTCGAGGTTCGCCTGCTTCAGCGCGGCGACCACGGTGTAGACTGCGTCGTACCCGTCGGCGGCAAACTGATCGGGCGTCGCGTTGTACTTTTCCTGATACTTTTTAACGAAGTTCTGCACGGCGGTGTCCTGGTTGTCCGCTGCGAAGGAGTCAGCATCAGCACGCCGTCGGCATCGCCCGCGTTGCTGATCTTGGTCAGCAGACCGTCCAGTCCGTCACAGCCGAACATCTTCATGCCGTCCAGCTTGCCCTTTGCCTGCGTCAGGAAGGTAGCCGCATCGGATGCGTAGATGGGCAGGAACACCAGATCCGCTCCGGAGGAAGCAATCTTGGCGATCTGCGCCGAAAAGTCGGTGTTGCTGTTGGCAGTGAATGCCTCGGTCGCCACGACCGAAATTCCCTTTTCCTTGCACTCCGCCTCGAAGGTCTCCTTCAGACCGACGCAGTAGTTGTTGTCACTTCCGTAGAAGACAGCAACCTTGCTTGCCAGCCCATACCGGGCGATGTACTCGGCAGACGCCTTGCCCTGGTAGGGATCGGAGAAGCAGACGCGGAACGCGCTGTTGTTGTTGGCAATGGCATCCACGGCGGAGCCGGAGGGCGTCAGTACCAGCACACCGTCCGCCTTGGCGGCGGCGGTGACAGCCTTGGTCTCGCCGGACAGAGTCGCACCCAGGGAGACCTTCATGCCATCGTCCACCAGCTTGCCGTATGCCGCGGTGGCAGTATCGGCAGAACCGGCGGAATCTTCAAATTTCAGAACCAGCTTGAAGCCGTTGACGCCCTTTGCATTGGCGGCATTGATCTCATCGACAGCGATCTGCGCGCCGTTGCGCACCGAGGTGCCGTAGTTTGCATAGTCTCCGGTCAGGGGACCGATTCCGCCTATAACCAGTTCGACCAGGCCGTTTTCATCCGTTTTCCAGTCATCGGAAGAAGCGCAGCCGGACAGAATAGACAGGCAACCCATCACCATCACGAAAGCGAGCACAAGCGAACAAAGTTTCTTCATACCAAATCATCTCCTTTTTTCATTATACCGGAGCCTGTTCAGGGACGTCCTGTATTTGCATTATTATAATACGTTTCCCTGCATTTTGCAATAGGCGGGATATACAAAATTCAAAAGAAATCAGGACGGTGCCGCGTTCATCTTGTATGAACGCGGCGCCGTCCTGAATAAAAGACAGGATAACCGCCCATTCATTGCATTTTCCGCCCGCCAGCCGTTTTTTTATGCTTGACACCGGGCAGGCCGCCGCCGGGCGGAATGCGGCGAATGCTGACGGAAGCGCAAAGGAATCCTGCAAATCCGCCGGACTGACAGCCAGCCAGTCCTCCGGCAGAACCGCCCCCGCCGGGAGCGTGGCGCACACGCCTTCCATCTGCCACTCGACGTGCGTGAACAGATGCCGCGCCGTGCCGACCGGACGGACGGCAAGCGGCTCTATCCCCAGTCCCCGGAGAAACGCGGCAGTCCGGGCGGCGGGATCGTCCCCCTCTGCGGCGGGAAGCTGCCCGCAAAGCAGATTGGGAAACTCATACAGTCCGCCCAGCAGTCCCGCCGGGCGGCGGCGGATCACAACCGGTGCCGCCTCCTGTCCGCCCAGTCGGAGAATCAGCACGACACGCCGCTCGACCCGGCGCGCCTTTGCCGCACCCCGGATGGGCAGATCGCGCGTATGTCCTGCCGCGCGGGCACGGCAGAGCAGTGCCAGCGGGCAAACGTCACACCGCGGCTCTCCCGGCAGGCAGACCAGCGCACCCAGCTCGATCGAGGCTCTGCGTAAAATCGCCCGCGCCCGGCGAGGATGCAGGGTGCCAGCGCCGCCTCGGCGGCGGTTTTGCCGCCGGGAGCATGACGTCCGTGTCATCATCGGTCGGGCGGGCAAGCACGCGCAGGACGTTGCCGTCCACCGCCGGGGCGGGGATGTCATACGCGATGGACGCCACCGCCCCTGCCGTGTACCGCCCGACACCGGGCAGACTGCGCAGGGCGGCGACATCCGCCGGAATGACGCCGCCGAAATCCGCCACCACACGCTGTGCCGCCCGTTGCAGGTTACGCACCCTGCTGTAATAGCCCAACCCCTCCCGAGCTTGAGCAGGGTGTCCCCGTCCGCCTCCGCCAGTGCCGAGACGGTCGGCAGGGCGGCAAGGAACCGCGCAAAGTACGGTCTGACTGCCTCGGCGCGCGTCTGCTGGAGCATGACCTCCGACACCAGCACGCGGTATGCGTCCCGGTTCTCGCGCCACGGCAGGGGGCGGGCGTTTGTCCGGTACCAGTCCAGCAGCAGCGGGACTGCCTCAGTGGGAAACGGATGTTTCATAACAGTATGCAAAGCCGGCATCCGTCCGCGCATCAGCGGCAGTACCGCACGAACGCCTGCGAAAGCCCCGGGAAGCTGCCCGCCTCGTCAAAGGCGTGCCACGCCACCACGTGCCGCGTGCGCAGGTCAAAGTCCAAACCCGGTTGTACATCCCGCCCGCCGGTACAGGTCGGCGGTCGCCTCCGTCGAGGGCGTAGCCGTACCGCACCCTGTCCACCGGCGGATGCAGGAAGATATCCGCCCACGCCTCCGAGAAGATGCGGCGGTCGCCCCACGCGCCCCGGTTCGGTACAGCCAGCCGATCTTCGCCATGTCCTCCGTGCGCAGGTACAGCCCCGTGCCGCCGACGGTGTGCCCGTTCACGTCCCGGCTCCACGCGTTGGCATGGAATCCCAGCGGCACAAAGACCTCGCGCAGCAACAGCTTCTCCATGTCCTCGCCGAGCAGCTCCTCCACGATGCGCCCCAAAATATAATAGTTCCCGTCCGAGTATACAAATTCCTCGCCCGGCGTCTGCGTGATGGGAGCCGCGAACAGGGTATGCAGCCACTCCGGATCCTCCCACAGATGCGCATTGGTCAGGTCAAAATCTATGCCGGAGGCGGCGCCTGTCCGGTGGCGCAGCAGCTGATCCACCGTCAGCCTGCCCCAGCGCTGGTCAGTTTTCCCGGTCAGGTAGGCGGACAGGAATCTGTCCAGCGTGTCCTCCGGGCGGAGCAAGCCCCGGTCATACAGCAGACCTGCCGCCGTGACCGCCACACTCTTGGCTACCGAGTAGCAGTCATGTGCCGGGTTGCCGGGGCGGAAATCCACCTTTTCCATATGGTACAGGGTGTCACCCTCCTGCGGCGGCTCCAGCGTTACAACCGTGTAATAGCATCCCTCACCGCCCTGGGCGGCGACCTCATCCGCCATGGCTTTCATGAAATCCGTCATGATCTTTTCCCCCTATCTCGATCTCTGATCCGCTACCCGGCATCCCGGACGGAAACGGCTGTGCGCTTCCCTGCCCCCTCATCCGTTCGTGCAGATTGATAAGCTCCAGTCCTGCGCGCAGGGGCGCAGGCGCAGGTATACGCCGTCCCGCCGCGACTGCGGGTGCAGAAGGCGACGCAGATGTCGCTTCCCGCAACGAGGCGGCGGTCGCGCTCCAGCATGCATCCCTCGATGTAGCGGTCAAAAAGGAACCGACTGGCATCGGCGTTCCGGTAAATGTAGCGGTAGGTGCGGACGCCGGCTTCGTCCCATCCCGCCGTCCTGGTCGCGGCAGGGAGGATCAGCTCCGGCGAAGCCCCGGTAGCTGCTCGCGCAGTTCCAGCACCTTGAGTGCCGCCACGGTATCAAAGCCCCTGCGCGCCGCCCGCGCGGAAAAATGCGTGCGCCCCGGTTATACAGCTCCCGGATCACGCTGTCCAGCAGGGCAGGCAGGCGCAATGCCTCCTCGCGCTCCATGTGTCGGTGCCCCGTAAAGCAGACGGTCAGGGTGCCCGCGTCCTTCTCTGTCATGCTCTGTTTTCCCCTTTCCGTCTTTCGGGAATCGCTGTCCGATACGGCGTTTCCTTCTGTTTCCGTGCCGTCCGGCGCGGCGGTTCGGTACGGTATACCAGTATATCACAGCCCGCCGCGCCTGTCAAGGCATGGAAAGAAAAACGTGGGGGCAAGCCTCTCCTCCAGCGCGCGATACGCCCCTGCTCCGGTGCCGCCCGGGTTCAACCCCGGGGATGCAAGGGGCGAAGCCCCTTGCATGAAATAACCTTGGGCTCCCCCTTCCCCACCGGGGAAGGGGGGGTCGGGAATAGGGGGCAGAAAAAATAAACTGAAGGCAGGGTAGGCAGGCAGCAAAGAAAGCAAGCCCCCCGCGGCACTTGCTCGATCTGCCCCGGGGAGAGGACCATCTCAAACGCCGCCGTCGCGTGCGACGGATAGTTCCATCTCCCCGGTCCCCCTCTCCTTGGCTGCCGGCACCGCTCAAGGTAAAGAAATTCTGTCGGTTTTGCGGCGAACCGCAGGTTCAACCCCGGGGATGCAAGGGGCGAAGCCCCTTGCATAAGAAAACAAAAAAATCTCCCCCTTCCCCGCCGGGGAAGGGGGTCGGGGGGATAGGGGGCGAAAAGGCAAGCTAACGGCATGGTCGGCAGGCGACAAAGAAGGCAAGCCCCCCACCGGGCACCACAGCGGCAAAGTCAACCGGCAACCAAAACCGCCACGCCCCCCGCCGGGGACAACAGCGGCAAGGCGGGGCAAGCCACCCCGGCGCAAGCCCACATTCTCTTTCCCTTTTCCCACACGAGAGGGCAAAACTTTTCCACAACCTGTGGAGAAACGTGTGGAGAAACACACCGCATGGTACGCCGTTTTGCTGATGCACAAACCGTTTTCGCGCTTCTTCGCGGTTTTTCGGCACGGTTCGACCGCCGCAGGGGTGTGGAAAAGACCGCACGGCGCCCGGAAACCGCACCTCCTCCCGGCAAGGTCAGAGCAGCCGGACAAAATACCGGAGGTTACAGACCGCATATCAGCCGCTCGATCAGCTGGTACCCGTCCGCCGCCGAACGCTTGAGCGCCGCATCTGCCTGCGCGCAGGCGTCCACGGCGGCAGACAGAACCCCCGGCTCCGCCGCCCGCGCCACACGCAGGTACAGCTTGACCTGATACGGGTTCATGTGCAGGGATGCGGCAATTTCCTCGCCGGTGTGCCCCGCATCCGCCAGCGTGCGGATGGCGCACAGACTGCCAGCACCCGCGATGCCTCGTGACAGAATCATCAGCGGCTCCACGCGCCGCAGCTTCTGCTCCTGCAGGATGGCAAGCGCATCCGCCTGCCGTCGCTCCATGACGGCGTTGGCAAACGCAAATGCGTCATACTCGGCAGCGGGGCGTTCCGGCGGCGCGGATATGCGTCTCGGTCACGGTGTCTGTCCCGTGCGCCAGCGCGTAGTACGCGATCTTGTCGATCTCGGATGCCAGCGTGAACATATTCCGCCCGCAAAATGCCACCGTCGCGCGGCAGGCGGCTTCGTCCGCCGTCACGCCGTCGTGTCGGTAGTGCTTCTGCACCCAGCCGTACAGCTTCTGCGGGGTATTCCGCTCAAACCAGACCGGCTGCAGCAGTTCGGACAGCCGACAAAGCAGTGCCGACGGATTGCGCGGCAGGTTTCCCGCATCCAGTGCATCCGCTCCGACCGACAGAATCAGCAGGACATACGGGTATTCCGGCAGTACCGCCAGTGCGCCGAGCAGAGCTTCGGCGTCGGCGGCGCGGAGCGTGTTGAAGTTGACTCCCGTGACGGTTATCAGCTTGCGCTCCCGCGCCCATGGGCGGCGCCGCCATGGCGTCCAGCAGACGGGCGGCGGTCAGATCCAGCCCGTCCAGCCGCAGGGAATTGAAGGCTGCCATGGGGTCATCGGCGGGGCATACAGCGTCCTGCACCATACGCAGGAGCGTCAGCTTCATGTAATCCTCCTCGCCGAAAAACAGGTAGCCGCCCCGTGGCGGTTCCGCCTTCAGTGCCCGGCGGAAATCTGCCTCGCTCAAAAGATTCAGTGCTTTGTTCGTTCCTTTTGCTTTTGTTTTTGCCTGTGCCACGGTTGCGGTTCCCCCTTATTTTATCAAACGGTTTCCGACTCTATTGCATATTGTATCACATCCGCGCGCCGCTGGCAAGGGGAGAAAGTAAAAAAGTGGGGCGGGGGCACTTCTTTTGGGCGGCTTACCCTGCCACTCAGGTGCCGGAGGGGGACTTACCCGGTTGGTCACCTGCCGACCTTGCCACCACTGTCCCCGGCGGGGGGCTTGCCTTCTTTGCCGCTTGCCAACCCTGCCTTTAGCTTGCTTCCCTGCCCCCTATCCCCCAGCCCGCGCTCGTAGAGCGCTCTTCCCCGGTGGGGAAGGGGGTGACCAAGGTTATTTCATGCAAGGGGCTCCGCCCCTTGCATCCCCAGCATTTAACCGCCTGCGGCACTTACAGACCTTTTCAAACATGAACCCGGCGGAGGGCTTGCCCGGTTGGTCGCCGGCTGACCTTGCCGCCGCTGTACCTGCCGGGGGCGTGCTTTCTTTGTCGCCCGCCTGCCCTACCTTTAGCTTGCTTCCCTGCCCCCTATCCCCAGCCTTCCCCGGCGGGGAAGGGGGTGACCAAGATTTTCATGCAGGGGCTCCGCCCCTTGCATCCCCAGCATTTAACCGCCTACGGCACTTACAGTCCCTGCCGTACAGGTTACCCCCACGAAGTGGCGGGCTTTTTTTAACCCGGATTCCCGACGCCCCGGCGGGCGCCAACGCTCTATTCAACGCCGAAGAAACCGGTTTTCCACAAGCAAAACCAGTGCCGCGTCCCGCCCAGCCCTCGGGGATGAAAGGCAAAAGCCCCTTGCATAAGAAAGCCAAAAATCTCCCCCTTCCCCACCGGGGAAGGGGGCTGGGGGATGTGGGCGACAAAGCAAGCTAAAGGCAGGGCAGGCGGGCGACAAGGAAGGCAAGCCGCCCCGCAGGGGACGGGGGCAGGTCGATCCGTCCGCAAGAAGGCAAATGCGCAAATTATCCAAGCAACCGCAACAGCAGCATTTAGAGTTGCATTTACTTTGAGAATTTACTCTCCACAAAGTTTCCTCAGAAAAAATTTTGAAAACCTCTTGCAATTTGCGGCGAATTGTGGTATGATAAAAGGGTATATGTGAGTCCTGCGGCATACCCTCTTAGATGAAGCGGGACGGGAGCATAGGAATTATTCTATGAGGAGGAAGCTGTCATGCCGAATATCAAGTCCGCGAAGAAGCGCGTGCGCGTTACCGAGACCAAGACCCTGCAGAATAAGATGTTCAAGACGCAGATGAAGACCGACGTCAAGAAGTACCGCGCTGCGGTTGCTGCCAACGATATGGCTGCCGCACAGGAGCTTTACAAGGTCGCGTGCAAGAAGATCGATGTTGCCGCTGCCAAGGGCATCATCCACAAGAACTGCGCCGCACACCAGAAGAGCGAGTTCACCAAGGCACTCAACGCCATGCAGGCGTAAGACCGGATCCGGTCGCATCCATAAAGACTTCCCGCAGACATACGCCGGCGGGAAGTCTTTTTTTTGTCGTTTTTACCTGCCGGAATGGGCGTGCGCACGGCTTTTTTATGTGATTTGAGCACATTTAATCATTCGTTCACAGAAAGTTCCAGAATTTTACGATGATTTGTCATATATACATGGTATACTGAGGAACTGCACAGGGCAAACCCCGGCAGGCGGGGCATAGCTAACGGCAGCAAGGGTTGCCGCTCGGGCATTTTTGTCCCGCTTACAATTCAGAAAGGAAAGCAACTATGAAGAAGATGATTCCGCTTCTGCTGTGCTTGTCGATGCTGCTGACGGTTTGCGCGGTGACGGTTCCCACCGCCGCGCTGAACGACAGTGTCAACGACAGCACTTGGTCGAAATTGAACTGAAGGCACTCGTGTATCAGGAGGGCAAGAGCTTTTTACTCCCGCGCTGGCAAAGGGTTATGAGAACTATGACAGCGGCTGGAAGGAAATCCGCGAGCTGGACGACGAGGAGCGCGAGATCTGCTCGATCAACATGAGAGGCTTCTGCGTCACGCCGGACGGCAAGTACGCTCTGATGGGGCACCTCAACGGCTCCAATTTCCGCGGCTGCGCCCTGTATGATTTCGCATCCGGCGCCATCACCGATGTGTACTACCGCTTTGACTCCGAGCAGGATCCGAGCGTTGCGCAGGCCCCTTCTCCTACGTCAAGGGCATCGCGGCGGACGACAGAGGCAATGTCTACTGCGGCTTCTCCTTCTCCACCAACTTCAACCTGGTCTCCCTGGGCATCGCGCACATCAACGATGAGACCAAGCAGTTTGAGGAGCTGTGGGAAGGTCCCGTGTACCAGTTCGGCGATCAGCCCGGCGATGCGAACGGCATTCAGGTCGGCATCAACGGTGTTGAGGTCGCCAAGATCGGTGACAAGTACTACTGCTACGTCATGACCAACTATGCTTACGATGCACTGTACTGCTTCGACGTGACCAACCCCTCAAGCCGGTGCTGAACACCGACTTCGGAACCAACGGCTACATCAATTTCTCTGACGACCAGTGCCCCGTCCGGACGGCTGATTCCATGCTGGACGACGGTTACTACCTGGCGGTGGATACGGACGGCGTTGTTTGGCTGACCGCCAAGCTCAAGAGCGGCAAGAAGGCTCTCATGAAGATCGCGCCCGACGGTGCCTCCTGCGTTGCATCCTACGAGCTGGAGAATCCCTACTCGGTCTGCCATGCGGGCAAGTACATCCTGGTCGGCAACAAGAACGGACAGACCATCAAGGTGTACAATGACGATGATATGACCGAGATCGCTACCCTGAAGTACGAGGAAACCTACGGCACCTGCATTACCCGGATCCAGGTCGTGGATGACATTCTGTTCATCGCGGACGGACAGGAGAACAATGAGTCCCTGGCGAACGCCATTCTGGTCGCCGGTCTGACGCCCGATGCGCAGGCTAAGATCGACAGCATGGCAAAGAAACTGGCGGAGGGCGAGGCAACCGAGACCTCTACCGACAAGGAAACCGTTACGGAAGAGGATTCGTCGGATGATACCGCCACCTCCACCGCTACCGAGACGCAGACGACGGTGGATACCGCATCTCAGCCTGCAGCGAGCAACAGCCAGTCCGATGTGGCGTCTGCTACCACCGGAGCCGGCGAGGAGAAAGAAGTCCGGCTGCGCCTCTGTTGTGAGCGCGTCTGTGGTGGGCGTTGCCGCCCTGATTCTTGCCGGCGTGGGTGTCACGCTCCGCAAGAAGGACTGAGGGGATTCTTGATCCTTGAGCGGCGCATACGCTCTGCGGTCAAAGACAATCTCTGAATAAAAAGCAACCCGTTTCGCGGGGATCGAGCAGCATCGGTCCCCCGCTTTCGTCCGCCCACCCCGAACCACAGGCAAGCCCCCGGCGCAGCTGCGCCGGGGGCTTGCCTGTGGTTTTTGATACAATCAGCGTCAGACTTCCGGGATCTCCAGCTCGATCTCGTGACCCAGCTTCGCGGAACGGGCAATGCCGTCCAGGATCGCCTGGTTGTAGATGATCTGCGAGGTGGGGACGGGCGCCTTGCCGCCGGTCTTGCAGGCATCCAGGAAGGAGCGGATCTTGCGGTCGAACAGGGACGGACCGCCGTCATTGATAATCGGAACCTGCGTTTCGTAATTGATGCCGCCGATGGTCTTGTAGATGGTCATGGGACCGCCCACCGAACCGTTCCAGCAGTCGGTGGAGGGGATGCGCAGACCGCCCTTGGTACCCAGAATGATGGTGTCCCCGGGGGTGTCAACGTTCATCGCCCACGCGATGCGGAAGTCAGAATGATACCGCCCTCCAGCCGGATGAACGCGGCGGCGAAATCATCCACGCCGAACTTCTGCGCGTACTCGGGGTGATCCGGATAGGTCGTGGGATCCTTGCCGAAGAAGTCGCTCTTGTAGCCGGTCACGGACAGCGGCTTCGGGTAGCCGATGGCGTTAAGCACCATATCCAGCGAGTAGCAACCGATATCTGCCAGTGCGCCGAGACCGGCGGTCTCATCGCGGATGAAGGTGACTTCCGGGAACGGGGTAGGAATGCCGCGCCGGCGTCCGCCGCCGGTCTGGATGTAGTAGATCTTGCCCAGCTCGCCGGACTCAACGATCTTCTTAATCATCTGCATATTGGGATCCAGGCGGGGCTGGAAGCCGATGGACAGCACCTTGCCGCTCGCCTTCTCCGCCTTCATGACCTCCAGCGCCTCGTCCAGCGTGACGGTGAAGGGCTTCTCCAGCAGGACATTGACGCCCTTGCTCAGCGCATAGATGGCGGGGGCGGCGTGCTGACGGTTGTAGGTGCAGATGGACACGGCATCCAGCTGCAGGCTCTCGTCATCCAGCATCTCCTTGTGGGAGGCGTAATCGGTTTTGACGCCCTCCACGCCATTGCGCTTGAAGAAGGCTGCCGCCTTGCCGGGAATCAGGTCGCAGCCCGCGACCAGCTCGACATCGGGCATCCGCTTGTAGGAATCAATGTGCGCGTCTGCGATCCAGCCGCACCCGATGATACCAACGCGCAGCTTGCGATTGGTGTCGATGACCTGCTCGACCTTCTGGTTTGCATAATCCAGCTTGGCATCCATTTTCTCTGCCATATTCGTAATCTCCTTTGCATCATTTGCTTTTTGGGAACTGTGTTATATGTATCTTTTTTCAAAAGATCCGGGAAAGGGGGCTCACGCCGCCGGGATGGGATCAATGCCCTCCACGAGGAAGACACCGCAGTACTCGTAAGGCACGACAGCAGAGAAATTGTTGACCGTGTCGGCACGCCCGACGGCGATCACGCGCCCGGTCAGCAGATCGGTCACGCGGTAGTTGTAGTACTGCTGTGTGAAGCCGTCCGAGAAGGGGATCCCGACCGTGCAGACACCGGACTGTTCCGCTTTGTTGTTGGCAACCACGATGACCATCCTGTCCCCCCATGAAGCGGGCGTAGTTGTCGGTCTTAGTGTCGGTAACAGTCGCCCCGGTGACGTTTACCTTGCAGATATTGGCGTCGCGGTGGTTGAGCGGGAAGTACTGGAAAATGTCGGGGAAGGAGCGCCGGATGGCAATCATGCGCTTGACATCCTCAAAGAACAGCCCCTGCTCCGGATTGGTTTCGATCGACTGTAGTCCACCTTCTTGTCGTACAGGACGGCGTTCTTTCTGCTGTACGCCGAATTCATCGCCCATGTACCACACCGGGATGAAGGGCGCGTAAATGGCGGCGTAGCCTATCTTGAGGCGGTTGCCGCAGACACTGCGGTTCTGGTAGTCGTGGTTGGTGATGCAGTTGGTGTAGTAGCGGTAGGTGCCTGCGGTACGGCGCCTGCTCTGCTGTTCGGCAGAGCCGAGCCCCCGCCCCTTCTGCACCGATGCGACCATGGACAGGTACCCGTCCACAAAGAAATTCGCCTGCGTCTGCTGGTAGAGCTGACCGCGCGTCATGGCGGAGTAATCCAGCACGCCGTCCTGCTCGCAGTCAAAGGCTGTCCGGCGCTCCCCGCCGTCCTCACTCATGATGAGCGGATAAATCCCGTTTGCGTTCAGCCTGCTCCGGATCTCGGCATACACATCGTACCCGGCGGTGAACGGCTCACAGTCACAGCGGTAGCCGTCCGCCCCGGTGTACTGGATATTGTGAACCGCCTGCGTAATGAACCACTCGCGGAACTCCTCATTCTTCCAGTTGAAGGCGGCGTTGCCCCACGCCTCCCCGGCAAACCAGTCGGGATGCTCCGTGACCAGCGGCGCCTTCTTCATGGTGCCCCACGAAACGAGGTCGAGCAGGATATACACGCCCTTGGAATGGGCATACTCCACGAAATCCCGGACGATAGCCCAGCCCTCCGCCATATCCTGCGTTCCGGTCAGGGCAGGCTCCACGGTGTGAAGCCCGACATTGCCGTAGCCGTTTCCGCCGGGACCGCGCTGGTAGATGGGATCGAGCAGATGACGTTTACGCCGGCTTCGGCATAGAAGTCGATCGGGCGCGGGAATCCTGGAACTTACCGCCGATGGAGGCGGTGTCCAGCCGCACCTCCACGATGACGGCTGTATCCAGCCAGGCGGGCGTCATCAGCGTCCCTTCTCGTTGGAGGGCGTGGCGGTGCCCCTTCCCTCATAGGAAAGCAGACTGCTGTTGTTGATTTTATCGGTCGCGTAGGTGTAGGTGTGGCTGCCGTTCACGGGCACCGTGAGACTGCCGTCCGCGGCGCCGCAGAACTGCGTTCCGACATAGCGGATCGCCTGTCCCAGCGCGGCGGCGGCGCCGCCCTTCAGCGCGATGGTGCCGGTCGCCGCGTCCACCTCGACAGACCAGTCGTGGCTGTTGCCCTGCATTGTCAACGTGATGACCTTGCCGGAGCCGCTCTCCGCCTCGGCGGGGTGCGTGCCGTACTTTTCATCCATGACGGCGTACAGCCAGTCCAGCTCGGCGCGGCAGGCGTCGGTCACGCCCGCGCCCGGCAGGACGGTGTACGAAGTCTTTCCGTCCGCGATAACGGACAGTGTTTCGGTGGGAGCCATGGTCATTTCCTCCGGAATTGTCGTGGCGGACTCGGTGGTTTCGGTCGGATCTTCGGTGGGCGTTTCGGAGGCAACGGCGGTGGATGCCGGCTCCGTAACGGATCCGGTCCCGTCCGTTTCGCTGTCGGTTGCCGGTCCGCCGTCATTCCGGCATCCCGACACACCCAGCGCCAGCAGAGCGGCAAGCAGCGCTGCCGCAAGCGTCCATCTGTACCGTTTCATACGCTTCCTCCGCTCACAGTCCGCGCAGGTAGCCGATGCTCGCGCGGGCGCACTCCATCGAGGTAAGCCCCATGGAAGGCTGATCCTGCTCGACAACCAGCCACTTCGCGCCGGCATCGTCGGCGGCGGCGAGAATGGCGGGGATGTCCTGCACACCGGAGCCGACAGGGCGGAACTCAAAGGGATGCTCCTCCGGCGCGTGCTCGGACCGAATGCCGATCAGCTCGTACATATGCTCCGGACTTGCCGCCGGCGTAGTCCTTGAGGTGGACGACCGGCGCACGCCCGGTATACTTGCGGATATAGGCGGCAGGCTCCTCGCCGCCGACGCGCACCCAGCACACATCCAGCTCGGTCTGGAGCAGGGAGGCGGGGCACGGTATCGTACAGCACCTCCAGCGCGTACTTGCCGTCAATCTTCTGGAACTCAAAATCGTGGTTATGATACAGCAGAGTCATGCCCAGCCGGTTGGCAACTTCCCCAGCATAGCGGCATTCCGGATGACATCCGCAAAGCCGGGCGTTCCGGGGCGGTACTCCGGCATCAGGTACGGAATGGCGACATAGCGGCATCCGATGGCGGCATACTGTCCCAGCACGCCCTCCGGATCGGCGACCATCTCGTCATACGGCACGTGTGCCGACAGGGGCAAAAAGTCCGATTTCCTGACACATCTCCCGAACCTCTTCGGCGGTGTGTCCGTGCAGACCGGCAAACTCAACGCCGTCGTACCCCATTTCCTGATCTTCTGCAGTGTACCCCTCATATCGGCGGCTGCGTCGTCGCGCACGGAATACAGTTGAATGGCGATTGGCAACATAGCAAATACCTCCTGTTTGATCTCACGGTTAGCGGTGGGGCTTCCCTGCCCCATACGCTTCCATTATATAGCATAGCCGGGCGCTCCGGTCAAGCGGTATACACAAAAATTCCCGGAAATTTTTCCGGGATGTGCGACACTTGTGCCACCGAGCGGGCACATTTGCCCTGCCGCGTGCAGGCGCGCCGCCTGCGTGCGCCGGGGGGGGGCACCGTCCCGCGCAAAAGATGCCTCCGGCTCCGTGCGCCGGTGCGGCGCATACGGAAGCCCGGAGGCATCCTGTCATGCAAAAATCAGATCTTACCGGATACCCTTGAGCGATGACAGCTCATCGTCCAGCGCGGTCAGCCGATCAACGAACCCCTTGGGCAGCTTGTTCTCACTCTCGGCAGGTGCCGGATTGGCAGACGCCTTGGGGGCTGCCTTGGCGGACGTTGCCGCCGGGGCAGGCGCAGCCGCCGGAGCGGGCTCCGACTTGGCGTCCGATGCTGCGGCAGGAGCATCCGTGTCGTTCTTCTTATCAAAGCCGGTGGCAATGATGGTGACGCGCATACTGTCGTCCATCTCGTCGTCAAAGTTGACACCCCAGATGACGTTTGCATCCGGCGCCGCCTCTGCCGAAATCATGGTGGACGCGATCTCCACATCCGCGAGGCTGACATCCGAGGACGCCACCACGCTGATCAGCACGCCGCGCGCGCCCGCGATAGAGGACTCCAGCAGGGGCTGGAGATGGCGTTGCGCGCCGCATCCTCTGCCTTGTCCTTACCGGTACCGACGCCCACACCCATGTGCGCGTAGCCCGCGTCCTTCATGACGGAGGAAACATCGGCAAAGTCGAGGTTAATGAAGCTGGGCACGTTGATAAAGGTCGGAGATGCTGCGGGTGCCCTGCGACAGGACGCCGTCGGCGATCTCAAACGCATTCTGCAATGTAATGCGGGGCGTGTCGGGCATCTGGCACAGCCGGTCGTTGGGGATGACCACCAGCGAATCCACGTACTGGCTCAGTTCCTTGATGCGGCTATCGCCTGCGCCATGCGGCGCTTGCCCTCAAACGTGAAGGGCTTGGTCACGATACCGACGGTCAGTGCGCCCGCCTCCCGGGCAAGCCGCGCCACAACAGGCGCCGCACCGGTACCGGTGCCGCCGCCCATGCCGGCGGTGACGAACACCATGTCGGCGTCCTCCAGAATCTTCTTGATCTCGTCAATAGACTCCTCCGCCGCGCGTGCGCCGATCTGCGGATTGGCGCCGGCGCCGAACCCGTTGGTCAGCTTCTGCCCGATGGCAAGCTTGGTCGTGGCATCCGACTTCTTCAGCACCTGCGCATCGGTGTTGATGGCGACGAACTCCACGCCCTTGATGTTGGAATTGATCATGCGGTTGACTGCGTTGTTTCCGCCTCCGCCGACGCCGATTACCTCAATTTTTACGCCGGACGAATTGGTATCGTCGTGTTCAAAAGTCATATGTTACTTCCTCCCTTGCTCGGATTATTCACTCAGGCGTGCCGCCTGGCGGCAGGCACGGCTCCTGCTGCCTGCAGGAATTGACCATACCTATATAATACCGTTTTTTTGCCAAAAAAGCAATAGCTTTGAAAAAATTTATGGAATGTTCACAATTTAGAACCGCCGGCAGTCACCGGCTGCCCGCCCAATCCGGCAGGGTTATATCCGGAGCCTCCCGGTAGGTGACGGCGGCGGGATCGGAAGCGTCCAGCAATGCCGGTCCGGACGGTTCGGTCTGCTTTGCCAGCACGGTCGCCGCCAGGGACAGCTTGTCCGCCAGCCGGTCGGTGTTGCCCAGCCGGATTTTGATCTTTCCGTCCAGCAAAAACCACAGGTCATACCGGTCACTCAGCTCCATCCCCGTGACGTGACGAGCCAAAGAGGAGTTCAGGATGGCGGTACGCACCTCATCCACGTAGGCGAATTCCTCCCCGGCTGTGGCTGTTTCCACCTCGTAGGTGGCTACGTTGCCGACTCCCGCTCGCCGGGGTACGGCAGGAAGGCAAACGTCAGCGTATCGCCGACGCGCAGCCGCGCCTGCTCCGGCAGTCCGATATACGCGGGGGCATAGCCGAGCCACGCATCCGGCGTCGCATCCACGGCAATGACGCGCAGAGTCGTGGCGGACAGCAGGTAGTAGTTCCGGTAGTGCCGGGTATAGAGCAGAGTCTCCTCCTCCCGGACGGTCAGCGTGAGCGTCCCGTCCAGTGCCCGGTGCAGGAGGCGGACGCCAGCAGCGGGAACTGCTTCCGCAGGCTCCGCTCGGTGTCGGATGCCGAAAAGCCCAGCATCAGGTCGTCCGGACGGACGCCCAGCGCCTCCCGCAGATCGTCCGCCCGGTACCGTGAGGCACCCTCCACCCGGATGTCGGTCACGAGCCACGCGTAGGACACGCCCAGCACCGTGCAGGACAGGATCAGCATCGCCAGCAGTGCCGCCCCGTCCCATACAGCCAGCGAAGGGCTCGAAAGCGTTTCTTCAGCGGCACATTCGTGCCCGAAACGCCCCCTTCTGCAGGAATTTATCTTTGAATCTGCGCGGGCGCGCCGCCCGCCGCGGGCGTTTCGGGTGGGATCTGTGTCGGATCCGCCACAGGGCGCCGCGCCAAGCGCCACCCGCCCGTTTCAGTTGCGTTCGTAGCCATGGCATAGCTACCATCTCCTTCCTTCCGGCTCCGGCGGTATCATGCCTGCCCGCGCGCAAGGCGCAGCAGCTCCACGCAGAGCCTTTCGTTTGCGTCCGGGCAGGCGAAGCCCTCCTGCAGACGCTGTCCCATGGCGGCGCGCTCCGCCGATTGCGCCAGCAACGGCAGGACGGCGCGTTCCAGCGCACCGCCCGGCAGTCCGTCCTCCTCGACGCACACACCCGCGCCCTGCCCGTACCAGCGCCTGCGCGTTGCGGAGCTGATGATTGTCCGCCACATACGGGGACGGCACCAGCACCGCCGCCTTTCCGAGCAGGGACAGCTCGGACACCGTCATGGCACCCGCGCGGGACACCACGAGGTCAGCCGCCGCCATCCGCACCGGCATATCGTAAATATAATCCAGCAGGCTGATGCGGGGGCACCCCGCGGCGGCACTGCCCTTCAGGTTCGCGGCGGTGCGGTCGTAATCCCGCTTACCGGCAGCAAACGTCAGCGTGACGTGCGGCAGGTCGCGCGCGACACGCTCTGCCAGCGCGACCAGCGCATCATTGAGCCGCTCCGCCCCCAGACTGCCGCCGAAGGCAAGCACGGACACCTCGTCCGGGGCAAGCCCCAGCTGTTTCCGTGCGTCCGCGCGGGACACGGCACCGAATCCCGGCAGAATGGGGTTCCCGACCCGGATGATCCTGTCCCTCTCCCTGCCTGTCAGGTTCAGCCGGTCAGCCGT
>VOFG01001247.1_pt1 | contig 44000 bp, 59 predicted proteins | sample 5384171 | NCBI WGS metagenome assembly VOFG01 (sample SAMN12384726, study PRJNA508395) | human gut metagenome | isolation source: healthy gut F | host: Homo sapiens
AAAGCCATTGCATTAGCCTCAATAAGGACTAGGCATACACCTGATCCACCAATGTATAATACTGGGTACCTGGAACTGTTGCTGAATACCATTCGCTTGTATCTAAATATTGCGCAACTACAGATTTTTCAGCTGCTCTGGCTTTTATACCCTTCTTATCATTTCCCATCCTTTGGATAGTTGATATTCCCAATCGGAAAGCGGACTCAATTTCTCCGGGTTCTATCACCTTCTTTTTTAGGATTAGCTGTTTGAAACGAATGTTTTGAATGAGGTATTACTGGAACTCTGCTTCGGGGCAGACCAAAATTCCATTTCAACTTTTGTGAATAAATACATTCTGTAGAAGAACACAGAAAAAATAGCAATACAAGCAATATATATATTCAGCTTTATTCTCATTGTTTTATAATCTACTATTTAATCTTCAACTTTACATCATCACATACGGCGACTGCTACCTGAGAATCCGCACAACCGTATTAGAGGTATAATTTCCTTTTTACATATGCAAGCCCTCAACAAATACTGTTCCATCTTTTGTACTGTCCGCTCTTCTCAAAAGGAGCCTCGGGAGCAAAGAAAGGTTTATCCAAACGATCAATACTTTATAAGCGATCGTCACCATCCAATAACAGCTGTCCGGCACAATAAGCATTGGCTGGATAGTCAGCATCTCCAGTTTTACCACTATTCTTACCATTATACATAAGAACAATACCATGTTTGGTACGAACAGCCGGAGGACCACATTCTGTCAGCAAACTGTCAAAATGCCCTTTACGAGGTTGTATGATTTTCATTAGCTCATTCTTCTATCCAAAACCGGATACCAGTCAATCAAGTTTATCAGAAGTAGCAGCATATACCGCATACTCTCCCCAATACATCAAATACTTACCGTCAACTTTATCAATGACCAATTGATTTCCTTTCAATTTTGTTAGAATAGAACCTGACTTGCAGAAAAGATTATTAAATCGACCGTTATATGCCTTATCAAAGGCAAGTCCATGCTTTTGTCCAATTCTTCAGATCTCGGGAAGTAGCTACAGCAAGACGCGCTTTTTTCGATTCCATGCCGTATAAAGCATCACATACAATCCGTCTTCGGTCATAGCCACACGGGGATCTTCGCAGCCCCCGGCCAATCTTGATCTTTAAAATTATCTTCGGCAGGAAAAAGAACAGGGCTACCAAGTCTCTTCATCTCAATCCCATCCTTACTTTCAGCATAACCAACACGTGAGGTTCTTTTACCTATGCCTTGAGCCGAATTATCTTCTGCGCGGTAAAGTACAACAATTTTTCCGTCTTTTGTAGTAGCAGCCGGATTAAAAGTATCACTTTCTTCCCACTTCACTTGCTGTTTCCGCATCGGACAATAAAATTCTGTCGGTTGCGGTGATATGACAGGATTAACTCCTTCCGGACGATGGAACGGACCAATCACCCAATTATTATCCTGTTCTTCCTGAGTAGTATCTAAAGAAGTGCATTAGTAAATCCACATGCTGATAATATACCGACTACACCTATGATAAACTTAAGTTTCATCTCACTTCTTTTTAATGATTAAATGATTTCTATAATATCAATGATTGATTCTACAATCTACCGAAACAAAGAAAGCAGAATCAATTCATATTCTTACTTTTCTACTTCAATTTATATTCCTGCTTATTTATATTCCAGCCTTTCAGTGCCAACACAGCTCCATCTTTTCAACTTTCCTTTTGCGGTTTCAATGGTTACCGTTTTCTTTTCACCCGGCATCAGGGAGAAGAAATTATCTGTATAGAAACGGACGTATCGGACTCATCTTTTGAATTCAGGAATTGCAGCTGATTAAAGAAAGCAATCTGCCCGGAGGTATTTCTCAAAGTAATATCTACAAAGTAATTGTTATCATCTTCTCTTACTTTATAGGTAAGTTTCACTTTTGCCTGCTTCAGTTTACTCAAATCTTCAAAACCTGAAGCAGCCGGACCGGTCAAAGTCTTGCTTCCTTCATATTTGTCATTAGAACGCCAATAGAAATTGGAAGAAACATCTTTTCCATTTTCATCTTTCAGAATCAGTTTAATAAAGTGAACTTGAGATATGTTTTCCGGGAAACGAATAGTCAGCGCATCATTCACCACTCCATCCGAAGGCAGATTAACCACAGCTGATTCTTCAAATACTTTCTTGCTGTTAATATCGTAAACCTGTGCTATCACTTTATAATTTTAAATTCACGATAATAATCATTCACTACAGACACTGTATTCTTAAGATAGTCAAACTGTGCATGTAATGGTTCTAAAGAGTTGGCAGTATGATAAAGGGATGCTGTCGGTTCCAGAGACCAGTCCCACATACGGGAAGCCACTTGAGGCATAGAGCAGTTATGATACCAAAACAAAAGTCCGGAACAGAAACGATCACCATAATCCAGCTTATTGTAGTTCCATACTTCCCAGATACTCTTCGAATTAATAGCTCCCAACAATTGCCCTTTCTGTGCAAACTCATCAATCGATGATGATTTTCCGTAGTTATTCACCAAGTCTGTATACATAGTACTCATCAGATGGAAACCATTTCCATCCAGATAATCCCCATACTTCCTTATTAATAGGCCAAAGGTCTTTTCATCCATCATTTCCCGGAGGATTTCCACAGTCGGAAGAGTAGGTGCACCGTATTCCGGATTAAATCCGTCTACACGGCTTCCTCTGGGAGAGGCCGTATTTTCATAATGCTGCATCGGATTTACCTGTTTGTAAGGACTGCCATCATGCACTCCTTCACATTCGGACTGCATCTGGAATCCACGTGTACCATCCAGTTTATTCAGTAATTCAGGAGTACCGGTAACTTCTGTACTCTCATTAGAAGCAACATAATAAGCCAAAGAAGGATGATTACGAATACGTTTTACGGTAGATTCCACGTTACTCATATAGAGAGCCTTGTCATGCCCGGATGACGAGTGTCACCGGTCATCCAGAATTCTTGCCATACCAACAGTCCCAATTCATCACACAATTGGAAGAAATAATCAGATTCTGCAATACCGCCTCCCCCACATTCTTAAAAGGTTGACACCGGACTGGCGGGAGTACCGCAATTCAGCATAAGTACGTTCATCTGAAGTTCTCAACATGGCTTCCGGTATCCAGTTGGTACCACGAATAAATAATCGTTTGCCGTTCACATAAAAGACACGTGATTTATCCGGAGTTTTCTGTCCGAGACAATTTCACGAATACCGAATCTTGTCTTTACAGAATCACATTCTTTACCATCAACGGATACTGTCAGCTTCAGGTCATATAAGTTTTGTGGTCCTTTATTGACTGGCCACCACAGTTTTGGAGAGTTAATAACCAGTTGCGGGAATTCTTCGGGGAGAAGGTTGCTGTTTTTTCTTCTCCACGCATCAGTCGGAAGGTCTTTTTCGAAAGTGATATTTTCACCCACAATTTCACCCTTCACCTTGCAACTGATTACCCGGTTACTGGTCGATGGATTGATAATCTCAACCGATACAGTCTCACGAGCCTGATCATAATCAGGTTTTCTCAATTCAGATTTAACGAAAGGATGGCGTAATGCTACTCTGCCTGTAGCATAGAGGGAAATATTTTTTCCATATACCTGTATTACGGTCACGGATACCGTCCATAAAGGTAAAGTCCCAACCTACTGTCATCAACATGGTAGTATTCAAACCAATGTTACTGTTTCCACCGTTATGGAATTCCCGGCTGCTCCCCAGGATTTCGGCTTCGCACTTCCAGGAACATCTACCGGATAGACCTTTATAGCCAGTCCGTTTTTCCTCCGATTTTTCACAAAATCCGTAACATCAATATAGTCCTGAATAAACATACCATTCATTGTGCTCAACAAGTTACCATTCACCCATACTTCTGCCCGGTAGTTGATACCATCCAACTGTAACCAGACAGTCTTTCCCTTGAATGACTGCGGTACTGTAAAATCTGTCCGAAACCAATAGGTGTAAAAAGTCACGTCCGGTTTCAGAAATATCCGGTATCAATTTAGATTCAATCTTATTATTGATTCCATAATAAGGCTCCGGGTATTTTTTGGTTATACACCAAAGAATTCAAAACTGTTCGGGAACGATGGCCGGCATCCAATTTGCAGTTGTATAATTGGATAACGAAATCTTTTCTCCGGGATCTGTTGCATCTCCAGCTTTTATCATTTTCCACTGGTAGTCGCCCTGATGACCAATTTCAGAATCAAGCCAGATGCGTTGCGCATTTCCGACATTGTTCTTCCCATTCTGTGCTGTCACTACTATAAAAAGTAATAATAAAATCGGGAAAAAGGTTTTAGCAATGTTGTGCATATTCGTACGTTACAATTTATTGGTTTATATAATCTTAAAAGTCTAAAACGGATGAGGACAAAAATAGTGTTTTCTACCTGTCCGGCATGCTAAAAAACAAGTCAATAAATGAAATTTGAGTCCCAAACTGCCATATATTGCCTATTTGAAGGTTATCTAGCAACAGACAAAAAAGACATTAGTTAATCATTGGTTTATCCATTACAAATAGTTGGCATGTTAGTTATTAATAGTTGAATCCCTCGGATATTAATACCTTACACGACAGGTATTAATACCCGAGACCTCAATAATTAACAGTCTGGAGACTCACTAATTCTGGTACACCGTTCCGTCATTTCGTAAAGACAAATTCTGTCCGTAGTCCTCGATGATCGAATACATTTTCAAACGGTCCCCAATTAGGAAGAACGATATCCGACGTTTTCCGTGTTCTCTCCTATCACCTGACAACTTTTCACCTCCGTGTTGGGAGACAAGGTATAAAGAGTCAAATCCAATCGGTCTTTGGTGTCCTTCTCGCTCGGACGCGGCGTCCACGTGAATCCCGGATGCGCCACAGGGTCCGGATGTATCGTCCGGTAGGCATCACCTTTTATACCGCCTTCCCACAAAGAACGAGTGGTAGGCCACTGAACAACGTATGAGGCAAGACCTGCTGTCAAGGCACCTTCCGTCCAGTCAAGCCATGACGGTTCATTGAAGTCACCCGAGAGACAAACAAAAGGAGTGGTAGACGAATTAAAATCCTCCAGCAGTTTGTCCACCATGCCTTGACGGGCTTCTTTATTGACTTTTACTACATAATCGACATCGTCCGTACCTTCATATCCTTTATATGCGATACCATTCAACTGATAAGGACCGTAAGGATAGAAAGCACCGTGACAGTTCATCACCAGCACAACAATGCCATCACCCAAGTCGATATAAACACCATACTTGTTTGGTGTAATCCCCGAGAAAGGATAGCGCGATATAATGCTGCATTTTCCTGCCCATTGTTGGAGTGAGTATGAACGTAAAGCCCCTGTGCTTGTATATCAGATTCGGAGAGATTTCTGCATTCCTGCGCACAAAGCACGTCCACATCAATTCTATTGAAGTAATCCAACACAACGGAAGTCGATTTACCCCATAAGTTTTGTGTAGCAAGTTTCAACGTTTTGGGTGCTACACGTGTTGCCCAAGTAGCAGCAACTTTTCCATTTGCATCAGCAGACATTTCAATATAGTAAGTCTTTCCACTGCCTACATTCAACGCAAGTCCCACCGGTACCGTTACCCGTACGTCCTGTTCTCCAGAAATCGGATGAGTGATATGCAGCGTAGCATTCACTCCAAAGGTTCCGGCACACATATCCGGAAGCATATAGCATACATCCTCTTGGGGTACACACTGATAGGTCTTTCGGGTTACTACCGGAAGATTCTCATATTCACTGTAATGTTGAGGTTCGATATGAGCATAAGGAACAGAAGAAGCGGCATCCGCAAAAGTCACGGAGTTCACTGTAATATCCGAAGTAGTATCCGGATCCTTTTGCAAAACAACCTTGGATGCACGCGGAGCAAGAGTAACCTGCACCGATGCAGATGCAGCAGCTACACGAAGTGTACCATCTTTTCATTACCTCTACTGACAAGCATCGCCATCGGATCAGCTAACGGCAATTGAGGAGCATACGCTTCTAAATCCCAATAAGTCTTACCGGAAGCCAACTCTGGGAATTTATCAGCAGTGGTACACAAAAACAGGAATCGATAAACGACGCCTTTAATTGCAGAAACCTTTATTTCATTTGCTGCATCCCCTATACTTCCTGTTTTGTCAAACAGATAATTATATTGATCGTCAAAACAGAATATTTTCCATTTCATTCCGTCCAAAGACACAGAAGCCCTGGTGGAGGACATCGTTAGCCCTCCCTCCATATTCAGACTGAAACGTATTTCTTTTGTGTCATCCTCCTTCTGCACATCACTTACATATCCTTCAGCACAAGCCGTGAATAAGCTGGAAATCATTAGAAGAATCACAAATAAAGTATTCTTTTTAGCATTTTCTTACAAATTTAATCATTGAATATATATCCTTTCAAGAATCCATATAATTATTCCCAACCGGCTTTATCACGGATACATCTGTAGGGGATTCCGTAATCCTTCTTCACATCCCAATTATGATAATCATAGAATGTCTTGTCATCTATAGAGAGAGCTTCCCTTTACTGATATTCACCCAAGCCACACTTGGCCACGTACCATAACAAGCCAAATCTTTCACATTGGGAGTAGCTTTATTGGGGTATCCCCCCCAATATGCGCAGATTAGTTGCCTCACCGTTTTTATCAAACCAACAGTAAGTATATACAGCCTCCATTACCCGTGACTTGAGATGCTCTCCTACCCACAAAATATAATCTTTTGCCTCTGCACTGTTCAGTGCTGTCCAACCCTCGGGACAAAGATTCTTCGCCCCTCATTACCCGACTTACCTACCATAGAAGTATTAAACGTGTAGCCTTCAGTTCCACAGAAATAAGCCTTATCCACAGTGTTATGCACAAGATAGGTGGACTGACGACAGTGCACCGGCGAATAGAGCTTCTCCCACGACAGACAAGGAAGCGGAGTGCCTGGATACGGATCGGCAAACCCGATTACCAACAAGTTCTCATCTGAAACGGCTCCGTTAAGATGTGTGATAGCAAACTGAGTTGTCTTCGCAGGATGCGCAGTCACCGTATAAACAATCTCATGACGATAAAGACCACTACCTGCATCTTTAGTAGATGAAGAAATAGTAAGCCATGCAGGCAAACTTCCGTCATACGCAGCATCCAAGGCTGCTGAGCTATAATCTGTAACAACACGTTTTATAGTATATGGCATTGCAGCATCAGCTGCAATTTTTACATAAGTCCCTTTTATATCTGTACCAGCAATGATAGTAGCTTTGTTATCCATTACAGAGATTCCGTCTTCAATCGTTACCCAATCAATTGAAGTACCGTCTTTCCATTCTTCTACTGAGATATCAAAACCTGTAGAACCAGCTATCTTCTTCGTATTAAGCTGATAGAGATAGTTGGCCTCCACATTGATATCAGCAGTAAGATTCAAGTAAAGAGTCGGTCCTTCTGTATTGGTATTGGCAAGTTTAGTGGTAGCCCATACAACTGTTTTTTCATTCTGCTCAAGAGTTGAAGTCAACTGAGTCGGATAAAGATAGAAACTCTTTCCGTCATTAGCTAAATCAGCTGCCGGTATTTCCAGAACATCAGCAGATATATTGCCTGCATTACCACTTACGTCACCTATGAATCCTTGAGTGTATCTATTCTTAATATATACCTTATCGATCACTAATCCCGATTCTGTTGGATCATTCAACAAATCAAATCTAGCTACACGTCTTTTAAGTTTTACATCAACCTGATTATTGGAAGATTCTACATCGGCAACTGTTACATACTCCTTACCATCTGTTTTGACATTAGACATAACAAATGGAGGATTCAACTTACCACTTTCGGCAACAGTTTTGCTATTTAGTAGTTCATCGATTGTATTTGTTGCACTCATATTAGGGAAATTGCTCTCATTCTCACTCTCCACAATGATGAATCTCTTTTCTCCTCCAGTCGAAGAAGTTAATTCAACAGTATATGACCTTGTATCACCGTTTGCACCTACAGAAGCAGCTGCATAATTTAAGACATACCTTTGTTCATACTTACCTTCTCTGCTAAATTGATAAAAGGCTATTTTGTCATTAGTGCCTCCATTTTCGTCACCTACACCTACTGCCCTTGTAAGGAATGCCCCGGGAGTATGCACATTAAACGTTATTTTTCCTTTGCCTAAAGGCTGTTCCTCGGGGGCTGGGGTTTCATCACTTTTCGAACAACCAACTAATAAAACAGTTGACAACAAAGCCAGACATATATAAATATTCTTTAGAATTTTGTAGTTTTTCATATGTAAACAAATTAATTACGCTCCTTATCCCAAAAGAGCTGACTAAACCATTAATAAATTGTTTTATAGTTCTAAAAAACTTGAGAGGCTGTACCCAATCCCAAATTTGAACACTGCCTCTCAATATTATATTCATCAATCAACAACCCATCAATTCCATTCGATTTGTTGGTCTTCGTCCGGAATCAACGTATTCAAGTCACGTTGCATACTTAATGTACCTTCTACTCTATACTTCATACGGTTACCCGGGCTAAGTGTATAGTCCTCAAATGAGTATCCCATAGACAAAGTGATATAAATATGCTTCAAGTAAGGCTTCACAGGATCATTCTCTTCGACAATCGTATAATAAGGAGCTTCCTTAAATTTGTCGTCTCCTTCGCCCAGCAAGAGAATTTTAAAGTTATTGCCATCCTCTCCCCCGTTATCGGTCCATAATCTCAGTTTCTTCTTCAACTCACTTCCTTCATTCAGCGGTTCATCTGTAAACTCTACATATAATTTATAGTATTTACGGTCCATGTAATTCACATCACGAACTCCCATATAAAACATAATGGTCTTCTCGTCATACACATAAGCTTTATGGGTAGCTAACATGAAATTATCCTTTTGATTCTCCAAAAAATCTTTAATAGGCTACCATCATACGAACCGGGTAATCATTGAACGGAATGATATTCAACAATGCTTTCCGATAATGCAGACGGTTGTTCACCTGATAGTTATAAGATGGATCGTCTTGAATAGTCAATGGTAGAATATATTTATCCGACATATCCAACGGTTTCGCATTGTTCTGCCCTCTAGCGTAAAATCAATAGGTAACAGTGCTTCAGATTCACCTGCAGGCATTTCTACAGTTTCCGGTATGGAATAGTATTGTTGATCCAACAAATGGTAAAAAGTTCCCGACGGCGTTCACCAAAACGTTCCTGATTCAACACATCCAAAGTATCCTTATCAAGTGCTACATGAATAGTTCTTGCCTGTGTATTCTTGGTTGAACCACTCAACAAAACCGGAAGCTGATAAGTCACCACTCCTCCTGGTTTGTAGCGTACATAAGTAGAAGTTACTCCTTCATTATTAATCTCTGCTTTGAAAGATGCCAGCTGTTTGAATTGTTCATCTTCCCACTCATTGTTACATGAAGTGCAACATACTGCCGCCATCATGCCAATCAATAATTTACATATATTATTCATATTTTCTATCCAAATTTAGTAGGTTTATTCGGATCTTTCCAGCCCGGATTCTGAATCATCCACATATTTCGTTTCATTATATTGTGATGGATTGGCCAAAACCACATCTTCGTAGTAAACATAGTAGGCAACGAAGCGACTTCTATCGGTGTATGAAAACTATCTGGATTTTCCGAAGTCAAATAGATATTACAACCATAAATGGGAAGAGCCTCTTCAACTGGAGCATCACACCAACGAGCGAATATCAAAGAAACGATGACCTTCCGCAAATAGCTCAATCTGACGTTCTCGTTTTACTTTAAAACGAAACTTCTTTACATCATCGTACACCTCATAATCTGGCAATCCAGCACGAATACGAATAGGCTGAATACCTTCCTTTAAAGCTGTTGCCGAACGTGTGATAGTATACATAGTCTCGCCATTCCAAGAAGGAATCTCATAAGAACCCTCGACCTCATTCAGTGCTTCTGCATAATTCAACAGAATCTCTGCATATCGAATGTCCGGAGCGTACTTTTGAACTACACGACTTACGTCATACGATTTCTCAGAATCTGCTAAATCCTTCGGATGTACAAACTTCTTAATACCAATACCTGTACTCAAATAATTGGTACCTGCTTTGTAACCATCTTGAGCATCTCTGTAGTAGAAAATAGGAACGTTCGTTTCTTCTTTATCCTCTGCACTTGCATTCAACATATGCCATACACTACCATTGTAGGCTACTGATGCATAGAAACGAGGTTCACGGTTCGCATATTGTTTAGAAACACCTTTTCCCAATGGACCTAATTCAGGATAATTAGACAATTCAGACGTTTCAACCACCCCTGAAACACGTGGCTGTTCATTGTAACGGCTTGGGTCGGTATATCCTTCCATACCCTTATACATAGAATTCATACCCGGACAATCGCTACCATCTTTCATATAATAAGCATCACATTGTTTCTGTGTCATGCCATGGCAGTTATATCCGCCTCCTTGTGAACGGGGCAACTGATGGATAACCATTACCCTGATATTCTCAGCACCCTGATTGACACCTCTGGTAAATATAATTTCGTCATTATTGTATGCACCCACTTCTCCATCAAACAAAGAACGGTATGATTCGAACGGATCAATATTTTTCCAACCGTAAGGCCAATCCTGAGAATGGAAAGTTCCATTATCGTCCGGCGGGTAATAGTTGTCGGGTAAGCCATATCATCACTTTCTCTTTTATAAGCAACATACAATTGATACCGTTTCAATTCCATTACATCCTTAGCAGCAGCAGCTCTTGCCCACTTCCGATTGTCGTATGTATCAGACAGCAACTTACGCCCGCTCTTATCAACCAATGCATCGATCACCTCTGATGGTGCTTGTCCGTTATATAAAGGACTTGCTGCATATAAAAGCACACGTGAACGAAGTGCCAATGCTGCACCACGTGTAGGACGCACAATATTTTGTACGTCTCGCTCGTCGTCCAACATCGTAGCCGCCTTCACCAATTCCTCGGCAATGTAATCTGCACATTCATCATACGTATTTCGAGGATAAGCGATATCATCATACTCTTTCGTATAATCGACCCCTTCATCTGGGACAATGGGCACCGGACCGAATGAACGAATCAGCATCCAATAGAAATATGCACGCAGGAAATGAGCCTGTCCTTTCATATCAGTAATCTCAGCTTCAGTAAGCTCTTTATTTCCATCCACATTATGAATGAAAATGGAAATGTGACGAATCGCTTGATAAGCGGCCTGCCATATATACAAACTGTTTCCACTACCTAATCCTTTTCCGTATAGTTTCCACCCTTCAATCTACATAATTCAAATCTATGTAGTACATATCATCTGCAAAATTGAAACTAGTGTTCTTCTTGCTGTTCACTTGTTGCAGATAATCGTGATTCATATAAGCGTATCCCTTTGCCAACCATTCATTGGTATAGTCCTTACTCTGAAACACATTTTCAATGTTAACACGTTCCTCGAAAAGGTAGTCTGAGTCCAAATAATCGGTACATCCGACAACCATGGTACTCACTCCTAATATAAAACCTAAATTTATTATAAGTTTCTTCATATTCTGTTCTTGTTTATAGATTAACTGATACGCCTAACGAAAGCGTCTTGCTCAACGGATATTTCTTTCCGTCCGAACTGCCCAATTCGGATCCCAATATTTAAACGAAGAGAATGTCAGCAAGTTGGTTCCGATAAAGAAAACACGTACTTGATTCAAATGAATCTTATTAACCCAAGCTTTCGGAAAGGTATAGCCGATATCCAATGTCTTCAGACGAAGATAAGAGCCATCTCTCAACCAATAATTAGACTCTTGATAATTATTTTTATTATCACCATAAGTCAGACGGGGAATTCTGCATTCGGATCTTCATTCTCACCCAGAATCCAACGGTTGCTTTCTGCCATTTCTTTCAAAACATTTCCCCAGCCATCACCACCTTGGAACATAAAGACAGTTGTACCTTTGACAAAGAAAGACGACTTACCTGCTCCTTGGAAATGAGCATTGAAATCCAACCCTTTCCATTTGGCCGAAAAGCCAAAGCCATATATCAAGTTAGGACGAGTAGTAGCACCAATAGCTACCCGGTCTTGTGAGTCAATTATACCATCACCATTGACATCTTTATATTTAATATCACCGGGCATCACTTCACCAAAAGTTTGCTTCGGGCTATTTCTGATTTCTTCATAATCTTTAAACAATCCCAGAGCAATAAGTCCTCTTGCCTGATTGACACGATGCCCTTGGGCTAGCTTATATTCGTAAATGGTGTTCTCTTCATCTTTTTCTATCACCTTGTTCTTACTGTAAGTAATATTACCACGTAACGTAAAATTCACCTTACCGAGTTTCTGTTTGAATGCAAAATGACCATCAAATCCTTTTGCTTCTACAATACCGACATTTGCTTTCGAAGCATTATCAATTCCCACTTCGTAAGGGATATAAGAACGAGTCATATAGATACCGTCACGACGTTCTTTAAAGTAGTCAATCTCTCCGGTCAGTTTGTCATTAAAGAGAGAAAAGTCAATACCCAAATCTTGTTTAGTAGCAACTTCCCACGAAATAGCAGGAGAAGCCACTGTTGAGTAATATTTTCCATTCCACAATTTTTCACCAGTCCCAATATCTTCAAAATGATAAACATTATTATCGGTTGCTATCGAATACAAATAGGGAAACGGACTCTTTTATTACCTTCATACAAAGCATCATTTCCTGTCTTTCCATAAGAATAACGGATTTTCAACATATTCAACCATTTTCCGGCAATCTTTTTCATGAATGGTTCCTCAGCCAAGTTCCATGCACCGGAGATAGCCGGGAAGAATCCGGAAACGATGGTCTTTGTGGAAATTCTCCGAACCGTTGTATCCGAAATTAAAATCAATAAAATAACGATAATTCCAGTTATAGCTGAAACGTCCGGCTATTCCCTGATTACGATAAGGAATACCATTCTTCAAGTCTGTACCTATATTTTGAGTAAAAATCTTAGAAGCCTGCGTATACTTCAGTACACCTCCAACATGATGAGTTTTGAAAGCACGACTATAGTGCAATTCCCATTCAAAGAACTCTCTCTTTTTTCTCCTTCCGAATTGGAAGATTGCGACATCACTTTCTCGTCTCTGATTTTCGTGAAATTCAATGTTCCGTCCGGTTGACGATAACGGTCGGCCTTGTAAGCAGCCGGAGATTTATAACGTTTAATCCAATTGGAGTTATACGTATCATATCCGAATCTACCTACAAAACGCAATCCTTTGGTTATAAAATCCAGTTTCTGTTCCAGCGTAAGGCTGGTTTGAATATTATTCTTCCAACTTTCATTATATCCGGATTGTGTAGTCATTACCCAAGGATTCATATTATCATCCTTATCTGACCATCCCGGAATTTTTCCATCCGAATATTCTGCCGGCATCATGATGGAATTATATCCCATCAATACAGTCCACAAATTATCTGTACCACTACCTGTATCATTCTGCTTACGCAAAGAACCGGATACCCCGACCTTTAACAGAGTCGTTTTCGTAATATCAATATCCACATTCATACGGTACGTCCATTTTCTGAAATGTGCGTTTGTATTATAATCCTTAAGGCTTTTGTCAGTCTTATACATACCTTGTTGGTCCTGATAACTTCCGGAAACAAAGTAACGTGCAGTTTTACCACCACCACGCATATTCAACGTTGCACGTGAACTCCAAGCACCGTCACGCAATACCATATCCATCAATCTACATCCGGAAAACGGTCTGGGTCAAGTTGCGTACGAAACAGTTCCAATTCTGATGGCGAATATAAAGCCTCTTGATTTCTTGTCAAACGAGCTTCATTAGCCATAGAAGCATATGTATAACCGTCTACAAATTCCGGTGCCTTTGTAAAAGTGCTATAGAACCCCTCAACCTTTGCATCAATATTGATTTTACCTTCCTTACCACGTTTTGTATTAATCAAGACTACACCATTGGCTCCCTTACTACCATAAATAGCCGTTGCGGAAGCATCTTTCAATACTGTAAATGATTCAATATCTTCCACGCTCACTTCATCAATATCACGTTCAAATCCATCAACAAGTACCAATGCAGCCGTATTAGCACCAAAAGTAGATATACTACGAATCCAAAACTCAGATACACTACCCGGTCGTCCAGAAGTTTGCATAGCCATTACACCCGGAACAACACCTGCCAATCCATCCACCACAGAAGTGGAAGGAACCGATTTCAACGCATCTACATCCACATTAGTAATGGCACCAGTCACTGCTATTTTCTTTTGTGCTCCCGTACCTGTAATTACAACTTCATCAATAATCGTATTAGCTGCTTCTTTCATTTTTACGTTGATGGTTTTTGTTCTTTTACCAATACCACCACAGTCTCATAACCTATATATGAGAATACAAGTCTGTCATAAGCAGATGCCTTTATTTTGTATCGACCATTTATATCAGTAATAACACCCAACCCAGGCATATTCTGTATCGCAATATTCACACCAATTAAGGGTTCCTTATTCTCATCGGTCACCACTCCAGTTATCATTGCACTTTCCTGCGCCCAAACGGTTATGGAAAAGAGCAACAATAATATACATGCAATCAAATTTTTACTCCTCATAAAATATATGTGTTTATCATTTATTATTCTTCCATAGCAATTTTACGTATCACCGCTTGCTCTTTCCCCGTCGCGACTCATACCCCTCTCGCCTACATAGAAGCATTTTCTTTTTTTCATCGTATGCAATCGCCCACGGATAAGCAAAACGAGCTTCTGAACGTAATGCACCATTTGCAAAACCAGGATCACTTGAGTCATTTCCACGTCCTGCAAATGTTACTACTCTTCCTGTAGGTGTCAGAATACGAATGCAATGATTGCGTTCATCACAAAAATAAAAATCATATTCATCTTCTTCACCTGCATATTCCGGATTCTTTACAAACACTCCCTGTGTCGGACCATTCAATTGCGCCCTGCTACCTACTCCGTCACGATAACCGCTTCCACTCGCACTTCCCGCCACGATATAAGGGGTTGAGAACTGATCTGTAGTAGAATTATAGTCCATACGGGAGATATATCCATTTCCTCTTTCATTGTATTGACGAAGCAAATAGGCATATTTTCCTGTAGGATGAACTACCATGCGCAATGTTTCTTTTACACGCGGATGCGTAGCTATTTTCGTTGTTGTCTTGTTCTCAAAATCATATTCATAAACCACTTGATCAGGATAAAGAGCATAATAAATCCTTCCCGTCTTAGGATGAACAAAGGCACCAACCGCCTGCCTTTGCTTTGATTCGCCTAATTTTACTTCCGTTTTAAAGTCTGAAACACGTTTCTTCAATACGTTTACATTTCCATCTTTAGCCAAATCACGAGAAATAATCATATCTTGATTCTCATCTGCCGTCCAATTAATGATAGAAGGTTTATCGCCAATAGCAGCTAAGGAAGCCTGCATAGTCACCGTTTTTTCTTCCAAATCAATCAGACGAATAGAACTTATATTATAACAAGTTAAATACAAATGGTCAAAATTTGATTTCGGATCAAACGAAAACCATGTAGCTCCTTTTATACATCCACATGCATCGAATGCCCCTTCGCCCTGAAAAGCATCTTTCTCGTTCTCAAAACGTTGACCAGCTAATGTAGAAACTAACCATTGCTTTACATAAGTAAACTTCTCTTCTGCTTCAGCAAAAGCCACTTCTTCGCCATTGTCATCATACACACTAATTTCCACATCACCTTCAGTAGCCATACGTGGTACTACACAATACAATATATTGTTCTTAACTGAAATGATATTAGCTTCTTTACCACCAACTATCACTTTCAATTTTTTGGGGTCGTTCCCAAAGTTTTCTCCATATAATATAATATTGTTACCAATGCCACCCGATTTTGGGGAAAAAATCTGTAATTACCACAGGCTTAGTAGGATCGAAAGGAAGGTTTTCTTCCTTGTCTTCATCCTTACAAGCAGTAAAGCAAAGTACGACCAATGGCAATACCACTGCACATAATCGGATAAACCGAGTTCTCCAATCACTTTTCTTTTTCATACATCAAATTTTAGTTTTACTTAGAAGTCTATATATTTACAATATTTTCAACATATCAGTTATTAAATACTGGCAGTAAATCTCCCTTTGAAGGCACACATTTTTTAATGGTCGGCCAGCCGTCTGCCGACCACACAATGCGGTCGAGCATACCTAAACGTCCTCCAACCGTACCATTCTCTTTTACATAACTATGATATATCATCCAATCTGTACCTGCATCATCTGGAATTATTATGGAGTTATGACCAGGACCAAAGAATGTTTCACCGTCACCTTCCAACACTAACTCCCAAGAGTTGTCCAGCATATCTTTTCCTTTTCTATCGACATACGGACCAAGGAGATTTTCCGAACGGCCTACCACGACTTTATACTTACTATCCATTCCATTATTCGGACAGCAATTATTTATAGATGCAAACAAATAGTAGTACTTACCCTTCTTATAAATATTGGTGCCTTCAAATGCCCTGCCGCAGACCTGTTTCTTCAGCACAGGCTTACCATCTGCTCCCCGTTTCACAGAAAGACCATCATCCGTAAGTTCCGTCACATAAATACCGTTGAAACTCCCCGACAAACATATATTTTTACCATCTTCTTCATAATAGAACTGGTCGATACAATTAGAACCGAAATCATCTGTTATCAGCAACGGTTTAGCATTTAAAGAAATCACCAACCGGACTATCTGAGGTAGCAACCGCCGTATAACTGATGCTTCCATCCCCCATTTTGCCCATGAGAAATAAAGCACATATTTTCCATTGATGTAGCGAATTTCCGGTGCCCAAAAATGCACCTCCACCAGGAAGTACATCTTCAGTAGGTCTAGTTGCTTTTCTGAAAGCACTTCTTTTAAATTCCCAATTAACCAAGTCTTTAGAAAAATAAATAGGAATCCAATAGGAATTAGTTTGAGTAGCATACAAATAAAAGCCTTCATCAGTACGAATAACCGTAGGATCGGCTACACTAGAAAAAGTTATTACCGGATTTGTATAAGTCATACCTATTTTGAAATAACAAATTTCATTATGAAGAGCAACGCTTTCATGAGAAGCCTCCCTTAACTGTACAGGCAACAAATATTTTACAGCTTCCATTCCTTCACGCTTCACTGTAATTCCTCCAGTAGCTTCATTCTCTCCAGCTTTAAAAGATATCCCTTCTCCTAAATCATAGTTAGCCGAAGGAAGAAGACGATAAGAAGTCTTATAATCCTCATTATACTTAGCAACCAGTTCCTCCGCATTAGAAGGCACTGCTAATGTACATGTAAAGTTCAAGGATTAGTCTTTATTTCTCCGTCTGCCCTACAATTAAAAGTAGCATCCACCGAAACCGGCATTGACATTTTACTAACACTAATTTCCTGTGATGGCATAACCAAACTAACCGTTGGATAATCAAACGATATATGCAAAAGAAAATCACTTTTGACTTTTTACGGACCTTGGCAACAGATGAAGTAAGTCTCAATGCAATAACATATTCTGTTCCATTTTTTTTGAATTCAGTGAACACTTTATCTGGAGCAAATTTCACCTCTACTTTTTTGAAGCAATGCCCTGTTCGAGAGTAATCTGTGGCGTACTTATCGAATATAATGAAGAGGGCAACAATTTATAAGCTGTTTCTTCCTCTTTATTATATGCCTCCAGATCTTTCTCATTCCACGCTTCTAACTGTGCAGTAAGAGCGACACTGCACTGCCCCCTTCAATTCTACAGAGAAAGGGTACACAACTTGTGCCACATCACTACTGGAAACTTTAATTACATTTAGTCCATTAGGCTGTACTTGTAAATACTGGTTCGAATTGACATCCCCATCTTCACCAGAAACATCCTTAGTATCATCAGAACCACATGACAGAAAAAGCAGAAGCCCTGCACTAAGAAACATTAGCCCAATTTCTCGAATATTTTTTTAATTGAATTGTAATTCATTACATATAGATTTAAGTAATACCCTGTGTTTTATACTATAAAAACGTTATCCTTTGAACTATCTTTTTAACTGTATCTAAAAACTAAATTTCGTATTATATAATAATGATCATTATCTTTATAAAAGGTACTAGTGCCCCTATTGTGTGATACAAAAGTAGAGAATCAGAGTATTTAAGATATTAAATATAGGTCAATAAATGAAAAATTAGTCCCAAACTAATCTAAAGTATTCAAAGATAACACAGAAGAGCATTTATTAGTACTTATCTGAACAATATCTTTCTTTTATTGGATAATTTCTTCTTCAACAATCCACTATTCTAAGATAATAACTATATCCTAAGCTAACAGCAAGCCATTTTTATCTAATTGCCTTCTTTATAACCGGACAAACTAAATCAGCATATCTCATCATACCTAAGTCTGTAAAATGAATACCATCTACAGTAGCCTCTCCATCCTCTCCCAGCATATTCTTTGATGAAATAAGAATGATATTTTTCTCATTTCTTTTTCTTTAAATGATTGAATATCTCTTTCAACGTATCATTCTTTCGTCGCACTTCTTTAGCAACTCTTTCATCATAAAATGTATGAGGAAAAATAGGATCCTCTATAAAAATAATTGGTGTATCCGGATGTTTACCACGAATGATACGATAGAATGTTTCCATCCGTTCTTTCATCTTTGCAACAGAAGCATTAGGCACAAAGTCCAAAACGAAAACACTAGCTTCTACTTCAGCTATTACTTTAGCTACTTCCAAATCTAGAAATGCATTTCCACTGAATCCTAAATTGATACATTCACGGTTTAATCTTCTTGATATGATATTGGTATGTGCCATCCCCGGACGTGAAGCACAACCTCCTTGAAGAATACTGGTTCCATAAAAAACAACAGGATTCTTACGAATTGGATACTCCACTAACGGCTGACTAATAGTAGCCAAAGAATCAACTCCGATAGACAAAAGAAATAAGACCATCATACAATGGCAAATAAAGCATGTATTCTCTTTCTTCAGGATGCATATTTTTATAATGGTGACCTGATTTGTTTTTCCTTTCGGACGGGCACTATTGACAAAACGCCAGTCACCATTCTTCTGAAGACAGTAAAGATCTAAACCTTTTGCACCAGTATCAGTCATATGATTCATGTGGGTATTAAAAAGAGCCACCCATTTAGCTGCTATCGTAGTGGAATTACTACGGAAACGTATTGCCATTCCTGCAGAATTACGGCTCAAATTCCATAATGGAGCACGAGAAATATTCTTTAATGAATCCGGGAACCTTTCATATCGTGCCCCAGCACTCTCTGTCGCCCTTCCTAATAATAGTGGAAAATTGAAGCATCGTGGTATACTAATTGAGCATGTATATGAAACACTAAAAAAGTACAATAAAAATACAAGATTCTCTTTTCATATTCAAGTATTATAATTTCAGACCCTTCAAAAATAAATATATGTTATGTTAAAAAGCAACAATACACTATGAATAAAAAACTCCTAGATCTGTATCCGATCTTTTTATTGTTTTATTTATTCAATAATGCATAAGCACACCATATTATCGGTGCCTGTCCATGATAATCACCGGCGATGCGGGGACGATCCATATAATATTGTTTACTGTTTTTCTTTCCGGTTCCAACACAAACCTCAGTAAGATCATTCTTGTCATTAATATAATTACATAAGCCAAGCCATGCACGGCGTGCCACTGGAGCATATTCCTCTTTATTCAACCAGCCGTTATTGACCCCCACAATCATGGCATAAGCAAACATTGCCGAACCAGATGTCTTCTGTCCAAAGTCCGGTTCGGTAATCAGCTGATTCCAAAGACCGTCCTTGTTCACATATTTTTTCAAGTTATCCATCATCAACAAGTAACCTTTCATGATACGTGCACGATTAGGATCCTTTTTTCCGGTAAGTTATAAAGTAACCCGTCATACCAACAGCCATCCAGCCATCGCCACGTCCCCAATAGAAGGGCACATCCGGTGCATGATAGAAGAGACCGTTGGGATGTTGCAATTCGTCCAAATACAGAACCATTTCTTTGGCAGCCCTATTGATGTACTTAGGATCACCTGTAGCTTTATAAGCCTCAGATTGCACAATGGTAATCATATACATATCATCAATCCAAAGGCGGGTCTGCCAGGAATATCCTTTCTTATGCCATTTACGCTCCTCTTCATTCGCATTGGCAGGAAGCTCCCATTGAGTGTCAGCATAGGGCAGTCCCAGATCTAAATAACGCTTATCTTTCGTTATATTATAAAATCTTAGAGGTAAGCAACCAAACATATTTTGGTCTACGTGAATCGGTGGAGGTAGAAGTTCTTTTTCCAGATGAAACAATAATTCGAAACGGTTTCTTAACAGCTTTATCAATTCTTTATTATTTGTCAATTCTGCAAAACGAAGAGCTCCATACCATGTACACACCTCTGCATAATGTATTCCTCTATCAAAATACAGTTGATGTTTAGTTTCCATTAAACGTCTGCTCAATTTATTTCCAACCGTCTTTGGATCTGCCTTCACAGGAAAAATCTCCAAAATAATTTTGAGCAGAAATCACATTTGAGCTCAAAAAAACAGTCATCAATAAGGCATAAATCAAATAATTCCTTTTTCATAATCGTAGTGTTCTATATAATTAATTATTCAATATTAAATTCTCCGAATCATAACCCAGTCACCGGTATCCAACGTGCCGTACTTGTAGATGCAACATCACAAATGGCATCTAAAGAATTTCGCTTTGTAATAGAAAAATTGACAAGTACTTGCCCGGAAGTGATAGTCAATTTTGAACGTGGAATAGCAATTTCAGCAATATATCCATAATCATCTATAAGCCTCTCATTTGTTTCATTGCAAACATAAGTTTTGACCTGGGCATCTAATTGAGCTTCTTTCCATGATGCATCATATATTTCACAATTCTTCAGTCCATTCATTGTTACTTGTATGCAGCAAGCCCCTTTTGACAGCTTATTATTACTCACAGGAGATACGTATAAGGAAGCGTAATCAGAGGCTAACAAGTTTCGATCAAGTACTTCTAACTGGAAATAAATATTATCATCATCATACGAACAACGTAACGTTCCTTGTGCTAGTGACTTACTGCCCACAAAGAGTGCATGATCTGTATTTGCCCACTCTTTATTGTTACCATCTATTGTTACCTTTCTTTTCACGGCATCAATACGATGATTAAGTACAAACTGTGCCATCTGAACCGGTCCTTCTTTCGCTTTAATATTAGTTCCAACCAAAGTATGTGAATCAATAATACAAAATGATCCCCAATAACCACCAGAAAAAGGTTGATAAGCGCTACCGAAATTACGAGCAGTAGCATCTCCTATTTTAAGAGTATATTTACTTGACGATTCATACGAAAGGACGGTTTCTCCCGAAGGGAGCTGTCCCAAATATGGTCCCATACCGGAGAAAACACAATTATTACTATCGACAGGTCCTTCCTGGTCGGCAGCCAAATATTCCCATTTGTCTTTATCTGAATAACAAAGCGAAATATGATATCCTGAATTATTGGTTTCCACAGCAGCAGCTAATCCCTTATTATCATTGAGTCTCACAACAGAAGGCATCTGATGATTATAGCCGACAATTCCGTTTTTCTCCCACCTCATTCGCAATACATAATAAGGAGAAGAACTAAAGTCCGGTTTCCATGTCTTTCCTCCATCAGTAGAAACAACCATTGCCGTACCTGTATCTGTGCCATGTCCTTCCAAGCCAGTACGACTGCTATCTGTAAAGTAACAGTGTAATTCACCTGTAGGCAACTCCAACAAGAAAGGTTCCCAATTAACTCCCTGATAGATCTTGATAGGTTCACTCAAGTAACACCATTATCCGTACTGCGCTTTAATTCAATTCCTGCATCTTCCGGCAAATCCCGATAACCGGAATTAGCTCTGCAAGATGCAACTGCCAATATATCTCCATTAGAGAGCACCAGCCCATCGCAATTAGCATAGCAATGTATATTCTTATTGCCTTTGCTATCGATAATGTCATAACTGTTAAATATTTCTCCTTTATTGCTCCAAGTTTTCAGATCCTTACTAAGCGCATAAACACAACGCCGACCAATATTATTATTAGCACTACCATTGTGATAGAACAAAATATAGTCACCATTCTTCATCATTTTTTTATACGAGGATAGCGAGGATACGAAGATTCCATAGTCACAAGCATCCGATAGTTCATCATCAATGAAGAGCGTTTCGTAACATCTGCGTGGGAATTTATAATAGGTGTCCCCTGATTCAATTCCCCCAATAGGTGTGATGCTACAAACCACAGGCTCCCGGATTCGTCCTCCTTTGGTTTCTCCGTATTCCCGTTACCAGCTAGTAAATTCTCATCATTTTCACCACTGCCCCCGCACGCTATAAATGAGATAGCTATGGAGAAAAAATAACATAAAAAAGTGTTTTTCATAGCTCTAGTATATTTTATTCAACTTGCTATTTTCCCTGTCTCGTCGGTTGCGGACCTAAATATGAGCGCTTCATTCCTCCGAAATCCAAGACAATCTTTTGCAATACAGTTCCGGCATCGCCATATAATTTTCACTGTGTGTTTACCCGGTTTGTCGATATGCAAAGTGGTTTTGTTGATTCTACAGTTCTTCAACACACTTTCGTACCAGATTTGTGCATACTCAAAAGAAGAAGTAGAAGGATTCATCACAGGACCTTCGTCAATACATACTCCATATTTCGTTTCCACATTCGTTGCTTCATGTCCGGCATACCCACGGTCCTTACTTAATGTAAATGTAGGCAATACGTATGTGTAGACATCAACCGAACCTTGTTCGAATGTATAGAAATCATATTCCAGGCGAGGGTACTGCGACCTGCTGTCCGCTGCGGGGCGGCTGTCGGGTCACCTAGTTGAATAGCTGTATTTTCTATTCCCAAGTTAGGAATCGTTCTCATTTGAATAGCTTTGTTCTCACCTTCCGGTGAAAACCGGCAGCGTCAATAGAAACATATCCATTGTGCTCTACAAATAAAGTGTCCATTTCGGCTAATGAAGGAGAAGAAGGGTTGAAGACTGAAATATAAACATTCTCCTTCTCGCCACGATCAGATGCGATTTCCAACGTTCCGAATACTTTCTCACCAGTCGGGACCTTAGCCCAGTCGATTGAGACTTCTATACGATTTTCCGTGGTAGTTTCTCCGGCTTTCTGACTTAACAGAATCCAGTTATCTGAAACCGATGCTTTCCATTTCAGAGGAGTCGCTCCTTTATTGAAAACGTCTACGTAATAGGATTGGCGGAAGTATGTGTTGAAACATGGCAGGGAATGGAAACTCTTCTGCCCTTTCAAAATATCCTCTCCTTCGGCCAATATGCCCAAAGAGGCTGCAGATGCCAGATTTACCTTCCGCAGAGCCGGGAGTTCAAAGTAGGCTGCGGCAAATCCCTGTTTCATGGTCATTACATGATCCCATTTACCTCCAAGTAATGAGTTATATCCTTTTTTGTTATTACTTCCAGACTATCATAACAAGCCTTAGTCATTTTTTTCCAGTTCTGCGGTAGTTGCCCTCTGTTGAATAGAGTACCAACGGTTTCTCTGTCCGTTGAGAATCATACGGTTCAATAGTTCACATCCTTTCACCGGATAGTATAATGATTGATAATAGCATGCTTTCTTATCTTCTGGCAAAGCTTTCAGGATTTTCTCTACCATATTCCCTATCCGTTGATATTCAGCCAAACGAGTATCCACTTCACGATAATTGGCAAGCGAAAAATCAGTATCTGTATTCCGTTCTCTTCCATGCTTATCGGTAGCCCACTGATAACCCCATCCCATAAACTCCGGCTTACGCGCAAAGGCCAATTTATAGAAAGAATTTATCACATCCTGATATTCAACCCGATAGTCATCTCCCAACATGCCACACAACCATTCGGTACGATAGTTTGCCGCTCTTTCAAAACTGAATGAATCAATATCGAAAGCCATCGTCAGGAAATAATCAACAGCAAATTCACATGATTTGATGTCTCCGGCATTGAGCAGCCAGATACGATCAGCTGTCATGTCATAAAGCTTTACGGAGTTCTTCATACATTAATGTGGGTGAAGTTGTGTTCATCCAAAGATGATCGTGAGGTTTACCCAGATAAGAAGAATGATAATATACTCCCGAACGTCCGGAACGTTTCTGTTCTTTCGGACTGCTCAAACGTTTCATATATCCATAATTATCATCCGCCCAGAGAATTGTAACATCATCCGGAAGTTCCAATCCCTGATCGTATACATCCAGCACTTCCTTATAAGGAGTAAAGGCTTGAGGAATGTCTTCCGCACGCTTACCGATGGCATCTACCAGCATTTGCCTTTGTGCCATCAAAGCTTCCTGAAGCATTTCCTTTCTATCATTCATATTATTGCTTGCATTCATTGCCCGGTCGTGCAATCCACGCAAAGCCAAAGTATATACATTTTCAAACGGAGCACATTCATCTACACGTGATTTCAACACTTTGTTGACTCCATCCTTATTATTGATATAGTCCCATTCACCCATTTTATCACGCTTCCACTCACTTGCCGTGTTAAACAATAACGGTTCACAATGAGAGGATCCCATGACAATAGCAAAGCTATCCGCTACCAGGCGATTTTCAGGAATACGGTGGAATGCCATGGATGCGTCATGCATAGCCGGACAAAGATAATTAGCCTGAAGACGCAACAGCAGTTCACACACCTTTGCATACGTTCTCGGTCCGAAGTTTCCACGTTCTTTTTTTCAAAATTGCGTTTTGACCAACGATAGAGTCCCCAGTCCTCATCATTGATAAATATCCTCTGAACTTGACAGACGGTGTTTTAGAAATGAACTTATCAACTTTTACACTAACTTGTTTTTGCTGTTTGATTGGAGCATCCGCCCACCAGTACCAAGGAGATACTCCTATTGCTTTTGATATGGAAAGAAGTCCGTAAGCAGTACCACGCCTGTCACTTCCAGCTACGACAATTGCTTTCTTTATGCCCGGAATAGGATTATTGACCACTTCTATCATATAACGCTCCCAACTTCCGGCAATGGCAGCTGTATCTATTTTGTGTCTCGATACCAAAGCGTCAATCCACTCGCTTTTTCCTATAGTACCGGCAATAATCGCATACCGCGCAGATACTTTCCCGGGCTTGCTTTCATCTATTCTCAACTCTTGTCCCGTCACACGACGAACATCATCCACAAAAAGAGAAGCGCTTTTACGTACTACAGTTGCATCTTTTCCATCAAAACAGATAACTGCATTCGTTGATGAAGAAACAATAGGAAAACTATTCTTTCCGGTTCCTTTGTCGAGTAAAACTTGTGCTTTTGCCGAAATCAGGCTACAACAAAATAAGCCCAGCAATAAAATTTTATTTTTCATATATACATTAGATTGACTATTGATAACGCAAAGTAAGGCAAAAAGCAATAAAACGAATAAAAGAAACCGACCTATAAATAGCAGAATATGTTCAAAAAACAACCACCGCAACTCGAGATTCGAAGTTACGGTGGCTAATTTATTATCTATTATTGAAAGCTTTCCTCATCTATCAGAATCTGTCTTCATCAGCCACAGCCTCTTCCCAAGTTTCCCATATCTGCACATTCGATCATAACCATCATAACCGTAGTTCTGATACAAAGGAGCCTTTCCGTTAGAAACGATTGCTTTTTCAGGAATAGGCCAATAAATGTTATGTTTACCCATGATATAATTGATATCTGTTTTAGTAGCATTTACGTTAATAGTAACGCCTTTGTTGTACATACCTTTCTTTATGCAACGTTGATACCAATAGCTACCACCTTCAGAATCGGTGCCAGATTGCTTATCGAATGTTTCCACTTTATATGTATTCCCGAACTCGTCCGCTCTGCCGCTGATAGCCAAACAGAGTGACACACGGGTTAACTCTACATTACGCCATTCTTCAAAGAAAAGTTCACGCGCACGTTCATCCATGATATCACCGATAGTAACCTTACCTACATAAAATTCAGTACAATGAGCACGTTCTCTGATGATGTTTATATCATCCTTGATTGTTGGATCATCCGGATTGATATAGAAATTTTACTTCTGCACGCAGCAGGTAGGCTTCCGCCAAACGATACAAATACCAATCAGCAATACTGCCATCCGTAGCTCCTTCCAGACCATTATTGGTTTCCTTAGCTTGATTGATGACATCATTCAGGCAGAAAATGTAATGAGGGACGTCATACCAACGACGAATAGTGTCAGAACACATCAAATCTCCCTTACGGGTAACAAGTTCATTTTTTTCTCATTGTAATAATCATCTTCTGCGTAAAGCTTAATATTTTGCCCAAAAAATTCAGAATCCGGATTATTACATTTCAGTTTCTCCATGTGCATCCAGTTTCCCGTCTCTGCACTATGCCGCAAATCGGTTTGATCCATTTTATCATTAACAGCCCACAAATCGTCTTGATAGAAAGTGGTAGTACGGAATGTAGATATACCACGTCCCAGTCCACGCATATAATCATATTCTTTACGATATTTACCATCTTTACGAGTATAGTTGAATAGAGCTTGCTTTCCATCAGGCATTTTGATTCTATTATCAAAGAAGAAAGGATACATAATACGCATAGCCAACATCGGGATGAATGATTCTTTAGCTGCTCCCCCGGTTAGGCATACCCATAATCACTTCTTTGTTGGCAGCAATCAACTTGTTCTCCGGATGATGTGAATCCCAGATAACATTGCGGGTAATGGGCCATGATACAGATTCGCCGCCTTCAAAAAAAGGTTCCGAAAGATTCTTTCATCAAAGAATAGCCTGATTTATCAATTAAGATATCCAACTGTTCCTTTGCCTTCCCGAATTCGCCAATAGACATATAGAGTTTGAAAGCAACATACGGCAAGCGCCTTTATTTACCATACCAACATAATCCATATCTTTCTGTTCAGGAACCCATTGTACAGCAAATTCCATATCTGCTACCATTTTTTCAGAATAGCGTCACGGTGAGTAGATCGATAGTTCTGCTTAGGAACTTCCGGAAGTTTTGTCAACAAAGGTACATGTCCAAATTGAAAAACTAATGAATAATAGCGATAAGCCCGATGGAAATAGGCACGGCCAATGTATTCGTTTTTTTTCAATGTTTCGTCCATTGGTACATTACCAATAAACGAAAGTATTGTATTAGCATTTCTAACACCTTCAAAATTTTGTCTCCAGAAGAAGTATATACTGTTTGTGCGTCCTAGATTTTTTCGTTAGTTTGGTCGCTGTTCGGCCTCAACAGATTGTCAACATTATCCAACAACCCGCTTTTATCAGTCGCAGACGGTACCATCAAATCTGAAAAAGTATATTCTGTGGGCAGTGCTATCATCTCTCTGGAATCTTCACTCACATAATTACGTTTAAGCTGACGGTCACAAATAGCCAATACAGATTTTATACCATTTTCCGTAGAAAATACAGTTTCCGGTTCAAACATTGTTTGAGGATCCGGATCCAAAAAACTTTCTGAACATCCGGTCAACATTAATGAAGTGCCTACAAATAAAGCTACACTTTTACAAATATATTTTTGAATATAATTTTTCATATACGTTTCTGTTTAAAAGATTAGAATGTTAAATTAAGTCCAAGCGTCCAAATACGAGATGCAAAATTTCCGGTTTCAGGGTCGCCATATCCTTCCCAATCTTTAGCCCATACAGCTGCGTTACGAACAGAGCCATACACTTTCACACGATCGATTTGTATTTTTTCCGTCCAAGCCCTAGGCAATGTATAGCAGACAGATATATTTTCTAAACGAATGAAAGAACGATTATATAATCTACGTGCACCTTTTGCACCTTCCGGGCCTTGCGCCTCGATACGTGCATATTTATTAGTAGGATTGTCTACAGTCCAATATTCCTTCGCATTCTTGTTCACCAATCTGTAAGTCATGCCGCCACCGCTGTCATCATTGTTCAAATACATACTTTCCAGACTCTTATGCCCCATACGAGAGTAAATATTCACAGAAAGGGTTAAATCTTTCCACAAGGTGAAATCATTACGCAATGCCCATGTAACCGGAGCGGCGGTTTGTCCTTGGAATACTTTATCATCATTATTATAGACAACCTTTACTAAATTACCATCAGCATCGTATTGGTCGTTAGCCGGATTGTTCCATACTTTCGGGTCTCCAGGAACCTGCCCGTATTTTTTAGCTTCTTCAACCTCATCTTTCTGCCAGATTCCCGTCACTTTATAATCCCAAATCGCACTAATAGGCTTATCGATAAACCAGCCGGCTGCCACATAGTCCGCTTCTCTTGAACCTACCACACTTCCAGTGGCATCCACTATATCTTGACGATCACCAAACAAATGTTTGATTCTGTTTTTATTATATGAGAGACTGAATGATGAGCTCCATTGGAAATTTTTCTTATCAATATTCAAAGTATTCAATGCCACCTCAAAACCACTATTATCCACCTGTCCTAAATTGGTAGTAATATTCTCAAATCCAGTAAAGTTAGACAAAGGTTGTCTCATAATCATATCTTTGGTACTCATTCGATAATATTCCAATGTACCTGTAATACGGTCATTTAAAATCCAAAGTCCAATGCAAAGTTCCACGATTGTGTTTTTTCCCATTGCAGATTCGGATTCTTCATACGTTGAGCCATCAAATAACGCATTAAATATAAGTCACCTGAAGAAGTGATATAACCTTGCATTTTACCACCCCCCGGATAAAGATTGGCAAGTGCTTCGTAAGGATTTTCCAATGAACGATTACCATTTTTACCGTATGAAACACGCAGTTTACCACTATTCATGATATGAGCATATTTTTGGAAAAAATCCTCATTAGTGAATGACCATGCTATACCTCCGGAAGGAAACCATGCATAAGGATTATTTGCTCCGAAAGCCGAATAACCGTCACGTCTGATAGTACCGGTAACCATATAACGATCATCGTAAGAATAGAATGCACGTGCCATCAATGCATCAGCCGTTTGATGATTATCATCAGTTCTGAATGTACTGACAGACTTATCTCCATTCTGGGTGTTATGGAACCCAAGCGTCAGATGGCAAAATATTACGGGCTTCAATTCGGTCTGACCAATATTGGCGTTCTTCCGCTTCTTGCACAAATGTCAAAATAACATGGTGCTTGTTAGCAAAAGTCTGATCCCAAGTAATAGTATTGTTCAGAGACCAATTAAAACGTTTGGCCTGTTCCCGATTTGTTCCACGGTCATTAGGATTGGAATTAGGTCTTTCTGCAGAGACGTAAAATAGCGGTCGTAGAAAAATTGGAAACGGGGTGCAATATTAAACTGATAAGTGATGTTGAAAGGCAGTTTTATCTTTAGCATTGAAAATCGTATTCAAGGTAGTATACCCTTTTTCCAATTGAATATATTGCTTCTCAAAATACCAGTTTGTTTCATTAGCACGGTCATATTGATACATCAAGGGGTCTTGTGTATAGTTTCCATTTTCGTCTTTCAACATGGCGTATGGACTGTTTTCCATAAAAAACCACCTTTATCCATGCCGATTTCACCATCCGAACGATCTTGAAAGTTTATATTTGCACCCACTTCAAACCAATTGGTTACTTTTTGCATTTAGTTTCAAGTTTGCACGGATAGCTCGATAAGTATCGTCGACAAACGCTCCTTCATTGCGCAGATAACCTAAAGACATGTAATAATCCACCTTATCGCCGGCACCGCTAATGCTTACATTATAGTCTTGATTGAAACCTAATCGAAACGCTTCATCTCGCCAATCAACGGTCTTTCCCGACAAAAGATTGGCAAGTAAAGCCGTATAATATCTAAATCCTAAACGCCTTGCCCAAATACTAAGATCAGATTCTCCTTCCCGATTGGTTGAATAATTACGCCACTGTTCCAAAGACACTGCATCCGACAAATTATTAGGATTTCGGAAATACTCTGGCTTTGAAGTATATTCATTACCAGGTCTTGAATAAGCTGCATATTCTCCTGTTCCAGCATTCACACCATAAGTGTTTTTTTCTTTCCAGTCTACATAGTGTTGCAGATATTCGTCCGTAGTTTGCCATCTATCACGATAGGCAGCCTTTTGAGTTAAACCTACACTAGCTGTGAAATTAACCACAGGCTTACCTTTTTTACCTTTTTTTCGTTGTGATGATGATTACACCGTTTGCAGCTTGTGCTCCATAAACAGCAGCTGCCGACGCGTCTTTCAAAACATCTATTTGCCCAATATCATCCGGCTTAATTTCGAGAGTTCTCCTTGAAAGAACATACCGCCGAGGATAATCAATGGATTATTATGACCACCATCTGTATAAACGGAACGTTGTCCACGGATCTTCATCTCACCGCCGCCTTTTGCGCCTGCATCACCTTCACCATAACCTACCACTAATCCCGGTGTTCCACGTAAAATGTCTTGAACTGTTTTAGGATTTTCATTGGCAATCTTATCAGGACGAACTTGAACGACCGAACCTTGTTAAATCCTTTTTACGCATCGTACCATAACCCACTACAACTACTTCATCTAGCGTCTCTGAATCATCTTTCATTGTGACGTCAATCAGTTTTTACCTGCTACCGAGATTTCTTGATTCTTATAACCAATATAACTGAAATTCAACACAGCATTTGAAGCCTTTACCACAATGCTATAGAACCCATTTAGATCGGTTACTGTTCCATTAGTGGTCCCTTTTTCCATCACATTTACTCCAATCAGCGGTTCACCCGATTGATCTTTCACATATCCCGTAATTTTAGAACTTTGAGCCTGTACTGTACCAAGACAAAAAGTCACCAATAGTAAGAACAATCCTACCCGAAACGTGAAACCTTCTTTTTTGTTTTTCATACTAAATAAATTTGAGTTAATATTATAAAGCTTATATTGAATCTATCTACTTTTATCCACGTTATATTTCAATAGTTACATCAATTTTATAATACAAAGTTACAAATGCAAATTTATCTCAAATAGTATTTTTGTCTCAAAAAACAAAAAATCAGGTCATAACTAACTTTAGAGCATTTGTCTGTAGTTAACAATTAATTATGCTCCTATCTATACCCTAGCAATTGATTAGATAGTATCATTGGATATATATGGCCAATATAGTATGGTGGATATATATGACCAGCACGGTGAGTATATATATTCAGCACGGTGGATATATATATACACGACAGTGTGCATATATGCCCATCAAGGCTTTACGTTGCTCGCCGTCAGCAGCAAACAAAGCGGTAGACAATATTTCTCCTATCGCTCCATCGGGTGTAACCACAGCTATCTGTTGAACGCCTTCCACCAATTTCCCATCTCGAGGAGAAACAATATGCCGACGTTCAGGAGAGTCATTACCAGAGGTTGTAAGACACTCATTATGAAGAAGTATATTATTGACTTTCCATCCCGTTCCTACCGGATGATTACCTAAAGCAAGGACGGAACTGTTTCCTATATTTATCAATGCATTCTCTATCAAAAACTCATTCAGTATGCTTTTTAATTGTTTCCAAAGCATACCCTTTAAGGAAACCAGATAAGTTGACAGTAACTCCCGGTTGTGAGAAATAGATGCTATGATCTTCGACTGATAAATGAACCGATTGTATCGTGTTCTGATTGTAATTTTCCGAATGGACTGTAATATCAAAACACCCCAGAGTCTTCCCGTTATATTTCAGGCATAAATCAATCATTGAATAGAGTTCTTCGCTAAGAACAACTGGTGAAGTCGGAGCAGTTCGGTTGACAAAAGACAATTCGCTGGCCGGATCATAAAAGTTCGCCATCTTTTCCAACCGGCACAATGCGTCATAAATACGATTAACCACAAGCAACAATTCTCTTTCCGTTTTCTGGCTATACAGGATAATATCCACCCGTGTATGCATGGAAAGAAACCAGGCATAAAGCAGTCCATTACCTTCATGGGATGGTTTATACATATGTTGAATAGGGACTTGCATCGTATAGTAGGACAAATTAGGCACAGATTACACGGATTTTACGGTTGTTCCAATGAAATAGCAACCGCGTAATCCGCGTAATCCATGCCTGAGTAAAAATCATAAGGAATTTTGACGTATCTCCCACAATAACATGGAATACACCTTATTTCAGTTCTTTAATCTTCACGTTCTTGAACCACACTTCGTCTCCGTGGTCCTGAAGAAGTATATTTCCTTCTTCCGGATTTCCGAAATTAGGCCAGTTTTTATATTTACTGTATGCTACCAATGCATTCCACATATCGTTGTTACGAGTATATTCTATCAATTTAACGCCGTTCAACCAATGTTCTACATGGTTACCTTTTTACGATAATGGTAGCTGTATTAAATTCTTTCTTGTTGAAAGGTTTATTCTTAGGAGCCGGAATCAAATCATACAACGACCCTAGCTTTCTGTTACCTTTCACACCCAGTTTTGCATCAGGATGTTTGTCATCATCAAGAATCTGGAATTCACAACCGATAGCAGAGCCTGCACCTTTATTCATATCCGGGTTTACGAAATATTTAATTCCGCTATTTGCACCTTCAGTAATCTTAAAATCTACTTTCAGAATAAAGTTCTTGTATTTACGGGTAGTCACAATATCACCGCCATTAGCTGATTCAGCACCACCACTCTTCATTACTTTCAGAATACCATCTTCTATCTTCCAGCCTTTTTTGCGGGGAAAGTAGAAAGTTTAGCTCCTCTCCATCCATCAGTAGTCTTGCCATCCCATAATAGAGTCCATCCTTCTTTTGCTTCGTTCGGAGAAATCGTATTGGCAATCAGGTTCACTTCCGGTGCAGCTTGCGCTTCCGGTGTCTGATAGCGTTCTACGTCCGTCGTACAAATGCGGATATCTTTCCAACTAACTGTTTTACCTTCATCTGCCGCATTTCCAATGGCGTGCACTTGCAAAGCAATGAAGCCCACAGGAGTCATATCATCCCAGATATTAGCACAAGGTACTCCGTTTATCCAAGTACGAATTGAGTTACCTACAGCCTCAATACGGGCTTTATTCCATGCGTTATTCTTAAAAGCGGTTTTTGCCGACGGATTCAGCGTCAAAGGATAAAGCCAGTTTCTACGTGCCTCATCATAGATACCACCTGACCAAGCGCGTTTGGAAGGATCGATCTCAAACTGATAACCGTGTACACGACCCTTCTTATAATCTTTCTTGCTTTCACTACGAAGCTGTACTCCGGAATTTAAACCGTCATCGACCTTGAAGTCAAACTCAAGGATAAAGTCACCATAATTCTTTGTCGTTGCCAAAAAAGTATTGGGTGTTCCCATTTTAGATACACCGACAATGGCACCATCTACAATTTTATACTCGGCTTTGCCATTCAATTTCTTCCATCCTTTCAGGTTCTTTCCATTGAAAAGAGGTTCCCAATTCTGTGCACCTAAAGAAGCGGCACAGAATAAAAGTAAAGTTAATACGATATTCTTCTTCATAATCATTGATTAGTCTTTCCCACTCCCTTATATTCGAAGAAGGAATGGAAAAGGCTATTTTCTATTTATAATTTATAAAATTCATCCCAACCTTTACGCGGTGGAAGTCCCGCCAGCATTGCATTAGCAAATTCATTATTTGTAATCTGCTTCGTACGAGGATCAAAGAACAACTGTGTATTAAGTCGTTGAGCCATCACCCCCAGTGAGAATACCTGACTCAACACACCATTGATTTCGAACGGCGAGCGTGTCTTTTCAATACCTTGACATGCCAGCAAGAAATTCTCGAAGTGATTGGAAGGACTTTTAGGAACCTCCGGCAACTTGTCTGCCATCTCTTTGGCTTTCTCTTCCGGAATAATAGACAAAGTGCTTCCATGACTACCACCCTTGAAGATCAAATCCTTAGTATAAATGATTTTTCCAGGATTCAACTTAGATTTCGGAGTATCTCCCTGATTAGTTACCGGGATGTTCGGATCTAATCCCGAAACTCCATAACCAGCAGGAATAGGAGGAAGATTATCCAGACCATCATACCAGGTAATATCTACCGGTGGCATTCCTTTACGTTGCGGGAAACGGAAGAGAATCGTGGAAGAATATGGGAAGAAATAATCATTATGTCCATTTGCGTATTGCATAGTGACTTCGTATGGCAATCCCAGTTCCAGGAATTCGTGAGCCGTGTCGAGGATATGTGCTCCCCAGTCGCCCAATGCACCCATACCAAAATCATACCAACAACGCCATTGTCCCAAATGATAATCTTTATTATACTCGTGATAAGGAGTAACTCCGAGCCAAGTGTCCCAGTCCAGATCTTTCGGCAGTTGCTGTCCCGAAGGAAGCTTATAGATATTAGTGTCCCACTTATGCCAACGGCGCGGGTTATTCATGTGGGCAGTGATAGCAGTAACGTCCTTGATAATTCCTGCATCCATCCAGGCTTTAAACTGAAAATAGTTTGCTTCAGAATGTCCCTGATTTCCTACTTGAGTAACCAGGTTCGGACGTTTAAGCGCAGCTTGCATCAACAGTTCCGCTTCATAGAAAGTACGTGCCAACGGTTTCTCCACATATACATGCTTTCCGGAAGCCAAAGCCAGCATACTGATCGGAAAATGCGAATGGTCAGGAGTAGCAATTGCTACAGCATCAAATTCGTTACCGGCCTTATCAAACATTTGGCGGAAATCCCTAAACTGCTTTGCTTTCGGATATTTAGCCATTATCTTTTTGTGTATGTTTGGCACCCATATCTACATCACATAAAGCCACCACTTCCACCATACCTGTCCGTGCAAAGTCTTCAATAATCTGCTCTCCACGGTTACCAATGCCGATATAAGCAATTTTCACTTTGTCACCTCTTCCTTTTTTAGGTGAAGCGGTTTGCGCATGTAATAAATCACCGGTTCCTAATGCCAATCCGGCTGAAGCCATCGACATCGTTTTCAAAAAATCCCTTCGTGTTACCATAAATTATTCATTTTCATTGATATTGATTAAGTTCTTCTTTTAAAATTATATAGGAAAACTATCAACTCCTGCCCTTCTTTTTAAATAGTGCTTGCATTCCATAAAATAAAAGGCGCAAAATCCCCCAACAAGCATAAAGCACAAAAAGTAAATATAATTATATAAAAAATAGACGTTATCATCTCCGTAAATGGCGCATGATAAGCAATAATTGCATAAAGATGTATCAAATTAGATACTACGAAACAAACGAGTAAAGTGATTAACTCAATTTTCTTACGTCGTGCGGTTACAATCGTGTCTTTCATATTGCTTCGGGTGTTTTTACAGATTGATGGTTCAGATAGTCTATTTTATACTCATCAGGGAAATAGAGCGTCCGTTCTTCTTCCAATGCCTGATGTCCCAACAAACAGAGCATACTTGCATAATATCCTTCTTCCGCGATGTTTTTAGGTTGTTTTTGTGTTATGACGGCCTCAACAAAAGCTTCCAACAACAATGATGTACCATCGCTCTTGGGACGTTCTCCGATAATGAATTCTCCTTTGTTTTCGTTTGCAGTTTCCGGTGCCCAGCTTGTTCCGGCAAAAGGCAGAGAATCGAATACCTTGTTCTCCCAGTCATTCACCATCTGCAGGAAGGCCGGTGCAGGAGCTACACTCTCAAAGTAATATTTTCCCTTTTCCGGTTCTACCGTTCCGAGATTACCCATGATCTGTTCTTCCAGTCCATAGAATTTATTGGAAATGACAGAATCGAATGTCATCTTTACCCCATCATCAAACACATATACACAACTCACATTGTCATACACATCCCTGCCATCTTTCCAATAAGTGATGGCACCGTGTCCCATCACCTTTTCGGGTATCTTACGCAAAGCCCAGCTTCCGATCTGAAGCTGATGGCAAGCGAGTTCCGTCATCAATCCTTTTGAGAACTCCTTGTAAAGACGCCAGTTTATCAGACGTTCCAGATTGGGTGAAGGTACCGAACGTCTCCAATCCCCATTCCGGTTCCAGAAGGTACGGATTGCATTTATTTCACCGAAGGTACCCGCATGAATCATCTCCATTGCTTTAATGTAACGAGGATCGAACAGACGCTGTTGCCCTGTGAAGAATATTTTTCCCGTGCTACGGTGTTTCTGATACATACGATAACATTCCTCCATCGTGAAACCTATCGACTTTTCGCAAAAAACGTGCTTTCCTGCGTCAAAAGCATCCAGCACTATCTTACAATGCGAACTAAGAGGAGTAGCCACGAGTATGGCATCTATCGACTTATCTTCCAACACTTCTCGATAGTCACCGTACACCTTGGCATTAGGAACGAGCTTCAGTGCTTTTTCAATAGACGGTTTATAAATGTCGCACAATGCAACAATATCGACTTTAGGATTTTTAGTCAGAAATCCCATTAAAAACTGTCCCCGGGAACCGGGACCGATAATTGCCAAACGACACTTTTCGTTTGAGGTGTTCATCACCTCCGAAAAGCAGAAAGCCAAGGGCTTGCTGCAAGAAGAGTGCCAGCCCCGGCTATGCCTAAATTCTTTAGAAAATCCCGCCTGCTAATAGGGGTATGTTTCATGCTTGTGGTATTTAAGATTATAATTGGTTTATTTGAAAATCAGTTATTAAATACAGGTGCTTTTTGTGTTTCGTAAGAAGGAGATCCTCCCTCTACGTAAGGCCAACCTTCTTGGTCCCACTTGATCTGGTCCAACAACAGAATACGTCCGTTCTCCGGAGTTGATCTTGAAAATCCATGATACAGAAGCCAGTCTTGTCCGGCATCATCCTGGATAATCTGCGAACCGTGCCCATTGCCTACAAAATGATCATTCGCACCTATCACCAAAGAATAACCATTTTTCAACATCGGTTTACCAGTCTTGTCTTTGTACGGGCCCCATACTTTCTTGGAACGTCCCACTACGACTTTATATGTACTTTTCACTCCTTGACAACAACTTCCTATGGAGGCAAACATATAATAATAATCACCGTGCTTATGGATATAAACAGCTTCAAAAGCAGTTCCCGCTATTCTCTTTTTTTTCGCTCCCGACATGATCGACAGCCCATCCGCAGTCAGTTCAATAACATATATTCCCCGGAAGCTGCCCCATACCAAATAGTTTCTCCCCTCATACTGCAGGAGACTGGGATCGATCGAGTTCTGTGCACCAATCTCATTACTGCGGAACATCTTACCATGATCCGTAAAAAGGTCCCTGCGGAGAGTTGGCCGTAGCTACCCCAATTCCGCACGTTTGTTCTCCTCCCCACACCGACATTGCATAATAAAGCACATATTTACCGTTAATATAATTAATGTCAGGTGCCCAGATTCCAGCTTTAGGTTCAAACCTGGGACGAGTTTTATTCGTGAATGCAGTGTTGCAATACGTCCATTCCACCAAATCTTTCGACTTCATGATCGGAACGTTTCTGGTAGATTCGGTAGCATACACATAAAAGTAACCATCTGCAGCTTTAATCACCGTAGGGTCGGGCATGGCAATATCTACAACCGGATTCTTATAACTCACCTGCAGACTTTGTCTGTGCTCTCCCCTGCGAAAGACAAGCACCTATCATGAATACGAAAACGAACAAATTTACATACTTTTTCATCAAATCATTCCTTTAAAAGCTCCTTTTTACCTTATCTTTATAGCTATAAATTAATATTAACTTACAAAATCTTTGGGTAACACTCCAAATTGCTTCTGGAAACACTTGGCAAAATAAGACGGAGAATTAAACCCTACCATATAGCAAATCTCATTTACCCGGTTTTCTCCTTCTTTCAATAATTGAGCAGCTCTCTTTAAACGCTCCAGACGAAGATATTCATTCGGACTCAAATCCAAGACGCCCTTTATCTTCCGATAGAAATTGGAACGGCTCATATTCAGGCTATCCGCCATATCATCCATGCTAAATTCCGGATTACTATAATTCACTTGGATAACCTCATTCAACTTCTTTATAAAATCTTCGTCAGCTTTTGTCAACGCCATCGTATTGGCAGCCACAAAAGGAGACTGTGCAAAAAGCCTTACGTAGTTTCTCTCTATTCTGAATAAGGCTGGAAGCACAAGCCTGCAAATATTCCACAGAGAAAGGTTTCTCCAGATATGCGTCTGCTCCCAATTCCATTCCCTCTATCTTAGACTGGATATTCGTCTTCGCAGTCAACAAAATAACGGGAATATGGCTATAATTCAAATCTGACTTGATCGTCTTACACAATTCAAAACCATCCATCACAGGCATCACAACATCACTAACCACCAAGTTCACATAATTACCATCCAACACTTGCAACGCTTCCGCACCATTAGTGGCAGTCAATACAGTATATTCTTTCGATAGCTGACGCACTACAAAGGCAAGCATATCCGGATTATCTTCTACAACCAGCACTGTAGGCCGGTTATATTTCTTTTCCGTCTCTCCAACAGGAATTTCATTCATCCTGTCTATTTCAACTTCCGGTTCCGGGGTTAAGGTTATTGTCATGTCCTGAACAATCGGCAAAAATCAAACAGAAGGTATTATTTTCTTCCCCTTCTCCCATAGCTAAAGTCCCTTGATGCAGTTCAGCCAATGAACGGGAAAGAGCCAAGCCGATTCCTGTTCCGGTAGTCACCTTGCCGTCTTTTTTCATTGAAACGAACGAAAGGCTTGAATATTTCCTCCTTCATCTCATTGGGAATAATCACTCCATCATTCTCCGTACGAATACAGAATGAATTGTTGTCATCCGTTTCCGGCACTTCCAAAGATATGTGTACGTAGCTTTCAGCATACTTCACCCCATTATTCAACAGATTACTGATAATCTTCGTAAACGCCTCCCGGTTCACATGCGCATAGAAATCCTCCTCGGGCACTTGCAAAGTAAACTCCAAGCCTTTCTGTTTGGCAAGGGAAGTAAAACGCACATGAGTCTCTTTCAGCACCTCCGTTACATTACATTTCGCAAAAATTCAGGCGGAATCCCTGACTTTCCGTTTTACGGAAATCAAGCAACTGGTTAGTCAGGTTCAACAACCGTTCCGTATTCTGCTTCATTACATTCAAGTCTTCCCTCGTTTCCGCATCGACCTGTTTCTTCAATATGATGTTTTCCAAAGGACCTTTAATCAGCGTCAACGGTGTACGTATCTCGTGGGCCACATTCGTAAAAAAGTCAATCTTCGCATTATATACTTCGCGTTCCTTTTCCTGTTCGAATTTCTCCATCTGCCTGCGGTGTTTGCTGTTACTGCGTCTCTTGAAATACATAACCGTATACAGGGAGCAGCCGATAATCAGCAGAGCATACACACAATACGCCCATATAGAGAGGTAAAAAGGAGGAAGAATATGTACCCTAATGACACTTCGTCGTCACTCCATACACCGTCGCTATTAGCAACCTTTACCCGGAAGGTATAATCACCGTAACGAAGATTGGAATAAGTAACGATAGGGCTTTCGCCAACCGTCAGCCAATCCGTATCAAAGCCCTCCAGTTTATACATAATCCGGCTCGTTTTCGGAGCCTGGAAATCCAACGCTGCTACACGGAAAGAGAAAGAGTTCTGATTGGATTGAAGTACAAGTTCGTCGGAAAAGGTGATGCTCTTCTCTAACGGAGATCCCGGTTCGCCGGCATACACCTCCTTACCAAACAGAAAGAAATCAGTAATGGCAACAGACGGAATGAACTTATTCTCCGAGAAATTCTTGGGATTAAAAGCGATAAAACCATCGATACTACCCAGATAGATCGTACCATCTTCGGTTTCAAAGCTTGAACGATAATTAAACTGGTCGCCCAACAAGCCATTAGAGGTGGTATATACTTTCATCACTCCGGTGGTAGGTTGGAAGCAAACCAGACCGTTGTTGGTTGTCAACCACAAAAATCCTTCTTTGTCCTCCACAATCTGATATACAACATCGTTCGGCAATCCGGCCGACAAATTATAATTGGCAAATGTCTCCGTATCCGGCTGAAAACGACAAAACCTCCTCCTTGAGTAGTCAACCAGATTTGTCGGTGAGAGTCTTCAAAGATACTTAATACCTTATCATACGGGAGACTCTTCGGGTTATTTTCATCGTGCAAATAATTCTTCCATTTCTTTTCACTCACATTGTAGCAATAGGCTCCATTAGCATAAGTTGCCAACCATAGATTTCCTCCGGAGTCCTCCTTTATGTCATACACAAACCGACCGTTCAGTTCCGGTATCCGGTCGAAATCATCAGACTGTTTATTATATCGGAGCAAGCCGAACAAAGTTCCCAGGTAAATATCACCGGTCGTTGTGCAGCAAATAGAGAAAACACTATTATCTATCAATGAACGGGGAGAATCCGTTTTCTGATAGGTTTTCACGATAGCTCCCGTACGCGTATCTACTACTTTCACTCCTTTTGAAAAGGTTCCTACCCAAAGATGATCTCCAATTAAACATAAACCATGCACATTGGTAAAAGCACTACTGGGTGTAAAGAAGGAGAATGTTTTGGTCTTGGGGTTGAAACGATTCAGACCACCGTCCTCCGTACCAATCCACAGAATACCTTGATTATCCTGACAGAACTCACGTACTCGTTTCCCACGCAAACCATTATCAGTCCCTTTGGGATAATATTTCTCGAAATACGTATAAAAACGAGGATAGTAATTCACACCGCCAAAATAAGAGCCAATCCAGATACCACCCTCGCGATCCCTTACACAATGAATAAATAGCATTGTCGGATAAAGAATAAGGGTCGTTGATCGAACTGCGCAAGTGAACAAATTTCCCCAGCCGGAGATTATAAATATAAAGTCCTGACTCTGCGCCAATCCACAGCTCATTGTCGGAAGCCATCAGCAGTTCACGACAAAAACAGCCTCTCCACTTTCATCTTTAGAGAGTAAATCATGCAATTTGTTTGAGGTCAGGTTCAGTTCTTTCACTCCTCCCTCCTTTTAAAGAGCCTATATATAGACAATTATATGCTCCTTTCACCAGGCCTATCACGACATCATTCTCATAAGTTTTTTGATCGTCTACAGGTGATACATAAGGATGAAGGGTTTGCAAACGGTCTTTCGAATAGAAAAGTCCATCACCATAGCAACCAATCCAAAGGGTTCCGCTATTATCGAAAACAAAAGACTGGACATTGGTGGAGATAAAAGAAAAGTTCTTCAATGTGTGGTTCTGGAGTGTTCCTTCCTCCAGATCATAACAAAATAGTCCCTGCGACTCTACCGCTACCCAGACACATCCTTTGTTGTCTCCGGAGATTGCAGTTACGGTATGCTCTATTTTCGTGTTTTCTGCGCTCAATTCAGCAAAATGACGGAAAGAATCTTTTTCCGGATTATAGATATAAAGTCCTACATCCGTACCTACCCAGATATCTCCTTTTGAGTCCTCATAAAGAGCTGTGATAAAATTATTACCAATGCTCCGCCGTGTGCGGTCATCATGTTTGAATTTGCGGAATGACAAACCGTCATATCTATTCAAACCATCTTTGTGCCGAACCACATAAAGCCCTGCTTATCCTGCAAAATCGCATTGACTGTATTTCTGAGATAATCCGTTTTGTACACTCAGATTTTTTGAAATAATAATGCTCGTCCGCCATTTGCGCATGGCAGCCGATCTGATAGCCGATTAAACAGATTAAAAATATGAGAACTTTCTTCATAAATATACGTATTTTCTATCCTTCCGTTTGAGTTACCAAATGTAGGCAAAATCACAGCGGAAAGATAGTAAATATGTCTCAATGAATGAAAGAATAGTCCTATTTTTCTATCCTGATACGCGCGTCAACTGCTACAACGGCCTTTTCTGTTGCTAAGAGCGGATTTATATCCATTTCTTTGATCTCTGTAGCGAAACGTAGTAAAGTGGACAAACGGACAATAATTTCAGCAAATTTATCTTCGTTGACTCCCTTTTGCCCACGTGTGTTCCCTGAATGATTTTATAAGCACGCAAAGAATGAATCATTGAATAAGCTTCTTCGTAAGAAAGCGTAGCCAAACCGGAAGATACATCTTTCAGCACCTCCACAAAAATACCTCCCAAACCACAAAGTACCACGTGACCGAACTTCTCTTCATATTTTGCGCCAACAAACAGTTCCGTACCTTTCAGCATCGGCTGTACCATAATTGCTCTTAGCATCAAGTATCTGCATCATACGATCGAATTCCAGTGCCAGATGTTGCTCACTTTTAATGTTCAAAACGACACCACCGACATCTGATTTGTGCACAGGACCAACAACCTTGGCAACTACCGGAAATCCGCACCGACGGGCAAAAGCTACTATCTCCTCTTTATTGTCGGAAACAAATTCATCTACCAACGGAATACCGGCAGCGTGCAACAATGCCTGTACATAATTGGGAGCGATATAACCATCCTCGGAATCGAATCAATAATACGACGAATCCTCGGAACGTCCACTCCGAACAGTTCTATTTCAGGAACTGCCGGTTTAGGAGCATTGACGATACGTGAAAGGGCAGTACCCAAGGTCACTTCGTCTGCAAATTCACATGCCCTTTTGCCAGGAAGGCGGAAACCTCTGCTCCGGCTGTATTAATGGAAGGAAGAATGGGAAAAATCGGTTTCTTGCAAGTCTGCATCTTTTCGTGAAGCACATCATACATTTCAAACATAGTAACCAATCCCGGAGTTCCGAAGATGGCCATCATGGCGTCTATATTGTCAAGCTTTTCCTCGCAGTAGTCAATGCAAAGGCGCAGATGTTCCGGTGTTCCGGTAGCCAGAATATCAATAGGATTTCCGACGGCAGCACCGGGGAATAGTTGGGCTTTTAGTTCCTCGGCTACTTCTCCCTCCAGCTTAGGCACATTCAGTCCGCCTTTACTCAACGCATCTGTCAGCATCACTCCCGGCCCTCCGGCATGAGTGATAATGGCAAAATTCTTTCCTTTCAATTCGGGTACAGTAAACACGCAACCCACAGTAGTCAATTCTTCACGAGAGAAGCAACGCACAATGCCTGCTTTACGGAACAAAGCCTCCACCGCCGAATCAGAACTGGCAATTGCACCTGTATGGGAAGATGCCGCCCGGCTTCCGCTCTCGAACTTCCGGCTTTGATTGCTGCAATCTTGCACCCTTTTCTAATCAAAGACGAAGCATGGAATAACAGCCTGTCCGGATTCTGAATACTTTCAATATAGAGTAGTTTCAGATGAGAATCTTTTTCGGGATCGAAGTTCTCATCCATAAATTGCAATACATCTTCTACACCGATCTGCTTGGCGTTTCCCACCGACCAGACTGAATTGAACTGCAAACCTTTTGTTACGGCACTTTCGAGAATAAATACCGCCGTAGCACCGGAGCTGGAAATCAAGTCCACCCCTTTGGGGTTTAAATTAGGAATGGGCTGGCTGAATACACTATGATGCCATGTATTCATCAATCCGATGCAATTAGGACCAATCAGTGAAGCGCCGTATTTATTAACTGTTTCCAAATACGTTCTTCCAACAGCGCCCCTTCGTGGTTTCTTCACCAAAACCAGCCGAGAGTATGATAAATGCCCTGGTTTGTTTCTTGCTAGCCAATGTTTCCACCATATCAGGACACATCAAGGCAGGCACAGCCAACACCGCCAGATCTGTGTCTGGCAGATCATTCACATCC
>VOFG01002893.1_pt1 | contig 43971 bp, 65 predicted proteins | sample 5384171 | NCBI WGS metagenome assembly VOFG01 (sample SAMN12384726, study PRJNA508395) | human gut metagenome | isolation source: healthy gut F | host: Homo sapiens
CGCCGCATTTCAGCTGCCCGCTCCCGATTCGACAGCGGATTAGTCCGGAGCGGGCGGGTTGGAAGTGCCTGCTGAACGCGCCAGTTGAGGAAGAGCAGTAGGACGCCCGGATCGAGTCCGTGTCCAGGTGTACGGTGGGCGAATACCTGCTGCTCGCGCAGGGGCGTGACGCCTCAATCGTATCCATAGCCCGGCACATACCGGCGGGTCGACTGCCGGCGTGCTCTTTTTTCATATGTGTAGAGATCCTCACGCACAACGCGGAACCCATGCTCTGCATGTGCAACAGGTAGTGCAGGTATGAACTGCTCGTCCTCACAGTAGGCAAGCGACTCGTCAAAAGCGTAATCCGTGCGCTTCCGAACGGCGCGGCGGAAGCCTTCTTGTTGCAGGGGCGTCAGCATCAGTCCGCGCTCCTGCAATCGCCAGACGGCGGACAGGGCATAGCCCGCCCTCAATGCCGCTCCAGTCGGTCGGCACATCGCGCGGCAGGGTCGGGGTAGGGTAACGCAACGTCACGCCGCACACCGCCATGTCCGCCGAATCGGATGCCCCCGGTCGCACAGCTTACGGATCCAGTCCGGTGCGACCGTGTCGTCCGCATCGCAGAACAGGATAAATTCCCCGGTCGCTTCGGCAAGTCCCCGGTTTCGGGCGGCGGAAACGCCCCGATTCTCTGTATGGATCACGCGGATGCGGCGTCGCGTGCCGCCCACGCATCACAAATATTCCCCGTCTCGTCCGTTGAACCGTCGTCAATCATGATCAGCTCGAAGCTGTCCGCCGTCTGCGCCAGCAGGCTGTCCAGAACAGCTAGGCAGGTAAAGGGGCGGCTTTGTATGCGTGCAGGATAACACTTGCAAGCGGGCGGGCAATCACGGCTGTTCTCCTGCCCGTCCGTGTCCGCCGACACGGCACCGTCCTGCATGGGAGCAGAAGATTCTGCCGCTTTTTCCTCCGTGCCTGCTGCGGCTGCCTCGCGCCGCCAGACGCGCTCCATGCCGAAGTACAGCAGGACGCCCAGAATCACCATGCCCAGCGACCAGAACTGGGAGGGGGAGAGAAGTCCGAACAGCTTGCCCCGGTCGTCACCGCGGATGAATTCAATGAGGAAGCGGAAAATGCCGTAGCCGATAAGGTATACGGTCATGTTGTGACGGAACTGCTTCTTGAGCAGCAGATACGAGCAGACGGCGAACAGGATGAGCAGGAACGCCGCCTCATAGAGCTGAGTCGGGTATACCGGCTCGGGCAGCCGCGGGAATTTGACGCCCAGCCAGCTGTCGGTCGGCTTGCCGTAGCAACAACCGGCGAAGAAACAGCCGACACGCCCAGGCTGTGCCCGATCAGAACGCAGCAGGGAAGCACCGAGAGTGCCGGGAAGCCATACTCCGTGCTGACCAGCCGCCCCTTGAGGCGGCGACGCAGAAGGAGGTAGACGCCGATGAACACGGCGGCGCCTCCAGCATCCCACCGAGGAAGGTGATGCCGCCCTTGAGGCTGAAGCCTGCCGCCGGGTTCTCGATGTAGTTATAGACTCCCGAAACAGCGCCGCGCAGCCGAAGCCCAGCAACACCGAAACGATGCCGTCATAGAACAGGAAATCGGTGAAGGACAGGTCAATCTTCATTTTCTTGCTGTACAGGTACAGGACGCCGAACGCCGCCAGGACGCCCAGCGCGACCATGATGCCGTACATATGCACTTTTCAAAACAACGCGTCAGGTAACATAAAGCCGCAGATCTCCTCTCGGGAATAAACTATTTCTACTATTATACCACGTGGGGAGACTGTTGTAAAGTCTTTTCCTGAACATATCCGTTGCCAAAATGTTAAAGTTGCGAGAAAATCTGCGGATGAACTCCCCGCAGTCATGCGGATTCCATCGCGTTGCCACAATTTTGCTGAATATTTCAAAACCGTCTTGACGTTCCCTGCTTACTTTGGTATAATAGGGACAGTTACGACAAAATGTGTCGGATTGCTTTTGCTGTTCCTGTTTGGCTATTGATGCAAGGAGGATGACCTGTCTATGCTGAAAATCAGTGAGCTGTCCGTAAACGGTGTTAGGTGCCCGGCGTTCCTGCCCTGCGAGGGATTGCGCGTCTCGTGGGTGTTGGAGTCCGACCGGCGCGATGTGCGTCAGGCGACCCGCCGGATCCGGCTGGAATCCGGTGTGCGCACGGTATGGGATTCCGGCGTGCTGGAGGATGCGCAGTCGGTTGCTGTCCCTCTGCCGCTGACATTACCGCCCCGCACCGACTTCCGCCTGACCGTCACCGTGACCGATTCCGTCGGCGAGACGGCGGAACTGTCGCACGCCTTTGCCACTGCGCTGAACCCCGGTGACTGGAGTGCCGTCTGGATCCGCGTGCGCCGCCCCATTGTGGGTTGGGCGCCCTACCTGCGCACAAAGTTTGACCTTCGTGCCGCGCCTGTGCGCACGGCACGGCTGTATGTCAGCGGACTGGGGTGCGGGGAGTATTACATCAACGGGCAGAAGATATCCGAGGATATGATAGACCCGCCCATGACCAATTACAACCGCGAGGTGCTGTACCGCATCTACGACGTAAGCCGCTTCCTGCCCGCCGGTGGCGGTCGGTGCGCGCTGGCGGCACTGCTCGGCGAGGGCTGGTATGCCCAGAGCCGCGTGTGGGCGGTCGGCGGCTTCCGGTACGGTGACCCGTGCCTGTGCGCCCAGCTGGGAGATTGTCTATGAGGACGGGCAGACTCAGACTGTTGCCACCGGCACCGAGGGGTGGTTCAGTAAGTGCAGCCCCATCGTGCTGAATAACCTTTACGGCGGCGAGACCTATGACGCCCGGCTGGAAACGCCGGATTTCGCAGATCCCGACGGAGAGGAGGACGGCTGGTCGCCGGTGGAGGCGGATCCTGTGCCGAAGGGCGCACTGAAGCTGTGCCTCATGCCACCGGTGCGCGTGATCCGGACATTGCCCGCGCAGTCGGTCAGGCAGGTCAGCGGCAAGGAGGACGGCGCGTGGATCATCGACATGGGCGAGAACACGGCGGGCATAGCCGAGTTCCACCTGCGTCCCTCCTCGCGCGGTGCGCAGTATGTTTTCCGGTTTGCCGAGACGGTCAACCCGGACGGCAGTCTGGATTTCCGTTCCACCGGGGCGTTTGCCACGCAGTGCATCCAGCAGGATGTGTACATTGCGCGCGGTGACGCGGAGGGCGAGGTTTATCGCCCGCGCTTTACCTATCACGCCTACCGCTATGTGGAGATTACCGGCTATTTTGACCTGCGCCAGTACGGCAAGGATCCGGACACTGACATTGCAGTCGGGCTGGTCATGTCCACGGATCTGGAGCAGGCAGGCAGCTTCCGGTGCGCCAATGAAGATATCAACAGGTTGCAGGGCATCATGATGTCCACCTTCCGCTCCAACTACCACGGCTTCCCGGAGGATTGCCCCGGGCGGGAGAAGTGCGGCTGGCTTGGCGACGCACAGGTGGTGTGCAACACCGGCATGATGAATTACCGGATGCAGGCGTCCTATGAGAAGTACCTGCATGACATCCGCACGGAGGTCGAGATGTACGGCGTCGGCAGATGATTGCACCCGGTATGCGCGGTTGCGGTGAGGCGACTCCGCTCTGGGGCTGTGCGCAGGTGCTGATACCGTACTGGATGTACCGCTATTACGGCGACCGTGCCGTGGTGGATGACAACTGGGATATGATGTGCCGCTGGGTGGAGCATGAGGCGGCGGACGCCAAGGACTTCATCATTACGCGCGGACTGGGGGACTGGTGCCCGCCGGTCGGGCTGAAGAGCGACCGGCGCATCCCGGTGCCGGAATCCTCCACGCAGATGTTTTACGAGATATGCTGTCGCATGAGCGAGCTTGCCGCCGAGCTGGGGCTGGATGGCAAGGAGCACTTTTGATCGGCTGGCGGCGAATATCAAGGACGCCTGCATCCGCACCTGGCTTCCGCGCGAGCATCGGTACAGTACGTGGGGCAGTTGCGGCGTGGCGCTGGAGACCGGGCTGTACCCGGCAGGCGAGCGCGAGGCACTCGTGCGGGCGCTGGTGGAGCTTGTCAAGGCAGATGACTGTGCCATGAGCACGGGCATTTACGGCAACAAGTACCTGATCCCGGCGCTGTGCGATGAAGGCTACGGCGATCTTGCTCTGCGGATCCTGTTCAACCGTGACCATGTCAGCTTCGGTACCATGATGGACGGTGGCGCGACCTCCCCTGTTTGAATGTCTGGAGACCGAGTGCGTGGGACGTCCGCGCGAGAGGGGAACCGCTTCGCTTAACCACCCCATGCACGCAGGCTTTGCCTACTTCCTGTACCGTTGCGTGGCGGGTATCCGTCCGCTGACGCCCGGTTTCGGCGAGTTTGAAATCCGCCCCGATCATTTTGACGGCATTCCGTCTGCGGACGTCACATACGAAACGCCCTACGGCACGGTGGCAGTGTCCTTTGTGCGCCGGGGCAGGGAAACAGTGTACAGCTTCCGCGTACCGGTCAATACGACCTGCCGCTTCCGCGCGGGCGGACGCAGCGAGGTATACGGTTCCGGCAGTTATACCGTGACGGTCACGGAGTGAGGGGGGCAGTATGGAACCTGTGAAATTCAAGCGGCTTGATCCTGCGGCGATTCTGCCGACCTACGCCACGCCCGGCTCAGCCGGCGCCGATCTGTACGCACTGCCTTCCGGGGGTCGGTTGTCATTGCGCCCGGCGCGACTGCCTGTATCCGGACGGGGCTTGCCGCCGCAATCCCGTGCGGATATGTGGGGCTGGTCTTTGCCCGGAGCGGGCTTGCCTGCCGGCAGGGGCTGGCACCTGCCAACAAGGTCGGCGTCATTGACTCCGACTACCGCGGTGAGTGGCTGATTTACCTTTACAATCAGGCGAGCGAGCCGCGCGTGATAAATCCCGGCGACCGGGTGGCACAGCTGGTGCTGCTCCCGGTTCTGACACCGACGGTGGTCGAGGCGGATTCGCTGGATGAAACAGATCGGGGTGCCGGCGGATTCGGCTCCACGGGACAATAATTGCATGACTGTGCGGGCTGATTTGCCCATATGCATATGTCCGGCACACTGCCGGGGAAAAGGAGAATAACAATCATGAAAAAACTGCATCTGTTCGTACTGTGTGCCGTATTCTTACTGGCTGCTTGCCTGACCGGTGTGCTGGTGTCCTGTCAGGACGGTCAGACCGAGACTTCTTCCGCCACCGGAACGGGAACCCCACGGAGCCGCAGGCGAGCGCTTCTGCTACCGATACCGAGCCGGAGACGGAGCCTGTTACCACTCCCGGAACGGACACCGAGACCGATACGACACGAGACCGATACCGAAACAGAAACCGAGACCGAAACGGAGGGAATTAAATTGAATATCAAAGCCGATGCACTGAACCCGCTGATGACATCGCTGTGGAGCGGGGATGAGGTCCGCAACGAGACCGTTATGTTCCTGGATGCAGGTGAGGCAAAGAGCCTTCTGTACCGGGCAGACTGCATTCTGTCCGTGACGGGCTACGATGGCAAGAGAAAGTACACCGAGGGCGTGGATTATGCCCTGCAGGACGGGAAAATCGTGGCACTGGAGGGCGGCGCACTGCCGACTATTACGTCGGCGAAGTACTACGGCGCCGATTCCACCTCGCTTCGATGACCAAGTACAACGGGAAAAATGTATACACCCACTGGGGTGAGGGGCGCGCCATGACCGATTGGCAGGTCAACGTTACCTATACGCATTCGGACAGCTGGGAGGGTTACCGTCAGACCTGCGAGATCGGGCAGTTTGCCGGACTTGTCGATAAACTCAACCGCGGTGAGGATGTGACCTTCATTTTCTACGGTGACAGTATCACCAACGGCGCCAGCGCCAGCTTTGTCTACAACTACGCGCCGCAGCAGTTCAGCTATCCGCTGTTGCTGACGCAGGCACTGGCAGATCTGTTCGGGTACAACGTTCACTACGTCCAGACCGGGCTGAACGGCACCAGCCGCATCCCCAATCGAAGGATTACACGGTGGAGAATGCCCGCGGGACCATTACCTATATCAATCCTGCCATCGGCGGCTGGAATACGCAGCAGGGGCTGGATAACTACGACAGCCATGTCAAGCCGTTCATCGAGCAGTACGGCTGTGACCTGTTTGTGCTTGCGTTCGGCATGAATGATGCGGGTGGCGCTCCCGCACGATCGCGGCAACGCAGAAGAAGATCCTCAACAGGGTGCTGGAGCAGTCGTCCGCAGCCGGATTGCTGATCGTGTCCACCATGGTGCCCAACCCGGACGCGACCAACTGCTGGTACGGCAATCAGGAAAAGCAGCAGAAAAGCCTTCAGTCCCCTGGCGGAGGATATGCGTGCGCGGAACGCTTCCTGCGCCGTGGCGTGCATGACCTCGGTCAGCAAGGCAGTGCTGGAGCACAAGAGCTTCCGGGATTATTCCGGCAACAACATCAATCACCCGAACGATTTCTTCTCGCGCGTCTATGCGCAGTGCCTGCTGGAGACGCTGATCGGCTACGGCAACATCCGCTGAGAAAGAACGGGTGAGCCATGATCGAGACCGTCGTGATAGACAGCATTGACGGCATCATGCGGTTGATCTCGGATCAGGCATACAATGAGGACATCGGGCGGCTGCGGAGCGCATACTTTTTCCGCGGGCTGCCCGATGTCCGATTCCGCCTGACGACCAGTCTGCGCATGAACTGCAAGGAGCTCCACCGGGAGCTGGAGCCGGCGATGCTGCGGGCGTTTACCAAGTATGCCAGTATGGATGATCCCACGCTGTCCTCGTCTGTCTGGAAGCAGATGGTGGTGGGGCAGCACTACGGGCTTCCTACGCGGCTGATGGACTGGACGCGCTCCCCGCTGATAGCCCTGCATTTTGCCAACTCCGAGAGCAATTTCGACAAGCTGGACAAGCGGGACAGTGTGGTTTGGCGCTTCAACATGAAGGACGTGAACCGATACCTGCCGGACAAGTACGCCCGGATACTGGAGCGGGACAAGACCTTCATCTTTTCGTTGGACACGCTGTCTGCCGTGGCGGACAGCATTGAGCAGTACGCTGCGGATATGGGCGGCGATGCCTTTGTCAATCTGGAGCCGCCGTCCATTGATCAGCGCATCGTGAATCAGTATTCCTTCTTTTCCGTGATCCCGGCAGGCATCACGGATATTGAGCGGTATCTGGAGGAGCATACCGAGCATACCGTCCGGTATGTCATCCGGAAAGAAATCCGCTGGGACGTGCGCGACCTGCTGGATCAGTTCAATGTCAGCGAGCGCATGATCTTCCCGGGCTGGACGGGCTGTCCCGTGCGTTGGCAAGGCATTACTTCGTGAAAGGCTCGGATGCGGAAAGGAGACGGTATACCGATGAAACGTAAAACGCACGGATCATCCGGACTGCGGCAGGCAAAGGCGTGGCTGTACCTTCTGCCTACGCTTGCTTTTCTCGGCGTATTTATGGTTTACCCGCTGGTCGACGTGTTGATTTATTCCTTTGAAGAGGGATATAATTTCGCCTCGCAGAACCATGCTGGGCGTGGGATGGTATAATTATGCCTATGTTCTGCACGACCCGTATTTTCTGCAGGCAGTAAAGAATACCTTTATCCTGGTCATCATCACGGTGCCGGTCTCCACGGCGCTGGCACTGCTCATTTCGCTGGGGCTGTCCTCTATAAGACGTCTGCGCAGTCTGTTTGCACCGTGTACTTCCTGCCCTATGTGACCAATACGCTGGCGGTGGGCTGGTCTTTATGGTGCTGTTCAAGAAAACAGCCTATTCGGACGGACTGGTGAACCTGCTCATCACGGCGTTCGGCGGGAAGTCGGTGGATTTCATCGACGGTCCGTACTGGGCAAAGATGCTGGTCATGTGCCTGTATACCGTGTGGGTCGTTATGCCGTTCAAGGTGCTGATCCTGACGAGCGCCTTGGCATCGGTCGATCAGAACTACTATAACGCCGCCCGCGTGGACGGCACGGCAGGTGGCGGATGTTTTTCCGCATCACGCTGCCGATGATCTCGCCCATGATCTTTTACCTTGTCATTACCGGCTTTATCGGCGCCTTTAAGGCGTATTCGGACGCCGTGGCGCTGTTCGGCACAGATCTCAACGCTGCCGGGATGAACACCATTGTGGGCTATATTTACGATATGCTGTACGGCGACAGCGGCGGCTATCCGTCCTATGCGGCGGCGGCGGCGCTGATTCTGTTCTTCGCCATCGTGCTGACCGTGACGGTCATCAACCTGATGGTCAGCCGGAGCCGGGTTCGCATTGGGGAGGGAGAAGCGCATGAGCAGGAATGGTAAGCAAGGGGTGTCGGTGCCCGAAAACCGATTGGCATCGGTGCACCGCCGCACGGTGCGGCGCCAGCGCATCCGCATGATTGTTACCTATATTTTTGCTGGGTGTCTGGGTTGTGGTCGTGCTATTTTTTTACTTGATGGTGCTGACTTCGCTCAAGAGTTACAGGCGCCTTACTCCTCCGAGAGCATCCCGAAATTTTTTACACTGCACCCGTCCCCTGGAGAATTATCGGAAGCCTTTACGGCGGTGCCGCTTGCACGGTATTTCCTGAACACGTTGATCTTTACATTGGCGACCACTGCGCTGATGCTGATTGTCATCGTGTTCTCGGCGTTTGCTTTGCGCGACTGGAATTCCGGGGGCGGAACATCCTGTTTGCGGGCATTCCTGTCACTGATGATGATTCCCAGCGAGCTGGTCATCATCACCAACTTCGACGGTCACGGAGCTGGGACTGCGCAACACATTCCTCGGACTGATCCTGCCGTCGGTCACATCCATATTCTACATATACCTGCTCAAGGAGAACTTCGAGCAGGTGCCGGATGAGCTGTACCGCGCGGCGAAGATCGACGGCACGTCGGATATCAAGTACCTGTTCCGGGTTCTGATTCCGGTCTGTCGTCCGACCGTTGTCACGGTAGTGATCCTTCAAGGTTATCGAGTGTTGGAACGCCTAGTCTGGCCGCGCCTGATAACGGATGACCGGAATTACTTCCCTTGTGTCCAACGGCATTCGGAGATACGCGAGAATGGGTTCGGACAGGAGGAATATCCCTGCCATGATGGCGACCGTTGTGGTCGTGTCGGTGCCGCTGATTGTGCTGTTCTGGTTTTCCGGCGGCGCATCATGGAAGGCGTTTCGAGAGAGGGGCACCCAAGGGATGAGAACGCGCGGGATTTATCATCCGGCAGGGCGGATGCTTTCCCTGTGCCTTGCTGGTTCTGCTGACTGTCCCCGTGTCCGCCGCACTGAGGCGGTTGCCACGGACGGGGAGCGGACGTCCTTTTCGGTGCCGGAGAGCTTTGACGAGGCGCGTGAATACGAGATCGTGTTCTGGGCGAAGAACGACACCAACATCCGGCAGGCGAACATCTACAAGCGCGCTGTTTCGGAATTTGAGGCACTGTATCCCAATATCCACGTCAAACTGAGCTGTACACCGATTACGGGCAGATATACAACGATGTCATTACCAATATCCCCACCGGAACCACGCCGCATATCTGCATATCTTACCCGGATCACATCGCAACCTACATGACCGGGGAGAACACCGTGGTGCCGCTGTCCGGTCTGATGGCGCACCCGGTGTACGGTCTTGGCGGATCCGGCGTGCGGTTTGACGCGCCCCGCGCGGATGAGCTTGTGGAAAAGTTCCGCGCCGAATGCGAACTGGGCGGGGAGCAGTGGGCGATGCCCTTCATGCGATCCACCGAGGCATGCTATGTCAACCGGGATTTGGTGGAAAAGCTGGGCTACACTTTGCCCGATGTGCTGACTTGGGACTTTATCTGGGAGGTTTCCGAGGCGGCGACGGAAAAGAACCCGGACGGAACCTTCCGGGTGAACGGGCAGAATGTGCTGATTCCCCTTCATTTACAAATCCACCGACAATATGATGATCCAGTACCTGAAGCAGGCTGGCGCGGAGTACTCCACGTCCGCCGGGGAGATCGGTCTTTTCAACGACACAACCAAACAGCTTCTGTACACCGTGGCGGAGCACGCCGGGACGCGGGCGTTCTCAACCTTCAAAATCTCCAGCTATCCGGCGAATTTCCTCAACCTGGGGGGCAGTGCCTGTTCGCTGTTGACTCCACGGCGGGGGCAACCGGATGGGTACCGATGCACCGCTGTCGGATATCAGTGCCGATGCCGTGGTACGCTTTGAAACCGCGCTGTTTACCCGGTTCCGCAGGTGGATCCGGAGCACCCTGCCATGATTTCACAGGGACCGTCTGTCTGCCTCTTCAACAAGCAGGATCCGCAGGAAGTGCTGGCGGCATGGCTGTTCCTGCAGTACCTGCTGACCGATGGTATCCAGACCGACTATGCCGAAACCGAGGGTACGTTCCGGTCACGACAAGCGCGCAGACGTCGGATTCCTACCGCGACTATCTGTCCCGCAGCGGTGAGGACACGGACGCGCACTATCGGGTCAAGATCGACGCGACCAATATGCTGCTTGCCCATACAGACGACACGTTTGTCACGCCCGTATTCAACGGCTCGACATCGCTGCGCAATGCGAAGTGCCGGACAACTGATCGAGGAGGTTACGCGTGCCCGGCGCGCCAACGAAACGGTGGATGACGCCTTCCTGCAAAAAGCTGAAAGCCGATGTCACCGCCCTGTATCGGCTGAACCAGGCGGTGCGATGACGGGAGTCCGGGCGGATCTGGGACGCCTGCCGGGCACATCGGTTGCACTGCTGTCCGTGCTGGGGTGGGGCGTGGCTGATTATTGCCGCCGTATTCGTTGCCCGCCGCATCCGGGGGGACGGCGAATGGATAGACCTTGGAGGTGCCCCTGAATCAGCATTTCCGACAAAGGGGCTGCCGAACGATCGGCAGCCCCTTTTCAATATGCTTGTTTCTGTTGGCTGATACTGTATCCGGGTTACCCGGAAGGTCACGCCGGCTTCGGGACTCATGGCTGTGATGCGGGCGAGCGATTCAATACGCATACCCGCCTCCCGGAGGCGATTTCCGCCGCCCTGATACACCTTTTCAACGAACACGCCGGCTCCCACAACGCAGGCACCCGCCCTGGCGGCACAGGTCGTCCAACCCACGCAACGCCTCGCCGCTGGCAAGGAAATCATCGATGAGCAGAACGCGATCCGCAGACGTGAGGAACTGGCGGGGATCATGATACGGTGCTCGGTGCCGTGCGTGAAGGAAAAGACTTGGGACGTGTAAACTTCCCCGGCGATATTGCTGGAGCGGGACTTTTGGCAAACACCACCGGAACCCCGAAGGGGACGGCGCACAGGCAGGCAAGTCCGATGCCGGATGCTTCAATGGTCAGTATCCGGGTGATGCCTTCCTCGCCGAACAGCCGGTGAAATTCCTCCGCACAGCGGCTGATGAAGGGACATCGATCTGCTGGTTGAAAGCTCCCGACCTTCAGAATTTCTCCGTCCTCAATGATGGCGTCCTGGGAAATGCGGTCTTCCATGAGTTTCATATGTGTTTTCGATTCCTTTTCAAATGTAGAATGCGTGGTCGGACGCCGTGTCAGGCGTTCCCGGAGTCATACAGCTTCTGGAGCTTTTGCACGATATTCTTTCTCAGTGCCGTTTTGGTGCTTCTTGCCTTCTTCTGACATGTGGACATGACGCGGTTGCTCTTTTGCCCCATGAGCTGGCGGAACTGATCATGGAAGCCGGACAGGGGACCGGTGTATATAACGCCGGCATCAATATATACCTTGCTGAACAGCAGATCCAGCATTTCGGCAGCGTCGGGGTCGGAGACCAGCTTGGAGCGCAGAGCCACGTCGTAGTAGGCGGGTCTTACGATGTTATAGCTGGTATAGCACAGCGCTTCCATGACGGCACTGATCCTGTCGCGCCGGTCATCCAGTGCGGTTTTGGGAATGCTCAGCACGGTGAACTGGTCATGCAGCAGAGTTCCGTAGTCCTTCTGTGCTTCGTCGTACTTGGGCATCGGCACCACGCCGTACTCATCCTTCATGTCCCGCATGACAGCCGATTCCAGCGCCATGATGCGCAGGGTAGCCATGGCGGCGTTCCCGGCAGCGAACATATTCGGATATCATCCTGCTCGGCGTCATTGCCGTAGTGCTTGTAGTCGTAGGAAGCGTTCCCGTGTCCGTAGAAGAGTTGCAGAACCTTTTCCGCAACATTCTGCAGCTTTTGGGCGTCGAAGTTGTCGAACGTGTAATCCCCGTTCTCGTCGCGCTCCGAATCGCGCACATTGCAGGCGCTCCAGTAGGGGTCAACGCCGATGTAGTCATTGGAGACAAAGCCGTAGATATCGCCTGTCTCGTCCTGTAAGCCGTTTCCATTGTCGCGGTAGAAGGTTTCCACGATGCTGTTCTGGTAATCCAGCGTCCACGTCCCGTTCCGGACATTGTCAAGGCCAGGTAGTCCACCTTTGCCTCAGTGAAGAGGCGCTTGTTGAACAGGGTGGCGAAGGCAAAGCGGTACATGGAGAGCACTGCGGCGCCCGTTACGGCAAACTGCATTCCCTTGTATTCGATTGATTCGTTGAAGCCCTGCGACCACCACGGCTTGTCAAAGTCCAGGTACGCCGATTTGCGCAGATCACGCAGGTTTCCGGTCGACTGTTGTCCACCACGGTATAGCAGGCTGCGGCAACGAGGTCGTATTCATGGGAGCCTCCGCCGACGGAAGTCATCATTTTTTCAACGATCTCAACCGCGCCCTCACAGTTGATTTCAACACTGCGGATCTTGATATTCAGACGGTCCTCCACGATTTTGTTGCGCTCGTAGACCGCGTCATTGACAGGCTCGTGCAGAATAGACTCCACCGCAATCTCCCCGGCTGTCCAGCCCTCGCGGTAGCGGCTGAGAATGACGATCTCATCGTCTCCGTAGTCAAGCTCGGGCAAGGAGCACGACGGCGTTGTCTCGGCGTTGTTTTCGGAGGCATCTGCGGACGTGACCGCCGTGTTACTCGGGTCGGTTTGCGATGCGGTTGGTTCTCCGGGAACGGCGCAGGCGCAGAGCGATGCTGCCAGCATGGCGAGAGCGAGCAGCAGGGAAATGCAAGAGGTGCGGAATCGGAAGTGTTTCATCGGCTTCTCCTCCTCCGGCATGGCAGGCAGACCGGGTGAAATGTGATGGCTGCCTGTATCTTTTGTGCCGGAAACACGTACATTATAGCACAGACGCGGGAGCCTGTCAACAGGAACTCGTGCATTTTGTATGAAACTCCGCTCTCTGCGGGTTGCTCGGGTGGCGCGGATCCCTTTGCCGTTCCTTATCCGAACCGGCGGAGTATCTCCTGAATTCCGGCAAGGTCATCGGCGAAGCAGATCCCTCCTGCCGCTCCTGGTGGACAGCCCCATTTCGATCATGTGGCGCAACAGCGCTTGCAGGTCATTGTAGTAACCGTTCAGATTATACAGAATGCAGGGGGCATCCAACTGCTTCGAGGGACACCATGGACATCACTTCCGCGATCTCCTCCAGCGTGCCCGTTCCGCCCGGAAACGCAATGAAAGCGTCTCCCAACTCAATCATTTTGGCTTTTCGCTCGCTCATGTCCTTGGTGATAATCAGGAGGTCAGCCCCTCGTGCTGCAGCTCCGCTTCTATGAAGAACTGCGGTTCTACGCCTGTAACTTTGCCTCCGGCTTGCAGGACGCTTTCCGCGATTTCCCCATCAGACCGCTTCGGGATCCGCCATAGACCAGTGCGTTTCCGCTCTCTCCGATCCATGTTCCCAATTCCCGGACGGCTCGCTTCAGCGCCGGATCCTTGCCCTCAAGCGCGCCGAGGTATACCGTAATATTCATGTGTGCGTCCCATCCTTTCCTCCGGCGGCAGATTCCGTACCGCCGATGCGCCCATTATACCATATTTCTCCCCGTTTTTCAAGGGGCTTCGACAGCCTTTACGGGGGCAGCTTGAGCGGGCAACCGGGAACGCCGGTCTCTCCCAAAGGGCACCGAAACTGCCGGATCAATGCCGGTTCCGAAGAAGAAAAAGCAGCCTCCATGAAAAAACGTGATTTCCCATTGAAATTTTTCTTCCGATGTGGTATACTGTTCCTGTATAGGCAGAACACGGACTGAAAGCATCAACGAAAGGACAGCATACCGAACATGGCAGAAGCAACCCTGACCCCGTACCTTGAGTGCGGGCGCGTAATCAATACACATGGCTGCCGGGGCGGCATCAAGGTGGAGCCGTGGGCGGACAGCCCGATGGATCTGTGCCGCCTTGGGCACCTGTTCCTGCGGCGCGGCGCGGACATGCTCCCGCTGACCGTCCGACGCGCATCGGTCATGAAGGGCAATTCCTGCTCTTGGAAGTGGAAGGTGTGACGGATATGGATGCCGCCTCCGCCCTGCGGGGGAGGTTCTGTATGCACGCCGGGCGGATATGCCGCTTCGCAGAGGGCAATACTTCCTTGCCGATGCCGAAGGTCTGCCCGTTCGGGACGGCAGACCCGGCAGGGAAGGGCAGGTGCTCGGACGGGTGGCAGAGATACTGTCCGGCGCGGCGTCCCCGCTCCTTTCCGTGGACACGGGACGCTGCCGCGTGCTGGTGCCCGCCGTGGCGGCGTTCGTCCGGGAAGTCGTGCCGGGCAGTCATGTTACCGTGACGCCGATCGACGGGATGTTTGACGGGGAAGCCGAGGTTGCCGGGGACGCCGCTGATTTGTCTGCCGAGGCGGAAAGAGAGGGCTGAGCCGTGCGGTTTGACATTATGACCCTGTTTCCGGATCTGGTGGGCGGGTGCTGGGCGAGAGCATCATCGGACGGGCGCAAAAAGCGGCGCCTGCACCGTGCGGGTGTTCAACATCCGCGACTATTCGGGAGGACAGACGTCACCGGGTGGATGACACGCCCTTCGGCGGCGGAAAGGGAATGCTGCTGGCGGCGCCTCCATTTATAACTGCTACCGCGCCGTGCTGGCGGATCAGCTGGCGTCCGGCTTTGACGGACGGCGGCACGTGGTCTACCTCTCGCCTGCCGGACGCGTGCTGAATCAATCTGTCGCCGCAGAGCTGGCAGACCGGTATGACAACCTCATCCTGCTCTGCGGGCACTATGAAGGGTGGATCACCGCATCATTGAGGAACTGGTGGACGAGGAGATCTCGCTGGGGATTTTGTGCTGACGGGGGAGATTCCCGCCTGCGTGCTGGTGGACTGCGTGGCGCGCGCTGACAGAGGGCGTGCTGTCCGCCGCAGAATGCTATGAAAATGAAGTATTTCCTCCGGGATGCTGGAGTATCCGCAGTATACCCGCCCGGTTGAGTATCACGGGTTGCGCGTCCCGCCGGTGCTGCTGTCGGGAGACCATGCGAAGATTGATGCGTGGCGGCAGGCTGAATCGCTTGCCCTGACGCGTGAGCGCCGCCCCGATCTGCTTCCGCCGGAGACAGCGACAGAAACAGAGACAGAAAAGAATTGACCCGGAGAACCGCATTGAAAAACAGGAAAGGAGGGATCCGACATGGCTGAAAGACCCGGTTCCAGGCGTTCGATACTGGGTATTTTTGACTGTTGGAGCGCGGGACTGTACCGCCTTGTGTCGCGCAGTTGGCTGGGCAGATGCCTGACAGGCTACCGCCGCGAACCGACGGCTTTGCTGTCCGGCGAAACGCGGGCGCGTGGGATGCACGCGATGTCCGACCGGCGCTGTCGGGTCGTCCGGGCGGCGGAGGGGAGCCGGGTTCTGGCTGTCGCACGCCGACTGGTTCACCTGCTTGCCGACTGTCCTGCGCGACTGTACGGGCTGTTTTTCCTGCTGTATGGGATTGTATGCTGTCCTGATCCGCCTGCTGCAGCCGTTCCTGATAGCCGGACGGTCGCTGGATTTGCGCGGCATTGTTTTCAGCGGCATTCTGGCACTGGTAGCTCTGCCGTTTGCCATGACGCGGCGCTCTCTCGCGGGCGCTGTCGGAAGCGGCAGGGTAGGGTATGCGCTGACCTGCCGGCTGCTCGGTATGCCGGAGGATCGGGTCGCCGATCCGTGTATCGAAACGCCAATCGCGCTGTTTTACGTTGCCGCCGCATTGGGCGGCGGTGCCGCCGCCGCGACGGTCTGGATACATCCGATGATCATCCCGGTCGGATTCCTGACGCTCGGACTTCTCTGCATGGTGCTGTCCCGCCCGGAGACGGGGGTCGCGCTGTCGGCGCTCATGTTGCCTGCCGTCTGGATATGGGAGCGCGCCCTGCACGTGCTGGCAGCACTGATTCTTTTGACGTGGGTGGGCTACGGCTTCAAATTGCTTCTGATGCACCGCTCCTTCCGGCTGGGCAGGCTGGATGCCGCCATGCTTCTGTTCGGAATCCTGCTGGCAGGCGGAGGACTGTGCGGCGTGCGTTTTCCGGCGCCGGATTGCGGCAGGGGCTGCTGATGGCGGCTCTCCTTTCGGAGTATTTCCCTGATAGTCAATCTCATGAGTTCCCGTGCCGCGTTGCGGCGGTGCATGGGCGGCGTCGGCGCGACACTGGTGCTGATAGTGCTACTGTCCTGCGTCCGACTGCTCCCGGCGGAATTCTCCGGCTGGCTGGATGAGTATCGGCTGGGTGCGGTTCTCGACGGACGGAATGCGCACTGCCGCCGGCTTTCTCAATGCACTTTGGTCTGCCAGCTTTGAACAGTTTCTTGTGTTGGCGTTGCCGTGGCTGTTCGTGTTCCTGCTTTCCCGCCGCCGTCTGCTGACTGCCGTGCCCTGCATCGGGCTGGCTGTGCTCTGCGGCTGGCTGATCGGCAGACACACTCGCTGCTGGGGATCGGCGCGGCATTGCTGGGCTGTCTGCTGTTTGCACTCCTGTACGGACACACGTCGCTGACCGTGATGCTTTCGCTGTTCCCGCTGGCTCGACGGGCGGATTGTGGTATACCTACTTCCACCCCGTGTCGGAGCTGGTTGCACAGCTGGACCGTGCGGTTCGGGCAGGAACCGCACGGCACATCCGCCTGTGGCCGGGCGTGTTCCGTATGATAGCTGACTATCCGACCGGCGTCGGTCTGGGGGATGTGGCTTTCCGGGCGGTGTACCCGCAGTACGCCGAACCGGGAGCGGCAACGGCGGAATCCGCCAGCAGTCTGTACCGGATCTGCTGACGACGTTGGGCATTCGGGACTTGCCGTGGCACTGGCGGCACTGTGGCTGTTCTGCAGCAAGGCTTCACCTGCCTGCGGCGCTGTCGGGATCGCTGGGATCGCACGGTCATCATTGCCGGGCTTTGCACGGTGTTGAATTTTATGCTGCTGGGCGTGCTCCGGGCGTTGGCATGTCGCCGCAGCTCTTCTTCTGCGATTCTGGTCATGGGTATATGCAGCTCGCTGGCGTCGGTTTGCGCTGAGGAGCAGGAGGTGCTGGCGGCGGAGCGGAGGCGAAACACCGGAGCAGGAGGATTGCTTCCTTTGGGTGAATACCTGAGGCGTGTACGATTTGAAATAAAGGGAATAAGTTGGAAGGAAGGTTTCAGCATGGCTTCACTGAGACATATGCCGCCTCCCGGCGGAGATAAAGCGTCCGGGCTGGACGGGGACCTGCAGGGACGCAGGATCCGCGGAGGACGGCACGCCCGCGGACGGCGTGAAGGACAGGATCCCCTGAGCCGACGGCGCAGTCGGGCGTGGGTGGCGGATCGGTCATTCTGGTACTGGTGGCGGCGGCTGTGGTCGGTATCCTGTACCTGTACCGCTACCTGCGGAACACATATGCGCCGGTGCGGAGAAGACATCGGTTGTCTGGACTTTGGAGCTGAAGGACGTTGACCCGGAACTGATCGCCTATGACAGGAGCGGCGACATGGTGCTGCTCGGCAAAAACGTGTATAACTCGGAGCAGGAGGATGCCGACTTGCTGGGAACCGTGACCGATGTCTGGCTCCTGCGGGTTACGGAGACGGGACAACCGGACACTGTCACACTGTACCGACGGTTGAGGCGACAGCCAGCTACCGGGCAGGAAAGGGGTATTGGATGAACGATACCCGCCTTCTGTGCGGGGACGAGCGCAGTTTCCGCATGGCTGGGCTGGAGGCACGGGGCACGGTCATTTCACTGCGTGAGGCGACGGAATTGGAGACCGCTACCGCCGCCGATACTGCGTGGGATGCGGAGGACAGCTCCGCTACCGACACGCAACCTTGAGAGAGAGGAGACTTTGACATGGAAAACGGGAAGGATAAATCGACCGGCGGAGGGCGCAGCTCGTGGTCGGTCATGGATACCGTGATTGATTCTGCTTGTGGCGGCGATTCTTTCCTTTGTAGGGCGGGTGGTGTATGCCTATCGCCTGCGGGGGAGGATACCAAGACCACGATGTATTCCGTGCGGTTTACGGTGGAGGATATCCATCGGGAGGCGCTGGAGAGTGTGCGTGCCTTTGACGATGTGTACCTGTACGATACGGGCGAGCGACTGGGCAATATCGGTGTGTACGAAAACAAGGACGGCACCCAGAAGGTGGCGTTTGCAGCCATCCCGGCAGGGGGACAGTGCCGAGACGGCCGCGACAGCCGGACCGAACCGGGTGCAGGACGGGGAAGAAACGGTTGCGGAGACTGTTCCCCCGCACTTTACCGAGCGCACGGCGGCGGAGGGACTGATGTTCTGCTCCGGCGGCGAGCTGAAGGATGGGTGCCTGCTTATCGGGGCGGCGGGGCTGTACATCGCCCCGGGTACGGAGCTGAAGGTCTGCACAGAGCGGGTGGTGTTCACCATGCGAGTCACCGAGATCCAACCCCGGACGTAATCTCCGGGGGCGGATTGCCCGCATCGCGGCGGTCTGTCGGCACAGATTGGGACCGTTGTGATAATTCATGAAAATGCGGCGGGAAGAAGTATAAAAATCCCTATACATTGACACTTGATTTATCGGGCGTTTTTTGGTATACTACATAGTGTAAAAAGGTACTTTCCCGGTAGCGTCTCGAGGCGCTCCGCACCATAAAACAACAGGAGATGTTTGGTATGAAAAGTCGTGAGGTTCTCATCAACAACGCGAGCGGTTTGCACGCGCTACCGCAACCTTTTTATTCAGAAGGCAAATTGCTACAAGTCGTCCATCGGGTTGAGAAGGATGACCGGAAGGTCAATGCAAAGAGTCGGCTCGGCGTTCTTTCGCTGGGAATCGCCAAGGGGCATGACCGTTACGCTGTATGCGGACGGGCAGGATGAGGACGCGGCGCTGGAAGGATTGGCGTCGCTGGTCGGCTCCGGCTTCTCCGAGAACTGACTTTGCCGGACGGCGGGGTCTGCCCGCACGGAGTTCATACATAGCCGATGCGGATCGGCGTAAAAGCAAGTGCCGGTGTGCGCCCTGTATGGCGTTGATCCGGCTGATCGGAAAAACGGTGTGTGCTGTACCCATGCGGGAATGGGAAAGCCCGCACCGTTTTTGTTTTGCATGCAAAGGAGGAGATGCCCGTGCCGATACGTGAAGAGGATCGGAAACGCTTGCTGGAGAAGGCGAATTCACTCCCGCTGACTCCGGCGTTTACATCATGAAGGATCGGGACGGGCGGGTTATTTACGTCGGGAAGTCGCGCAAACTGCACAATCGGGTGTCGCAGTATTTCCAGAACGGCGAGAAGAACATCAAGACCGCGCGCATGGTGGCAGGAGTACATGACTTCGATTACTTCCTTTGCGAGACGGAGATTGAGGCGCTGACGCTGGAAAACACGCTCATTAAACAGCACACACCCAAGTACAATATCAAGCTCAAGGACGCAAAATCCTACCCGTACATTAAGATCACGGATGAGCCGTACCCGCGCCTCGTCATGACCCGCAGGCGGGAGAACGATCGGGGCAGGTATTTCGGTCCCTACTCCGGGTATCCACGGTGTACGCCGTGCTGGACACACTGCGCCGCACGTTGCGCCTGCCGACCTGCACCCGCCGGTTTCCGCGCGACATCGGGCGGGAGCGTCCCTGCCTGTACTATCAGATGGGGCGCTGTGTCGGTCCCTGCACCGGACAGGTGAGTACGGAGGAGTACGCCGCGCTCATCCGTCTGGCGGCGGATATTCTCCGGGGACACACAGCCGAGGCGCGGCGCCGGCTTGCCGAGCAGATGCACGACCATGCGGAGGCGGAGCGTTACGAGGCGGCAGCGCGCTGTCGGGATACGATCGCGGCATTGGATCGCCCTGAGTCAGAAACAGACGGTGGTTGCTACGCCGGACGCGGAGCAGGATGTGTTCGGCTTCTATGAGGACGAGGTGACCTCCTGCGTATCGGTGTTCTATATTCGCGGCGGGGCGTCGTGGACAAGGAGGACTGCCTGTCCGGTGCCGAGCGCATTCGGATTCCGAGACGCTCAGCACCTTCATCTGCGAGCAGTATCGGATGCGCACCGATATTCCTGCCACGGTGTTGCTGTCTTTCCCGATGGAGGACGCAGAGCGCGAGACGCTGTCGGCATACCTTTCGGCGCAGGCAGGACATCGCGTGACGGTGCGCACCCGGAGCGCGGTCCTGCACGGGCTTTGTGCGAGCTTGCGGTGTCCAACGCCGCCGAGCGCGTGCGGCAGTTCCGCCGGGATGCCGAGCAGGACGAGCAGTCGCTGGTACGGCTGGGCGAGCTGTTGGGCATCGGGTACCCTCAGCGCATTGAGGCGTATGATATATCCAACATCGGCAGTGAGCATCTGACGGCGGGCATGGTGGTGCTGGAGGACGGCAGGCTGGCACGATCCGAGTACGCGTCCTTCAATATCCGCACGGTGGACGGTACCGATGACTATGCCAGTATGCGTGAGGCGCTGTCCCGGCGGCTGGCACATCTGGACGATGCGGACGGTAGCTTCTCGCATCGCCCTGATCTGATCCTGCTGGACGGCGGACGAGGACACGTGTCTGTGGTGCGCGGGCTGATGCGCGAGCGGGGACTGGACATTCCGGTATTCGGTATGGTCAAGGATGATTTCCATAAAACCCGCGCGCTGTGTACCGAGGATGAGGAGATCAGTATCGCCCGCGAACGCGAGGTGTTCGTGCTCGTCTATAAATTGCAGGAGGAAGTACACCGCTTCACGGTTTCGCGCATGAGTGCCGCCAAGGGGCGGACGCTGACGCATTCCAGTCGACCCGCATTCCCGGCATCGGGGATGCCAAGGCGAAACGGCTTCTGTCGGCGCTGGGCGGACTTGCCGCCGTCCGCGCGGCGGACGAGGACGCGCTGTCTGCCGTTCCCGGCATCTCCGCGCCGATGCGGCACGGATCGGGCATATTTTGCGGAGCGCGCATCGGGCGGAGTCGGTGGGGAACGCCCGTAAGGCTCCCGCCAAGTCCGCAAGCTGGCGTTCCCTGACCGAAACAAGTATAGAAAGGACATGAAAGAAATGATGCGAATCATTACCGGTTCCGCACGCGGTGTGCGGCTGGACACGCTGGAGGGCGAGATGACACGCCCGACGACCGAGCGCGCCAAGGAGGCGGTTTTCTCCATCCTACGCGCGCGGACGGATCTTTCCGGCGCGCGGGTGCTGGATCTGTTTGCCGGATGCGGTCAGCTGGGACTGGAAGCATTGTCTGCCGGAGCCGCGCATGCGGTGCTGGTGGATCAGTCCCGCGAGGCGGTGCGCGTGATTGAAAAGAACGCCGCCAAAACCCGCCTTGCCGACCGTTGTACGATTCTGTGCTCCGATGCGGCGTCTACCTGCGCTCGCGCCGGGGCACAGGCGTTCGACTGTATTTTCCTTGACCCGCCCTATGCCATGCGTGCCGTGGCGGCGACGGTAGAGGACATTCTGCGCGCCCGCCTGCTGGCACCCGGCGGACTGATTGTCTGTGAGAGCGGTGAGCCGGATCCGCTGGGCTTCGGCACGGGTACGGCACTGTCCGGTCACTTCGCTCCTGCGCGAGGCGAAGTACGGCAAGGCGTACATCACACTCGTGACAGCGGCATCCGCCACCGGTACCGGGGAGATGAGTCATGAGAGCGCACTGATCCCGGCAGTTTTTGACCCTGTCACGCGCGGGCACGAGGATATCATCCGTCGCACGGCGGCGCGCTTTGACCGGGTGTACGTTGCGGTCATGCATAACGATATGACCCGGTATGTTGCCGATGCGGCAGTCAAACAGTACCTGTTTTCGGCACAGGAGCGGGGTGCATATGGTACGGCTTGCCTGCACGGGACTGGAAAACGTTGAGATCCTCGCGGACGGCGGGATGCTGATTGATCTGGTGGACAGGCTGGGGACGGACTGGATCATCAAGGGAATCCGCAACGAGGAGGACTACCGCTACGAGCAGTGCCACGCCCTCTGGAATCGCGCGCACAATCCCCGGGCTGAGACGCTGTACCTGCCGACTGATCCGACCTTAGCGGGTATCAGCTCCACGCTGGTACGGGCGGAGCTGGCGGCGGGGCGGGTGCCGGAGGAAAATGTTGCCGCCGGCTGTTGCCGCGTATATCCGCACTGTGAATTTACAATCATAATCTGTAATTGTATAATCGACAAGGAGAAAAGCCATGCAGAACCTGAAGAAAAACATGATTATTGCCCGCGTCACCGGCACCGTGATGGGCGCCCTGCTGGGCGCATTGGTACTGGTGCTTGCCGCCATCCTGGCCGGAGACTGTCAGCGCCATCATCCACTGGACGCTGGTCATTTGCGGCGTATTCACCGTAATCAGCAATGTTCCGGGGGTGATCTCCGGCATCGGCAATCTGAATACCACCGATGGAATGGTGGATTTTATCAGCGCGATGCTGGGTATCCTGCTGGGCTTTGCGCTGGTACTGTTTCGAACACCGTGCTGGTTGTCATCATCGGTGCCTACCGATCCTGTTCCCGCTTTTGCGCGTGCTGATGGCGGCGGACAAGGACAGCAGCTGCGCCGCGAGGTGTGGAGGATGGCAATGGGCGTCCTTCTGCTGGTGTTTCTGCCGCTGCTGTTTGACGCCGCGTCCCGCATCGTGCATATTCTTCTTGTGGTCGTTGGCTGGGCTGTCATTGCCTTCTCGCTGGTCACCGGCGTGGTGGGCATCGTCCGGATTGTCCGCGTGCCGAAGGATAATCGCACCCTGTAAGCAGGCATCCGGCGGTAAGAAGAGCGGCACGGTGTATGCCGATACGACCGGAGACGGGAAGATTGACACCATCTACATGGACACGGATCGCGACGGAAAGCCCGATACCACGATTCACATGGACAACTGACTGCCGCCCCGACATATTTCGGAGAAATACCGGATAAAACGGCGTATTCTCGGCGATCCCCTTCAGAAAAGATTTGACTTTTTGGAGAAAATGTGATATAATTATTACGTAATTACGTAGAGTCACATTCTGTGAGGAATATCGTCCGCACAGCGGACGGCAGGAACGGAGGGAAAGTATGCTGGGCGCCATCATCGGCGATATTATCGGTTCAACGTATGAGTTCAATCCAATCAAGAGCAAGGAGTTCGAGCTGTTTTCTCCGGAAGCCGCCCGACGGACGACACCGTTATGACGGTAGCGGTCGGACTTGTGACGGCGGCTTCGGACTGTACGGACGAGGAGCGGTACAGGCAAGACCTGATCCGCTTCATGCGTCTGCTGGGACGCGAGTACCCGGACGCCGGGTACGGCAAGCGGTTTATCCGCTGGCTGAATGAGGGAAACGGCGCTGCCTATCACAGCTACGGCAACGGCTCCGCCATGCGGGTGTCCCCGGTCGGCTGGCGTGCGCGGACGCTCGCAGAGGCGGAACAACTGGCGCGCTGGAGCGCGGAGGTTACGCATGACCATCCGGATGGCATCCGGGGCGCGCAGGCGGTGGCTTCCGCAATCTTTCTCGCACGCACGACGCATGATAAGAAGCGCATACGCGGACACATCGCGTCCTACTATTATCCCATGGAGTTCCGGCTGGATCGGATCCGCGCCTCCTACCGCTTTGACGCCACCTGTCCCGGCAGTGTCCCGCAGGCGATCGTCTGTTTCCTTGAGTCTACGGGGTATGAGGATGCCGTGCGCAATGCCGTTTCGCTGGGCGGCGACGCCGACACGCAGGCGTGCATCGCCGGGGCTATTGCCGAGGCGTACTACGGCATTCCTGCGGACATCCAGAGGCAGGGATTGTCCTATCTGGACAGTCGTCTGAGTCGCCTGTTCCTGGCGTATGCCACGCGGCTGTATCCGCAAAAAAGCGGCTGACTGCACAGGGAAGCTGCCGTGCGGGCGGCAATGTTAATATACTGTAAATTATCCTGCCGGGGGGATGCAAAACACCGGCGAATGATGTATAATACGTTCTTGAAATGCCGGTGCTCTGCGGTGGGGGCGCCGGCATACCGGCGGCGCAGGTATGCCGATCCGGATGAGGCATCTCTGCCGTCCCCTGCCCGGGGATGGGGAGGATTTCCATACATTCCATACTTGGGGAGGATATACGCAATGACACTGGTGGTTCTTGCCGCGGGCATGGGTTCCCGCTACGGTGGACTGAAGCAGATGGATCCGATGAATGCGGACGGCGATTTCATTATCGACTATTCGGTGTACGATGCCGTGCAGGCGGGCTTTGATGAGGTCGTGTTCATCATCAAGCGGGCGATGGAGCAGGACTTCATGGCAACGATCGGCGCGCGCGTTTCAAAAAAGATCAAGGTCACGTTGGTGTATCAGGACATGGACGACCTGCCGGAGGGTATACGCTGCCGGAGGGACGCGTCAAGCCGTGGGGCACCACGCACGCTCTGCGCGCGGCACGGGACGTCATCAAGGGTCCCTATGGCGTAATCAACGCGGACGATTTCTATGGCAGGGATACGTTTATGAAGCTGGCGGCGCACCTGCGCAAAATGGAGAGCGGCGAGCTGGGCAACGATAAGGATCACTGCTGTGCGATCGGCTTCAAGGTGAAGAATACGCTGACCGACAAGGGAACCTCCTCCCGCGGTGTCTGCTGTGTGGACGGGAACGGGATGTTGACTTCTATCGTCGAGCGGCTGAAGATCCGCAAGGACGGCGACAACGCTGAATACGAGGACGAAAACGGAAACTGGGTATTCCTGCCCGGTGAGACGGTCGTGTCCATGAACTGCTGGGGGCTGTCCCGCGACACCGTGGATTTCTTCAAGAAGGAGTTCGTGGAGTTCATGCAGGATCTGCCGAACACGCCCAACCCGCTCAAGGCGGAGTGCCTGCTGCCCACTTCTGTGGACAAGATGATGAAGGCGGGCATGATTGATGTCCGCGTGTATCCCACCAACTCGTCGTGGTTCGGCGTGACCTACACCGAGGATAAGCCGTGGGTGCAGGAATCGCTCCGGGCGCTGACCGAGGCTGGCGTGTACCCCGCGCATCTGTGGGCTGACTGAAAGGCGAACCGCTCATGACTGATCTGCCCATTACGGATGCCGTCCTGCGGGAGGCTTGCGCCGCGTTTGCCTTCCGGGGCACGGTGTGCGACGTAAAACCCTGCGGCAACGGACACATCAACCATACATTCATCATCACGACGGATGAAAACGGAATGCGTCGCCGCTACATACTGCAGGTGCTCAATACGGATATTTTCCGGGATCCGGACGGGGTCATGGAAAATATTGTCCGCGTTACGGAGCATATCCGCGCCGGACTGCTTGCCGCAGGCGGCGATGCGGAGCGCGGTTGCCTGCACGTTGTCCGCTCGTCGGACAGCACCGCGACAGGAATTGCGGCGTACCGTTATGTGGATAGGGACGGGCGCTTTTGGCGCGCCTACGATTTCGTGGAGCATACCGTCTGCCGGCTGACTATGGACAGCCCGGACACCTTCCGCATGGTAGGTTGGGCGTTCGGAAATTTCCAGCACCAGCTGTCGGATTTTGACGCATCCTGCCTGCACGAATCGATCCCTGATTTTCACAATACCAAAAAGCGCTACGCGGCGTTCCTGGATACGCTTTCGCGTGATCCGGTCGGGCGCGCGGCGAGCGCGGCGGAGGAGATTGCTTTCCTGACTGCGCGGCAGGAGCGCGGTTCCCGCATCGTGGACGACCTTGCCGCCGGACTGCTCCCGCTCCGCGTCACGCACAATGACACCAAACTGTCGAATATCCTGCTGGATGAGACGACCGGGGCGTTCGTCTGCGTGATAGATCTGGATACCGTCATGCCCGGCTCCTCGCTGTACGATTTCGGTGATTCCATCCGCACGGGCGCCTGCACGGCGGCGGAGGACGAGCCGGATGCGGAACGCGTGGATTTCCGCGCAGATATGTTCCGCGCCTACGCGGGAGGGCTTTGTCGAGGGAACCGCCGGGGCGCTGACCGATCGGGAGATCGCAATGCTTCCGGACGGGGCGTACATCATTACGCTGGAGCAGGCGATCCGCTTCCTGACGGATTACCTGGAGGGCGATGCTTACTACCACACCGCGTATGCCGACCATAATCTGGTTCGCACCCGCACCCGATCCGGATGCTGATGGGAATGGAGCGGGATGAGGCGATCCTGCGTCGGGCGGTTGCGGAACTGAGGCAACACCGCGCAATGCACGGTTGAAGTTCCGGCGCGCATATGCAGAGAGAGTTTTTCTGAAGAAATGCTGATTGAATAGGAGAGGCTGGTATGTCCATTTTGATCACAGGGGGAACCGGGTTCATCGGATCCCATACAGCGGTGGAGTTTCTGGAACGGGGAGAGGACCGGTTATCGCGGATAACTTTGTCAACAGCAAGCCGGTCGTACTGGATCGCATCAGGCAGATTACCGGGAAGACCCCTGCTTTTGTGGAGGTGGAGCTGACCGACGCCGACGCGACCGAGCGGCTGTTTGCCGAGCACCCCGATATTGAAAGCTGCATTCATTTTGCCGGGCTCAAGGCGGTGGGCGAGTCTGTGAGTCAGCCGCCCGCTACTACCGGAACAACCTGCTTTCCACACTTAACCTGTGCGATTCCATGAGCCGTCACGGTGTGCGGAAACTGGTATTCAGTTCGTCCGCAACGGTGTACGGCGCGCCGGAGCGCGTCCCGATCCGGGAAACCGACCGGTTGGGAGAAGCAACCAACCCATACGGTGAGACCAAAAAGATGATTGAGCGCATTCTGCGCGATCTGTACCGGGCGGATTCCACGTGGAGTATTTCGCTCCTGCGGTACTTCAACCCGGTCGGCGCGCATCCGTCGGGGCTCATCGGCGAGGATCCGAAGGGGATTCCCAACAACCTGTTCCCCGACGTCACGCAGGTGGCGGAGGGCAAGCGCCCGTATTTGCACGTCTACGGGGATGATTACAAGACCCATGACGGCACCGGTGTCCGCGACTATATCCACGTGGTAGATTTGGCGCGGGCGCATCTCATGGCGCTGGACCGTGCCCGTACCGTCACCGGGGTGGAGACGTACAACATCGGCACCGGTGTGGGTTACTCCGTTCTGGACGTTGTCAAGGCGTTTGAAGCCGCTACCGGACGGCACGTGCCGTACAGGATTGAGGCGCGCCGTCCCGGCGATGTCGATGCCTGCTATGCCGATCCGACGCTGGCGGGTGAAGTGCTGGGCTGGTACGCACAGTACGGTCTGGATGAGATGTGCCGGGATGCCAATCGCTGGCAGACCATGAATCCGGACGGATACGGGGAAGAGTAAGGCGGTATCGCCGAAGGGTGAAACGGGGGGAAAACCTGATGAAACAGGTTTTCCCTCGAGTTTTTTATTTTTTATGCGCGTAACCGAGTATTTCGCCCATGCGGACGGGCGTTTCCTCACCACGCGCGGTTTTTTCTCAAACAGCGCATCGGGCAGATCCGCGGCACCCTCACGCAACAGCAGAACAATGGTCGAGCCCCCGTAGAGAAACATTCCCTTCTCGGCACCGCGATGAACCCGCGCTTCTGCATCGTGGTTCAGAATTTTGCCGACCAGCAGGGCGCCGACCTCAATCTGTGTCACGGGACCGAACGCCGCCGTGTCCATGACGGTATACTCGCGGCAGTTCCGGATAAAGACCGGGATGCGGGAGAGCGCGATGGGGCGGACGGTGTGCAGCTGACCGGGCAGGAAGACGTTACGTCCCTTGGTGCCGTTGTCGATATAGCAATAGCGGTGGTAATTGTCCACACACAGGCGGAACACAAGGCATACGCCGTTCCGGTACGCTTCTGCGATGGGATCGCCGCCCAGCAGGTCGGATACCGAGTACCAGCTCTGCTTGATGGGCATGACCAGTCCGTCACTGATACGGTAGGCAGACAGGCGTCCGTCACAGGGGGCGATCAGGGCACGGGGATTGTGCGGAATGGGGCGCATCTCCGCACGGATGCGTCGGGTGAAGCAATCATTGAAGCTGCGGTAGCGTGTTGCCGTATATTCGTTGAGGTCAATGTGATTTTTCCGGACAAAGCGACGGATGAGCGGGCGGGAGAGGGAGGAATCCATGAAGCGTCCGCACAGGGCGGAGAAACGTCGCCCACTCAGCATCTTGAGCAGAACACGCCCCGGTACCGTATGGTACATACAGCGGAGCATCAGTTCCCGCTCCTGCCGGGGCTTGTCCTCCTTCCTGCGGGCGCGATGCCGCCGTCCGCCGGCGGTGCCGCCGTTGGCAGTCACGTCGGTGGAATCCGCATATGGCGGGGACGACTGTCCCACCTTGGCGTTTTCTTATCCTGTTCCATGCTCTGTCCCCCTCTGCGGCGTGTACTGCCGGCGGCACGCACATCCCCGCGCCGCCTCTGTGTCCCCTATTATACTACAGAGCGCGCAATTTGTCAAGAACGGTGAGAAAATGACTCGGCGGCGGAGTTTTGCTTGACAACGGGCGGGAAAGATGGTATACTTTGTATCAAGGCAATACGGTGCAATTCCTGACGGAACAGATGCGTCGTCAAGGGTTCAGCCGCACTCGCACGGTTTGATCCGAAATGCAAGCCAACCGTTGCCCTTGACAACTGCCGTAAAAAGCAGTACGACATGTGTATTAAAAAGGGATTCTCTAAAGGTAACACCGCACAAAGCAAAGAAAGGGCGTTCAGATGGATAACGTGAAGCAAGTATACGACATTGCCATTGTCGGAGGCGGACCTGCCGGATTGACGGCGGGGCTGTATGCACGCCGTGCAAAACCGCTCGGTGCTGATTCTTGAGAAAGCTACCTTCGGCGGGCAGATTACATTCTCCCGAAGGTGGAAAAACATCCCCGGATTTCCCGTTCTGTCCGGCAATGAATTCGCAGAACGGCTGGTCGATCGTGTTGGCGCTGGGTGCCGAGATGGAATCGGCAGAGGTATTGGGCATGGAACCGGCGGAAGGCGGCTGGCTGATACATACGGACAGCGGTGATTTTGCCGGACGCACGGTCATTCTGGCGACCGGCGCACGGCATCGCAGACTGGGGCTGGATCGGGAAGAATCCTTTATCGGGAATGGCATTTCTTTCTGTGCTGTCTGCGATGGCGCCTTTTACTCCGGGCGCACGGTTGCCGTGATCGGAGGCGGTAACTCGGCACTGCAGGAGGCTTTGCTCCTGTCGACCTTGCCAGTCATGTGTACGTGGTTCAGAATCTGGATTTCTGACAGGGGAACCGGCATTGCAGGATCAGCTCCGCGCCCGTGAAAATGTCACGGTACTGACGGGGCGCGTGGTGTCGGAGCTGTTGGGCGGCGAGGAACTGACCGGCATCCGTATCCGAAAGGTGGATGACGGTCGATTGAGGAACTGGCGCTGGACGGGCTGTTCATAGCAATCGGTCTTGTGCCGCAGAATCGGATCTTTGCGGAAACGGTGCCGCTGGATGCGGGCGGCTATATCGATGCGGACGAGCACTGCACGGCAAATAAACGGGGCGTATTTGTCGCGGGAGACTGCCGCCGCAAGCAGATCAGCAAGTCACCACAGCCGCCGCAGATGGTGCCGTTGCGGCACTGGCGGCGTGCGAGTACCTGAAAAAGGCATAAGGCAATATCGCAGCCACGGCTAAGACCCTGGCGGCACATCTGTGCCACCAATCACGTCGCGGAAATTCTCAAAAATTTTTCAAAACCTCTTGCAAAACGGCGCAGGATGTGATATAATATACCTCGTTGCGGCGGTATCGCCGCGACGCTGGTGTGGCTCAGTTGGTAGAGCAGCTGATTCGTAATCAGCAGGTCGCCGGTTCAAGTCCGGCCACCAGCTCCATCTTTGTAGTACGAAAAAGCTACAAAACATAAAAAGCACAAGATTTAGTAGGTCTTGTGCTTTTTTGTTACTATATTTAGTGTTTTACGCACTTCGCGGAATATTTGAATTTAAGAGCTGCATTTTGACCTGTTTTTCAAAAACAGGACTCGAACTGACGACTTCGTTTTAATCCCGCCTGACACCTACAATTTAATACAAATCTTTTAAGAGAGAACAAGGATAAATGTTCTCTCTTTTTTATGCCGTTTTGAGGGGCGATTTCCTATTTACGGTGAAAAAAATTATAATTAAAACAGTAAATCGAAAGGAGTTTTCAATGAAATATAAAGATTGGTTAGACGTATGGTTTGCGAATTACACAGAGCCTTCGTCTAAAACGAAAACGTGCGAAAGATATTCGGAGATTATCGAGAAGCACTTGAAGGTAAAGTTGGGTGAATACGAGCTTGAGGAACTGTCGCCCATAGTCATACAGAAGTATATCACCGAACTGATGCAGTCGGGCAATCTGACAACCGGAAAGGGGTTAGCGGCTAATTCTGTAAACGGGATTATTACGGTGATTGAACTCTCTGAAACTTGCGTATACGCTCGGAGAATTGAAAGAGTATACGGCAGACAAAATCAGACGACCGAAAACGAAAGAGAAAGAAGTATCCTGTTTTTCGCTTGCCGAACAGAAGAAGATAGAGCAGGCGGCGTTATCGAGTAAAAAACGGAAATTCATCGGGATCGTGATTTGTCTTTATTCGGGGCTCGAGAATCGGAGAATTGCTTGCGCTTACTTGGGCAGATATTGATTTCACGAAAGGAACGCTTACGGTGAATAAAACCTGTCACGACGGACGAGATGAAAACGGAAATCTCTGCCGAATCACGGACTTGCCGAAAACAACTTCTTCCAAAAGAATGATTCCTCTTCCGAAGCAGTTGCTTCCCGTTTTGAAAAAGAGTATAAAAGGAAAAGCGTTTCGGAGTATGTTGTGGAATCGGAAAAGGGCGAGCCGCCTACGGTGCGATCTTATCAGAGAACCTTTGAACTTCTGCAAAAGCGTTTGCATATCGAGCGTAAAGGTTTTCATTCACTTCGGCATACGTTTGCTACACGCGCTTTGGAGTGCGGAATGGACGTGAAAACATTGGCGGAGATATTGGGGCATAAAAACGCTACGGTAACGCTGAACAGATACGCCCATTCGCTTATGGAACACAAGCAGGATATGATGAATAAGCTCGGCAAATTTTTTTTTCAAAAAGCCGTCTGTTAAAGCAATAGACGGCTCAAATATTATGTTTATTATACCATAAAACGGTAGTAAAGTCAATGTTCAATGCTTTCGCGCGGTTAGAAAAGTAATAAAATTCGTAAATACTCTCGATAGGTGTCCGAAGTCTACGGTTTTGTTCACCTATTGCTTTAATAGGCGAACAAAATTCTGCGAGATAATTCACCTATCGGGAGGCGTTGAATTGGATATTTTCGGGTTTCATTTATAGGTCATAGAGTAGTGGACGAGTACCGGCAAGTCGAAGAAGAACTTGACGAAGTAATCGAATTGCTGCACCGTCAATATGGGTTTATAGACTTTAACGTGGGACGAAACGGTGAGTTTGATGACCTTGCCACACAAGCCGTCAGACGATTCCGAAGAGAATGGGAGGAGTGGTGCGAGCTTACACTTGTCGAACCGTATCCTGTGGCGAATTTGGATATTATAGAGAAGTCTTATGATAGCGTTATTATCCCAACCGATAGGAAGTGTCATTACAAAGCGGCGATACCGAAACACTACCGTTCTTCTCTGCTACCGATAGTTTTTTATGCGGAAGCAATGCTGCCATTCGAATTTTGTAATACTCGGAAATACCGCCTGACAAGACGAAACGTCAACTTTACTTTGCGTTTCTATCTTTAATTGCTCCGCAAGACTTACTCCTACCGCATAACGCATTGCATCGGATATGATTACAAAAAATTCGGCTATCCGCGCGACTGATTTTATTAGTGTAAAAATCCTCCTGCCGCATTACGCCTTGAATCTGCCCGTAATCACGCAGTTCTTCGGCGCACATATCCGACCAATTATTGCCGAGTTCACCCAAGAACCACACGGAATACAAGCCTTCGATTTTGTCCGCGACAGACTTTATCATACTTGCCGACGGCGAACCGACCGATAGTATTTATCGGGATAAGATATTAAAAAGAAGCAAACAGAAACAGCGTTGCGGTAAAATACAGGGATATTATCGAGATGAAGCGTGTCGACAGGCAAGAGCTTATTAAGGGTATGGACGTGGTTTATATCTATCACGATAAGATAGACGAAACGGCGCATACTTCCGAAAAACTTGTATTTACGGCGTGCGACGAAGCGGACAGCTATGAGGCGGCAAAGCAATTCCTATCTCTGAGGATTACCCAACTAAGTATGATCGGCTTCTCTGCGGCGGTATCTGGTGCATTGTCCAGCTTGAATATGAATATGTGGAAGAGGATAAACGCAGATCCCCAATTCTCATTCACAAGCTCACGCCTATTCAGATGCCTCATGTGGATATTGAGGAATTGAAGCAGGGGCGAAAAGCGTTTACGCAAGAAGAATGGATCAAGATTCTTCTACGCTCTATTGGTATGGAGCCGGATAAGCTGAATGACCGCGAACGCTGGCTTCTGCTTGCCCGTATGCTGCCGCTTGTCGAGAACAACTTCAACCTCTGTGAGTTAGGTCCGCGAAGCACTGGTAAATCCCATATCTACAAGGAAATCTCCCCGAACAGCATCCTTGTTTCCGGCGGTCAGACCACCGTCGCGAACCTGTTTTACAACATGGGCAGAAAAACCGTGGGCTTGGTTGGCTTGTGGGACTGCGTAGCGTTTGACGAGGTTGCCGGTATCAACTTTAAGGACAAAGACAGCATCCAGATCATGAAGGACTATATGGCGTCCGGCTCCTTTGCCCGTGGCAAGGAAGAAAAAGCCGCAACCGCTTCTATGGTCTTCGTCGGCAACATCAATCAGAGCGTGGATGTGCTGCTGAAAACGTCCAGTCTCTTTGACCCATTCCCTCCCGAAATGGGAACGGACACGGCATTTCTCGACCGTATGCACTGCTACATCCCCGGCTGGGAGATACCGAAGTTCCGCCCCGAACATTTCACCAATGACTACGGATTCATCACCGACTATCTGGCAGAGTTTATCCGGGAGCTTCGCAAGGAGCAGTACGGCGATGCGCTGGATTGCTCTCGGAAGATCCACGCTTGCAAATCTTGTAGTAATCGGGGATATTTCGATTAGCGGAACGCTTATTAAAGCCGATGAGCTTGCAAATGTTTTACAGGTTTGTCTTGATTCGGGCGCGAAAAAGGTTTTGTTACCAAGCACGTCGTTCGTAGATTTTGCCACCGTTCCGGCAGACTTGATGAGTGCGTTTCAGTTGATTCCTTATACTTCGGCAGAAGATGCCGTATATAAAGCACTCGGTGTCGAGTAATATTCTTATAAGTTAATGTAAAAATGATTTGAGAAATGACAAGTCGGGATAGGATAACCTGTTCCGACTTTTCTTTTACTACGCAGAACAGATTGAAAAAATCGGAAAAAAATATGCTATAATATAAGAAACCGAAAGGGTGAGAATTATGGCAAATCGTATGAGTGTCATAAACTCATTATCAATACGAGGAGAATAACGATGAAAATAAAAGATTTATTCTTGAATATAAATAATCCCGTATATGGTGATTTTAGCGATTTAAGTAAATTTGATTTTTTAATGGCGTTTATATTATTTACGACGAAGATGAAGTCGTTTATGTCGGAAGTGCATACGCAAGAAAAATAAAAAAACGCTTGAAGCAGTACATCTCCCCTAAGGATACAGGCAACACTCTTGGGAAAACGGTGGCAAAAAAATTATCGGGTTCAAAGACGTATAATAAGATGGCACAAGCCAAAATGGATGAAGCCATTGAAACAATTAAAACGTTCAAAATTTGCGCATTGCATCACGAGGACTTAGAATATAAATTGATTCACTTAGCGAAACCTAACTATCACGGCATATAACTATCTCGATGATGATAACTACAAAAAGGCTGTAAGAAGAAGTATTATGACGGGCAATTTCAAACCGTCCAACCTTTACGGTTTGCAGATTGAGGGCTTCAAATCTTCGGCAATTTCGCCCGTGAGTACGCTTAAAAACTATGAGCGAGGTATCAACAGTTCGAGCTTAGCGGCGGTGTTTCCTTTTCGTCCGCACGTTCGTTATGGACGACGGCGGTATTATGCTCGGAGAGAACAAAGCAAACGGCTTTCCGTTCATTTTTCAATATGTGGAAACGCGGAAATCTGTATCAGAACAGCAACGGTATGATTATCGGCAAGTCGGGTTCGGGTAAATCGTTCTTCTTAAAGTCGCTTATCGCAAACGAATGGGCGAACGATACGAGGATAATTATTCTCGATCCCGAAGCCGAGTATCGACCTTGACGAAAAACTTGTCGGGAAATCTTATCGACGTCGGTAATGCGAAAGAGGGCAGAATCAACCCGTTCCATATCTACAAAATATTGACGGAGGACGGCTTGCCCGCAGATCCGGTCGTAACGTTCAACACGCACCTGAAAATGCTTGAAAGTTTCTTCAAGATTGTTTTCGTGGGCGCGAACAGCGACGTGATTGAGCTTATAAACAACCTTGCGGTGGAAGCGTATGCGAGAAAAGGAATCTATGAAACAACGGATTGTACGCAGCTCAATGCCGAGGATTTTCCGCTGTTTACCGACCTATTGGCGGTCTTACGGGAAAAGAACAAGGAAGAAACGGATAGCGACTTTGCGGGATATGCGGACGGCGGAATTGTATTTGCAGAAATTCGTAAGCGGCAGATATTCGGATATTTGGAACGCGCCGTCTACGTTGAAAGTGAATGCCGACTTGATTGACTTTAACTTTCAGTCGTTGTTTGCAAACAAGAATAACACCGTGGCGAACGCGCAGATGTTGCTTGTTTTCCGTTTTATCGAGCAGGAAGTTATCAACGCAAGGGAAGCGAACAAAAGCGGGAAGAACTTGCGAACGCTTATAATTAGTGACGAGGCGCACTTGTTCATCGACGCAAAATTCCCGATTGCATTGGACTTTTTCTTCTCGATGAGTAAGCGAATCCGTAAATATAACGGCTCGTTTATTCCCGCAACGCAGAATATAGCCGATTGGAACGCGAACGAAGAACTCCGCAGCAAGACGAGCGCGATTCTCAAAAACTCGCAGTATTATTTTTATGCCAAAGATAAGGCGGGCAACACGTCAAGAACATACTATCTGTATCTTGATACCGTGAAACCAACAGGAACGATTAAAAACAGTAGCGGTACGGCACTTACGGGAAGTTACACAAATCGGGCGTTTTCCTATTCGGCAACGGATAGCGGGAGCGGGATTAGCTACTTACAGTATAAAAAGCCGGGCAGTTCTTCTTGGTTGACCTATGCTTCGGGAACAAGTATTTCTGCAAGCGCAACAAGCGGAACGTATCAATTCGAAGAGCAGTAGATAAAGCAGGAAACATAGCCGCTACGAAAAGCATTACGCTTGATTCGTCAAAGCCGACGATGACTTTATACTCTGAAACGACTTCGGTATCGAGCGGATATAAAAGCACGGCAAAATATATCAAGGCAACGGCGACGGATAGCGGAAGCGGTGTAAAACAATCTATGTTAAGAAGCCCGGCGCGTCGAGTTATACCGAATATACAAGCGGAACGCAACTGACGGCAGACGGCGCGTATTCGTTCTATTGCGTGGATAACGCAGGAAACACTTCGCAAACCTATACGATTTCGATGGATCACACAAAGCCTACGCTTACAAGTTCGGTCGGTGGATTCGGAAAAACGTTGAAAGATGGTTTTACCGTTACCGCTTCGGATAATTTCAGCGGCGTAACGCTATATTACAAAACACCGAACGGCACTTCGTTTGTAGCAAGTACCACTTCGAGCGTCGTCTTTTCCAAAACTGCGGTAAACGGTACTTATGCCTTTTACGCGGTGGACGGCTACGGCAATAAGAGCGATACTTATAATATGTATATGAGTATCGACGCGCCAGAAGCAACGATAGTGAAGTCGGACAATAGCCATAAGGTTTGCGTGATTTGGACAGCGAGTAACTGTTCGGCAACGCTGAACGGGAAAAGTTATACAAGCGGAACTTGGATTGAACAGGAGGGCGAATACACTTTCGTAATCACCAACGACGCCAACCGTTCGACAACGTATAAATTCACGGTAGATCACTACTACGCAAGGTATTCTATGGTTGCGCCGACCTGCACGCAAAAAGGCTATACCATATATAAGTGTACGGGTTGCGGCGATAGCTACAACGGAGATTTTATCGAAGCGAAAGGTCACGACTACGAGTAAAATCGTAAAGCCGACCTGTACGGCGCATGGCTATACGAGGTACACTTGCAAAACCTGCGGCAATACCTATTCGGATAACTTTGTCGAAGCGAAAAAGGACATCAATACGGCGAGTGGACAACCGTAAAAAGAGCCTACTTGCGTAGACTTGGGGAAAAGACGAGAGAACGTGTTCGGTATGTTCTTACGTTGACGAACGGGATACAGACGCACTCGGTCATAGTTATAAAGATACCGTTGTAGATCCGTCCTGTACGGAACGCGGAAACACTATCCACGAGTGCGAAAGGTGCGGTCATACCTATACGGATTCTTACACGGACGCAACGGGACACGATTTCGGAGAATGGACAAGCGACGAAACCGACTTGTACGGCAAGCGGCGTAGATCAGAGGAAATGCACAAGCTGTCCGCAGACCGAAACAAAAATCGTAAGCCCGCTCGGTCATAACTATAAGGCGGAGATTGTAGAACCGACTTGTTTGGAACAAGGTTATACAACGCATACTTGTTTGCGTTGCCAAGCGGGATATAACGACACGTTTGTGCCGCCGCTCGGACACGACTATGAAGAAATCGAAGTTGCGCCGACTTGTACGGAAGAAGGCTATCGCGGAAAGAAATGCCGCCGTTGCGAAGATACGATAAAGACGGAAATTCTGAAAGCGGTGGGACATAAATTTACCGATTCGTATTTCATTGCAACTTGCGAGGAAGAGGGGTATACGCTTCATACCTGTCTGTCTTGCGGTAACGAATATAAAGACAATATCGTTCCTGCAACCGGACACGATTATGAAACGGAAGTCGTGCGTGAGCCGCATTGCGAAACGGATGGCGAGAGAAAATTCCATTGCACAAAGTGCGAGAAAGAGTATTATTCGGAGATTTCCGCAACGGGGGCATAACTACGAACTCACGGGAACGGAAGAAGTAAACGGCGAAAATATCCGTACTTACGTTTGCACGAACTGCGGAGCAATCACCACGCAGAATATGGGCGAGCAATATGAGCAGGTTTCTTCTTATATAGAGTATCTGTTCGAGCAATACAGACCGTATATGTGGTGGGTGCTTTTGGCAACCGCAGGCGTATGGAGTATCGTGATGGGCGTATTCTTTGCGATTGCACAGAAAAACGAGGAAAAAAAAAGGCGAGAAAAATGATTAAGAATTACGTCATCGGACTTGTCGTAATCTTTGCCATTCTCGTTGCTTGTCCGTATCTTGTAAAGGTATTGCGGCATTGATTGCAGGGTAAACAGTAAAATCCCGCATTGTAGCTTAAATTTTTACAGAAAAATAAAGAAAATCGAAAAAACAGCTTGACAAATGCGGGATCGTATGCTATCGTATTGATACGACGAAAGAAAATCGGAGGTGGAACTATGAACAAAGCAAAAGTAATGCGAAAAGCGGAAGCGGGCGAGGGATTGACCGTGGCGGAAATCAAGGTTTATCAAAAAGCGGTTAAACCTGAAAGGCACGTTTACGGCAAGTACGGAACGCTTGCTAAACAGTATTTGGATGACAAGGGAATTGATTGGACGATAGCTAATCTTCCCGAATACTTGCACGGCGTAGATAAAGCCGCCGACGAACTGTACGAAACGATGTACGAAAAGTTCTCGAAAGAAGAGCGTTTCAAAAAGTTGGATGATTTTATGGAAAATCAAACGGGAAACGGAAATGCAACGGCTTATCGAAGAAGAAATCTTAAATGAAATCGTTTATGTAAAATAACGGAGGTATCAATATGAAAGCGTTAAAAGTAGTTGGAACTATCGGCAGATTTGCGTTGGCAGGCGTACTGATTGCAGGGCATTTCGTAATGAACATCATAGGCGCGTTGATTTGTGCCATTACTTCACAAGGTTAAAACGGAGGTTTTATGGAAAAGAAAGAAACAACGCCGCGCAGAGCGGCAAGAAGAAGTTACGAGGAACGCAACAAAGATAAACGTAAACAGACGAGCGGAAATTTCGGAACAATGATTCCGCGCGATTTGTTCGACGAAATCAATGCGTTTTTGGCGAAACACAATATCACGAAAGTCGAATTGATTTTCAAAGGATATGAAGCCTTGAAAGCCGAGTACGAAAAGGAAACGGAATCTAAAACTTAATTGTGTATGCGAAAGGCATAGACACGAACAACAATCAATTGATATTGGTGAAGCGTCGGTGGCTATGCCTTTCAAAAACTAAATAATCTATCTGCGCTTTACCGGAAAGGAGGAAAATACTGTGAAACGCTCTACTACTATCTTGTGTACAGTCGATCGCTCAAAAAGACCTGCGATGCACTGTTCACCCACCGGAACACCGTTCTGTACCGTATCGGGAGGATGCGGGATGATTTTTCTGATCCCGCTTGACGATCCGGCAAGACATACCGAATTGTTGCTCGGAACCGCACTTTTGCTGTTTCAGAAGGAAGGACCGGATTTCTTTATGCGGGCACTGCCGCAAGCGGACGATGAAGAAACGCGCATTGAATAGGGAGGGACAATCATGAAAGAGAACAGAAAATTGTTGAAAGAGGTACTGGATGATATCCGTCACGACATGACGGACGAGGAGGTTCTGAACCTTTTGGCGGACAGTAAGATATCGGTCAGCCCCGAAAAAGAAAAGGAAAAATACACGCTCGGACAGCGGGCTGCGGACACGATCGCAAAATTTGCGGGAAGCTGGGCGTTCATTTTCTCGTTTGCAGGCGTATTGCTTCTGTGGATGGTCGTGAATGTCGTGCTTGCTACCAAGGCATTTGATCCATACCCGTTTATTTTGCTGAATCTGGTGCTTTCCTGCGTAGCGGCAATTCGAGGCGCCGCTGATCATGATGAGCCAGAATCGGCAGGAGGAGAAGGATCGCCGCAGGGCAGAGAACGACTATAAAGTCAATCTCAAAACCGAGATCATGATCGAGGATCTTTACGATAAGGTAAACGCGATTCTTGCCAAGCAGTCGCAACTGGAGAAGATGATGCAGGAAAACCGGCAAAAGGACGGGAATACCGGAAACAGCACGCAGGACGGACACGGGGCCGAGTGGGTCGAACTGTCTGCCTGTCTCTGTCGTACTGTCTTCCGAACGCGCAACGCCACCTGACCGTGTAGGTCAGGTGGCGTTGCGTATCGGTGGATATTTCGGGCTTGCCGCCCTCCGTGCAGATCACTTGCTCTGCTTCTTCTGCATGGCTGCCAGCTTGCGGGGCGGGATTGGCTTTTCCTTGATTTCGCCTGCTTTGTCCAGTGCAATCTTTGTCAGCAGAGGACCGATAAGTTCGTAAACCAGCACGGCGAACAGCGAGATGTTGCGAATGAGCAGACCGACTTCTGCAAATCCCAATTCACTCATGGTGGAAACCGCGACCTGCGACATTCCGAGGCAAACGCCTGCCTGCGGCAGAAGCGTGATGCCCAGATACTTCTGCACCGTCGGCTCGCATTTCATGAACCGGGACGAAACGCCGGCACCGGTGATCTTGCCCAGCGAGCGGACGAGGATGAACACAAGTCCGATCAGCACAATCTGCCATTTGGAGAACACTTCAAGCTGTAACTCGGCACCGCTGATTACAAAGAACAGCACCATCACAGGACCTGTCCAGCGATCCATGCGATCCATCAGTTCCTCCGAGAAGTCGCACAGGTTGCAGAATACGGTTCCCATCATCATGCAGACCAAAAGCGAGGAGAGTCCGACCGTGACCGCACCGATTTTCCATTCCAGCATGGCAAGTCCGACGGCGAGGAACACGAAGCCGACCGAGATACTCATACGCTTGCTGCGGGAGTGGAAGAAACGCTCGATGAAGGTAAAAGCAATCCAAGCACAGCGCCCAGCACCAGCGAGACAAAACCTCCACCAGCGGGTTGACCAGCACCGACACCATGTCGATGTGTCCGCTTTCCAGCGCTTTGGCAATGCCGAAGGAGACGGCGAACACGATAAGTCCTACCACGTCATCCAGTGCCACGACAGGGAGCAGGACGCTGGTGACGGGACCCTCCGCTTTGTACTGCTTGATAACCATCAGCGTGGCGGCGGGGGCGGTGGCTGTTGCGATCGCACCCAGCGTGATGGCGGCTGCCAGCGGCAGCTGCTCCGGAATGATAAAATGCAGTCCGATCAGCGCGATATCTACGAACAGAGTCGCCGTGACTGCTTGAAATACCGCGATGACGGTTGCCTGCTTGCCGGTCTTTTTCAGGCTGGACAGGCGGAATTCATTGCCCATGGTAAAGGCGATGAAGCCCAGCGCCACGTCCGAGATGATATCGTAATTTCCGACGTCCTCCGACGAGATAAAGCCCAGACCGGGAACGCCCAGCTGCCCGAGACAGTAGGGACCGATGAGGATACCGGCTACGAGGTAGGCGGTCACGGCTGGCAGATTCCAGATTTTCGTCAGTCTTGACATGAGCAGACCGGCGAACAGTGCGACGGACAGTGCCAGCAGAGTATGTAACACATCCATGAGAAAAAGCCTCCGGGTCGGGACACGACCGTAATAATGTTGAGGGCACCTTTGGCAGGGGAACGCCGGCAATGCAGGATTCCCCTGATGCACAACATATTATTATAGCAAATGCCCTGCCGGAAGTCAATGGGCAAACAACCGAAAAGAAACGTGCGCAGGAGAAAAAAACAGGTAATTTTTCGCCTCACCGTCGGGGGGCCACCGACGGCACGGTTTATCCAAATGCGACGAGGATGTTCAACTGGGACGCTATATTTATAGCGACTTCCAAAATAGCAGTCACCCTTGACAACTGCAGCAAAAGGTGGTACAATATGTCACAGGAGATGAGAAAAATGGGTAAAATGCTGCACAATGCGGGGTAGAAAGCAGCTGCTGAACGGCGAGGACGAACAACACATATCACGCCGCAGGCATAGAGCTGCGGTATCTGCCGCCGTACAGCCCCGATATGAATCCGATTGAGATGCTGTGGTCGAAGGTAAAAAGCGCTTTTGCGCAAATGGAAGTGCCGGGCTGCCGAACTCTTGGCTGAAACCGTCTCCTGTGCGCTTTTTGTGCGTCAGTCAACGGGATTCGTCGGCTGGTTTAAAGCTGATGGATAATGCCCATAATTTTGGGAATTGCTATAGATAGGAGATAATTTGTAGGTTCGGAGGATATATGCATATGGGCTATTCGTTGACGGATTTAATCGGAGATGTTGTTCAGATGTCTTATGTAGATTATTCCGACAAAGGATCCGTTCGTAGATACAATAAATTGGCAAGTCGTGCCGCAGAATATTGGTTGGGAAAAATACCACAATGGTCGGATGCTGAGCTTTTGATTTTGAAGCTCGAGGTCGAAAGCGAAAATCCCTATGTAAGCTCATATATTATTCGCCTTGATACTTGAGAAGGCACTGCCATTAGATAAGGTGGCACAATATGCAAAAAGCTGAAAAACAATATTCTCTTATTGGAAAAATGCGATGCAAAAACAAGTCTTGAACTATGGTTTGATATGTGGAAAGACGGTTTGATAAAATCAGCCAATAAATTCCCCGCAGATTAAGAGCCAAGAATTGGCCCGCGGACAAAAATTCCTGGACAGGGAGCTGTCAGATCAGTCCTGATTTGCGTCTGTATTCTATTGGACTCAAGCCGCGAAGAGACAGCTTGATGCGCTTCTCACGATACCAGACAAATAATCGTTCAAAATCGGTATAAGCCGCCTATCCTGTGGTAAAACAGTACGTATTTTGATTGGGAGGAAAAGCTATGAGCAAGGAACAATACATAGAATTACCGGAGGAAGCTACACACGTCCGGGAGCTGAACGCCCGCTATCGGGAAATCCCATTAAAAGACACGACCTCGCGCCTTCTGCGCAAATATTTCAACGCAATGGCAAACCTCTACGGCATCATCCCGCTGCACAAGGCGAAAGGAGATTATTTTTCACCCTCAGCCCGAAGCTGGTAACGGAGGAGGAGTTTTCTTTCCTTTGCGGAAATTGCCCGTCAGCGGAGTCGATTGACTGCGTTATAGAAATCAAGCGCAACCAGCAGGGAAAAACCTTCGCCGGCGAGAATGGGAAATGATATCTGTACCGCCTTCGATTCTTACAGCTTTGTGACAAAATTCAGGCGTTTTTTCGGTGAATAGTATGCTCCTCTTTGCTATACTTTATGCTGCGGAAAGGAAAACCGCAAATTAAAAACAAAGGAGCATTTGTTATGAAAAAAACCGAAAACAATTTTACGATCATCTTCGCTCTTGTGCTTGCACTCAGCGTAGTTACAGTATCTGCGGCGGCGATTTCGGCGAACGAGACGAAGCCGGACAAGCCGGCAACCAAGCCCGACGCCGTTGACGAAAAGCTCCCGGCGGTTCTCGAAAGAAACGCGGCGCTTTGGAAACGCGTCATCGATGAGTATGACGGGAAAATCGCGGCAGACGAGCCGGACATGACGCTTGAACTGAACGAAGCGGATTTTGATGACGCCTGCCCGGCTGAGGAATCCTACGCGGAATCCATCAAGAGCATGCGCTCACTGACCGAAAAGGAAAAAGCGGCACTGCTTGCAGACCTTGCCGAGATTGAATCGCTGGAAGCGCAGATTGACGAGCTTTACTATCGCATGACGGATGAGAACGCAGATCGGCTTTATGGCGAGATTGACGCTCTCTGCGAAAAACTCGACGCGGTTCTTGATCGTAATGCGGAGCTTTGGGACCGCGTCGATGCCGAGTATGACGAAAAATCGCGGCTATCGAGCCGGATATGCCCTTTGAACTTGAAGAAGACGACCTTGCGGTCTGCGAAAAGGCAGATAAAACAAACGCGCAGAGCCGTGTCCGGGCGGCACGGCTCTGTATCTATTTGGGGAGGCGCTATGAAACAACGGATCTACATCGCAGAGGATGAAAAAAAACATACGGGAAACGCTTCAGCGCTTTCTTGAAAATGACGGATATGAGGTGTGCGCGTTTGAAACAGGCGACGCACTTTTTAGGTGTGTTTTATAAAAAACGCGCCGATCTTGTTATTTTGATATTATGATGCCGGGCACCGACGGACTTACCTGCTGTCGCCGCATCCGGGAAAAGGATAATGTTCCGATCATTTTGCTGACGGCAAAGGATACCGAATACGACTATGTCAACGGATCCTTCAGGGCGGAGAGACGATTATCCGACGCCGTTTCGCCCGACGGTGCCGATGCGTGTCAAAGCGCTCCTCCGGCGAGTGGATATGGAGCGCGGAGGCGACCCGATGGACAGGACATTACCGTCGGAGATCTGCGTTTCTCCGGTGATGAGAAGCGGCTTTTCTGCAGAGAAAACCTCTTGCGCTTTCCCCGAACGAGCTGAAGATGCTCATTTTCTAATGCGGGGTGAGGTAAAGCCTTT
>VOFG01003561.1_pt1 | contig 43957 bp, 90 predicted proteins | sample 5384171 | NCBI WGS metagenome assembly VOFG01 (sample SAMN12384726, study PRJNA508395) | human gut metagenome | isolation source: healthy gut F | host: Homo sapiens
CCGTTATATGTACCGGAGGTTTCCGGAAGACAGCCTGGCAACAGGCGCCGTCCACCTGGAACCGGGCAACGTCGTAATTCTTTTCGGCGCTCACGTCCCAGCGGAAGGACAAAGAAGCGCCGTCTTCCACGGTGACCGTGGTGGAAATCACGGATTCCGGAGTCCCCCTGTCCAGCATTACCGGAGGCGGCGCACAGCCTCTCGTCCTCGCTTCTGGTGACGGTCCAGGGTAGTCCCCGGTGCTGGCGAAGTGGAGGCTGCCACCGGCAGCGTTCACTGCTTCATCCAGACTCTCCGTGGGAGGTATCATTTGAAACTCTGCCGTAAAGGTCGTATCATCATCTGACACCGTGTAGCCCACCGGATCTTCGGGACTCCAGCCGGCGAACCTGTAGCCTGCGTTGCCCACAGGGGTGGGGACCTGATCTGCCGTCAGGGCAGAATTGGGCTGCACCTGCACGGTGACATTCCCCTCCAGGGTCCCGTGGGCGCCGGCAGCAGGTGACGGTGTACTCGTCCGGCTCCGGCAGCAGGCCGGTTACCACCACGTTGTCCAGGGCGCCCATGTCTGCGCCCCCGGGCGCATCGGGTTGACATACCGCCACTCCAGCTGATGCACGCCGCCCGTTTCAAAGGTGTGGGTGTAACGGGTCCAGCCGTTCCAGGGGGGGCCTCTGGCCTCATTGTCACAAGACGCAGTGTATTGATTGTCAACATAGAAGTACAAGTGCTCAAAGATGGTGCCGGAGATGTCCCAGTCGAAGGACACCGTGGCGCTGGCCTCCACCCGCACGCGGGTCATGACCTTTGAGGTGGTCCCGGCAAAGCCGGAATTGCCAGAGACCGCATACGTTCGGGTTTCCGCCTGGTCTTGCATCACCGTCAAGGGTGGTCCTCCGACGTAGTAAAGGAGAGAAGTCCTTCCTCGCCGTTCAGCGCCTGATCCGGGCTGTCTCGCCCTGGGCTGAGGTCCCGGCCACAGCGTTTGCCGGCAGGACGCCCAGAGCCAGGCACAGGCACAGTGCCATTGCAATCCCTCGTAACCATGTTTTCTTCGTAGCTTGATCCTTCCTTTCTAATCGCTGTCTGCAGACAGCTGACCGCCTGCCGGCCGCACCGGACTCCGTCTACGGGTCGCTCCAGTAGCATAAGCAAGTGTTGCAAATTTCTGCAACAATCTATTGTCTGCAAAAGCACTATACCACAATATCTCCCAGAAGTCAACCCAGAATTCTCCTTGCGTTTCCTTTATGCGTGCAGGCCGGTAAAAACTCCTGCCTCTCCCAGGGGAAGCCCCCACTCCAGTACGGAAAGGAAATGCCGTGGCCTGGTATTTTCGCCCTTGCGTCTTTCCGGAACTTTCTCTATAATAGGAACCACAAAGCCATACAAAGTGGCCAGCAGGGGAGGAATTCCATTGAGCAGACAGGAAGCAAACGAGCAATACGCCAAAGCGCTGAAGGCGGGGCAGAAGCATTACCGGGATTGTGTCATCCGGGGACGTTATCCTTATCCTCAGGTGCTGGATGAAATTCTGGACGACTCCATGGCCGCCGGCCGGGTGGACATGGGGCTCATCAGCATCCCCACCGGGGATTGGGCACCAAGGCCGCCGGACGGACCTCCGCCTTGCCGCCAACTTCATGCCCCTTCTGGCAGCTAACACAGAGTTTGCCGCCAAATGGGTGGAGCTGTGCATGGCCCACCTGGGGGAGGGCATCCGGGACCCCATCCGCTGCTACGAATACATGGGCCGGTTTTTACGTCCAGGAGGGCAACAAGCGGGTCAGCGTCCTCAAGAGCTACGGCGCCCCGGCCATCGACGCCTTTGTCACCCGGGTGATTCCCGCCTATTCCCAGGACCAGGCCGTCCAGGTTTATGAGTTTCTGAACTCCTTTCCCCTCACCGGCCTGTATCAGGTCCGCTTCAGCCAGCTGGGGGGCTTTGCCAAGCTCCAGGCTGCCCTGGGTTTTGAGCCGGACCACGTCTGGACCAAGGAGGAGCGGCAGCGGTTCCTCTCTGGCTACACCTATTTCCAGGCAGCCTTCCGGAAGCTGGGGGAGAGGGCCTGCCCCTTACCACGGCAGACGCCCTGCTGGTCTGGCTCCGGGTGTACACCTTTGAGGAGCTGAAAACTCAAACCGCCCAGGAGCTCACTAAAACCTCAGCGCCATCTGGGCCGACGTCAAAGTCCTGGCCCATCCCGCCCCCATCACCGTGAGCACCTCCCCCAGGAGGAGCCGGACAAGGGCTCCTGAACCGGCTCCTGGACGCTGTACGGCCCAACCACATCCATGTCGCTTTCATCAACGAGCGCAACCCGGTGGACAGCACCTGGACCAGCGCCCATGACCTGGGCAGGCAATATCTGGAGCAGGCCTTGGCCGGAAGAGTGACCGTCCGCACCTACAACATGGTCCAACCGGGAGAAAATGCCGAGACGGTGATGGAGCAGGCCATTGCCGAGGGGCCCAGGTGCTCTTTGCCACCACGCCCCCCTCATTGCCGCCTGCCGGAAAATCGCCGTGCGGCACCCCGGCGTTCGGATTCTCAACTGCTCCGTATCCATGCCCTACACCGGTGTGCGCACCTACTACAGCCGGATTTACGAAGGCAAGTTCATCACCGGCGCCATTGCCGGAGCCATGGCCAAAAAGATGACCAGGTGGGGTATGTGGCCAGCTACCCCATTTTGGCGTCCCGCCGGGATCAACGCCTTTGCCCTGGGGGGCGCGGCTGGCTAATCCCGGGTGAAAAATTTATCTTCACTGGTCCTGCACCCCGGGCAATGCCTTGATCTCTTCACACGGCAGGAATTTCCATCATCTCCAACCGGGACATTCCACCCCAGACCTGCCCCAGCAGGATTGGGGCGTGTACCAGGTTGGGCCCGGGGGCGCCATTCAGCCTCTGGCCTCTCCCTACTGGCATTGGGGCCCGGTTCTATGAGAAAATGATCCGCAGCATTCTAAACGGCGGCTGGGACGCCCCTGAACGCCGAGCACAGCGAGCAGGCGGTGAACTACTGGTGGGGCATGAGCAGCGGGTGGTGGATGGATGTGCGGATCGACCCCAGCCTCCCAGACGGGGTGCAGCATCTGGCTGAAATTCTGAAGCAGGGGGGCATTGTGGACGGCTCCATCGACCCCTTCCACCGGCTGATTTCCTCCCAAGACGGCGCTCTCCGTAACGACGGCAACCAATGGTACTCCCTGAGGAGATTCTCCACATGGACTGGCTGTGTGACTGCGTGGAAGGCAGCATCCCCACCTTTGACCAGCTGCTGCCCATGTCCCAGGCCATGGTCCGGCTCCAAGGGCGTGTATCGGGACCGAATTCCTCCCGGAAAAGGAGGGGACCCTCCTGTGAAGATTCTGTTGGTTTCTGACGAGGAATGTCTGTACCTGTGGGACTATTACCGGCCCGGGCGGCTGGATGGCATTGACCTGATTCTGTCCTGCGGCGACCTGAATGCAGAATACCTCTCTTTCCTGGTGACCATGGGGCGGGCTCCCGTTCTCTACGTCCATGGTAACCACGACGGCGGCTATGACAAGCACCCGCCAGAGGGCTGCACCTGCATTGAGGACCAGGTGGTCTGCGTGGGCGGGCTGCGGATTTTGGGACGGGCGGCAGCCCCCTGGTACTCCCGGCGGCCCCCATCAGTACACCGAGCGGGAGATGGAGCGGCGCATCCGCCGCCTCCGCTACCGCCTCTACCGCACCGGCGGTGGACATTGTGGTGACTCACGCCCCGGCCCGGGGGCTATGGCGACGAAGACAGCCGGCCCCACCAGGGGCTTCGCCGCCTTCCTCCCCCTGCTGATAAGTACGCCCCCCAATACTTGGTCCACGGCCATGTCCACCCGCTACGGCGTGGGCCCCCCGGGTGCTGCAGCGGGGAGGCACCACCCATCATCAACGCCTGCGAACGCTACCTCCTGAGCCCCAGATCCCCTGCCAACGCCCCCGGGCGAAAGCTGAAGGAGTCTATAAGAATCTCCATGCTCCCTGCCCTCTGCCAGATGTGAGCATGGACCGGTACTTTGGAAAAGCTGTCCTCTGGGCCAGTCAGAATCAGCTGGTTCTGGGCCGTGGGAACGGGGATTTTTTTTTTTTGACGGAACCATTTCCCGGCAGGATATGGTAACGGTTTTCTATCGGTACGCAAAAACTCATGGAATATCGTACAGATGCAACCGGCGATTTGGGTAAATTTCAGATTCCGGCCGGGTATCTGGCTATGCAAAAAATGCCATGGCCTGGGCTGTAGGAGCTGGTCTGATCAATGGCATGACAAGTGGTAATGCCTGCATATTGTCGCCACCGCAAGCTCCACCAGAGCTCAGGTCGCAACCGTATTCCAACGGTTTGTAGAACAAGTAGCATCGTAATCAAAAAGCAAGCACAAGGGGCCTGCTGCAAGGCGGAGGCCAAGAACCGGTTCTGGGGAGACTGTAGCAGATTCTGGCCTGCCACCTTTGCAGCAGGCCCCATTTCATATGAAAAAGCGGCAATTATGGACAGGCTTCCTCCCCTTTTTTTCTTCGCTAGCTCCAAATCTCCGGCATCTTCTCCAAAAATCTTCCCATAATTCTCCCGGACATGGGGCCGGAGGCAATGGGTACAGTCCTTGACCCCCGTTTGCCGTATAGCGGAAGCTCCCCTGCACCGGTCGCCCAGGGCGTACAGGGGACAGTAGCAGAACAGGCAGCTAAAGGTCTCGGGATCCGCCCCGGGTGACAGGGTAGAATTCGCAAACTTGTTCTGGAAAAAATCGTAATGCTTTTCCTCCATAGGGGACCTCCTTTGTGGCGGGACGCAGGACTGGGATTTCGCAAGATGGTACCATATTCTCCCCTGAACCCAGTTTGAAAAGCCAGCCTGTGAACCCTTCCTATTTTGCTTCATTATAACAGACCCCTTCCTGTCTGTCCAGCAGAGATCCTTCCCACCCAGGGCGGCAGCCTTTCCTCCTACTGGACTGGCGCGGCAGCACCCGGCCTTCCCGGGCAGGGCGCCGAACGACGGGAAAGGCGGATGAGAAACGGGCGATATCTGGCAGACTGGTAGGCAGGATCGGCAAAACGTAACATGTTCCCTTCTGAACGGAACTGCATATCAACCAGCCAGGTTTCGCCCTTTCTCATCCGTCAGCCTTCGGATGCCAGCTGGAATCATAGAGGGTCTGTTGCAAAATGCGTTTTTTGCGACAGCCCCCGTTCTAAAGTGAAGGATAGCGGGAGAAAACACAAAACTTCGTGCCTTATCCCGCTAAAATATTAGGGACAATTTTAGAAAAACGCTATTTCGGCAACGCGCCCAAGATCCCATGGCCCTTCGCGCCTACCCTGGGGCAAGGCAGTCTCTTCAGGCCGTTCTGCATCCCCAACCGGCATGTCGCAAATATGGCACCCCCATGTCCCGGAACGGAGACAGGGGTGCCATATTACAGAAAGGACTGGGTTACACCAGAAAACCATTACTTTTCTTTAACTCGATCGTCATCTCGCCGCCCTCGGGGGGGCGGTGGTGATCGTGGTGGTGTCGCCCTCGTAGCCCTCTCGGAAGCTTCAGGGCATGTGGATCTCGGGAAGTCAGGGTGTGGCGTAAGGGGGCAGGGTGAATTCACACACGCCGTTTTCGTCAGACTGATAGGTGGCGCAGGTTGTATCGTCACCAGACCTGGCAGGTGACACCTGCCACAGGCTGACCGTTCTGGTCCACATACTTGACGGTATAGGTGACCTCGGACGAGGTCGTGGCAGACGTGGTGGGCCGGGCCGTGGTAGAGGGCTTGGTGCCGTCAGCGTACTGCCAGGGAGACCGTGGCGTTGCCGTTTTCATCTGCCAGGGAAGTGGCTACCACTTCGTTGACATTTTCCTCGTTGGCAAAGAGGGATGACTTGCGTCAGCGGCGTCTCGCTGTCCAGAGCGTTGTACAAGCACATACTCGAATCGCCGTAGCCAGTGGTCTCTATGCTGTCAATGGCGCTCTGGAACGCATAGCCCTCCTCCGTCTGGCAAGAGAGCACAGCGGGCTGAGAACCGTCATAGTTACAGTACATGAAGAGCGTCTCAGGGTCCACGTCAGGGGAGCCAGGGTCAGCAGAATATCTGCAGTGCCACCGGGCACAATGTAGAAAGTGGTGTTCTCAGGCAGCTGGCTGGGGTCGTCAAAGACAATCTCCTTGGCGTCGGGATTGGTGACGGTCAGCGTAGTGGCATCGCCGAACAGGTAAGCGGGGTTGGCATCCACCGCAGCGGCAGCGGCATCGCCGGAAAGTAACTCGATGGTGTCAATCCACAGAATATCCTCACCGTCTTCGCTTGCTTCGTCCTTGCAGTAGGCAACCGATACAGTGTATTCCCCATCGGCATCGAAGGCGTAGGCGTAGGTCGTCCAATCGCGCTCTCCGCCGAAGCACTTCACGGTCTCACCGTTGACGCGGATCTGCATCAGGTCAAAGGTGGCTTCGCTGGATACCTTTGAAGGTAACGGCCACCCGCGTCGCCGGCCTTGGCGTTCACCGTGGCGTTCACCACAGCCTCGCTGCGGTTGACCTGATGGTTGGAGGAAGCCACCACAGTGCGGCCGTCCTGCTCCCCCGCCACCATGGGCCAGGAATACTCATCGGTATCATTGGTAAACACCAGAGAGCCGCCCTCTGCATTCAGCGCAGACGCCAGCTCCGCCTCGGAGGAGGGCTCCACATTGGGCTTCGTGCGAGGAATGCCGTACTGCATGATGGACTCGGTGTAGTCGTCCCCAAAAACAGCTCAAAGAGGTTGATAAAAGAATCCGCATCAGACTGAGAGCCGGCCTCCAGGAAGCAAATCGTACCGAACCGGTCCACCACGATGGAGGTGGAATGGAATCCACGCCAAAAGCGCTTGCCAAATCCGGCGTGTCCTTTGCCACAGGGAAGGTCATACCCTTCTCGGCAGCATACTGCGCCAGCACATCGTCAGTATCCTCGGGTTCGCAGGAAAGGGCAATGACCTCTACCCGGTCCTGATACTGCTCATACGCCTGCTGCAGGAAAGGGAACTCAGCGCCGCAGGGCCGCACCAGGTAGCCCAAATATTGATGAGCACCATATCCTTTTCCTTCAGCACTTCAGACAGGGTCACAGTCTTGCCGTCAAAGGTGGTGACGGTGAAATCCTGTATCTTGTCGCCCATCTGATAGGAAACCGCTTCCCCTTCGGTGGGAGCAACTGTCCCTCGGTGGGAGCAGAGGTCTCAGGAGCGGAGCTCTCGGGGCCGGCTCACTGGTGGACTGCACACCGTCGGTATTCTTACAGCCGGCGCATTGCGGAGCATTGCCAGCGCCAGCAGCAGGCAAAGCAGCGTTTTTGTATGTTTCATATTGTTTTCCTCTCGTTGCGTCTATGTTATGTGAGAATAGCACAATTTATTTTCCCTGTCAAGGATTAGAACGAGAATTTCAGGATCACGGCAGCATTTACTTTTGGCATATAATTGTATTAGATTTTTCTTGATGTAGATAATCTATTGATTCATCCTGTAGGCAGACCTTGCGAATTCCCGAGACTGCAAACAGCGCCCGGCCTGCCCCTGGGGAAGCCAGGGATGTTGCCGCGTCAGGATGGAACAAGGAAATGCTGTCTCCTGGTCTGGATGGAACTTTTTGTTGCGTGAAGCCGCACCGTGTGCTATAATTCATCCATCAAAAAAGAGAGGAAACGGATGATGAAAAAGCAAATGCAAGCGATACGCTGGGTCATGACGCTGGCAACCATTTTGGTTCTGGCGCTTTTGGCCTGGCAGTGTGTGGACATCTATCTGGAAGGCAACCGCCCATCCAATTTAGATGCCAACGGCGTGTACCGCTCCCCTGTATTCAGCGTGGAAATTGTGGAGGCACGTCTGCGGCCCCTTCTGCCTGTGCTGACGGTTTATGGACTGATGACCCTGGGGGCATTGATCCTGCAATCCACCGGCAAAGGGGTGAGGCCCGGGGCTCCCACTCCCCGAAGACCGTTTGCACCTTCTGAAGGCCCATGTGGCTACGCTTTCCCGATGAGGCAAAAGCCCTGGAGCGGCAGCGCCGGGTCATCTGCATGGTTGCTACCGTGGCGGTGCTGGCCTGCGCCGTGCCGTGCCTGGTCTACCTCCTGACCGGGAGCATTTCACCTCCTGGGATCTGGAGCAGGTGATGGGGCAAATGCTGCTCCACGTGGCCCCTGGATCGCAGCCGCCTTTGCAGTGGTTTTCGCAGCTTCTTTGCCTGCGGCCGCAATGTGAAGGGGAAATCACGGCCTCCAGGGCCATAATGGGAAAGCAAAGCCGGAAGCTCCCGCCCCCGCCGGATGCCCGTGGGGCTCTGCGCGCCGGCCTGTACGCGGTCGCCATTGTGTTCATCGTGCTGGGTGTGATGAACGGCGGCCTGCGGGATGCTGGTGAAGGCGGTCAATATCTGCACGGAGTGTATCGGCCTTGGCTAAGCTCACCCATTGGCTCCGGAGTCACCTGCCCACCCAGCGCAGGCTCATCCAGCTCTACGCCGCCCTCCTTTACAATGCCCATCTGAAGGGCTATATCTCCGGCAACATCTACACCGGCAGCACCAAAAGCGTTTGCGTGCCGGGCTTCAACTGCTATTCCTGCCCCGGGGCCGTGGGCGCGTGCCCCTGGGCGCTCTGCAGAACGCCATTTGCCTCCTCCGGCAGCCGCACGCCGGTGTACGTCCTGGGCATTCTGCTGCTCTACGGCATCACCCTGGGCCGCACCATCTGCGGCTTCCTGTGCCCGGTGGGACTGCTGCAGGAGCTGCTCCACAAAATTCCCTCGTTCAAAGTTAAGAAAGGCCGCGTCACCCGTGTGCTGAGCTATCTGAAGTATGTCATCTTAGCAATTTTTGTGATTCTGTTCCCTTTGGTACGCCCTGCAGAGCTACCTGGTGCCCGCGTTTTGTAAGTACATCTGTCCGGCGGGCACCTTGAGGGCGCCATCGGCCTGCTGTCCAATCCGGCCAATCGCGACAAGTTTTTCCATGCTGGGCATCCTCTTCACCCGCAAATTTGTGATCATGCTGATCATCGCCCTGGCCTGTGTGTTCATTTACCGCGCCTTTTGCCGCTTCCTCTGCCCCCTGGGCGCGATTTATGGCCTGTTCGCCAAAAATCGCCGTGGTTGGCGTCAAGGTGGGGCTCCCCCAAGTGCACCAGCTGCGGCCGCTGTACGGCGCAATGCCCCATGGATATCCGCCGTGGGCGATCATGAGTGTATCCACTGCGGGCGGTAGTATTGACGTCTGCCCCACAGGGCCATCTCCCTCAAAGGCCGGTCGCATCACCCTCCGCGGTCCACAAACCGATGCCCCTCAGAGCAACAGCGGCGTGGCCGCCGTATTCGCCTGGTGGCCTGGGCCGTGGCTCTGGCGGTGCTGGTCGGCGCGCTGTGGTATTTCAACCGGCCCGAGCCTGCCACGCCGGCGCCTGAGCCCCCTGTGACCACAGCCCCGTTGAGGACGATACCCTGTGCTACATGAGGTCGGGATGCGCGCGCAGACTTTCCGTCCCGGTGTACGGGGGCGGATGGGAGCGTCTTTACCCTGAGCGAGCACCGGGGCAAGCCGGTCATTGGTGAATTTCTGGGCCACCTGGTGCCCCCTGCCGCGGCGAGCTGCCTTTACTTTGACGAAATATACCGCACCTACGGCAACGACGCGGCAGTGGTGGCCATCCATTCCGACCTGGTGACCGATGATGTGGAGGCTTACTTGGCAAACTATGATTATCAGCTTCCCTTCGCCCTGGACGAAACCGGCTCGGTAATCCAGTCCTTCGGCGGCTCCACCATGCTACCCCCAAACCATCGTCATCGACGCAAACGGCATCATCGTCTACAACGCCGTTGGCTCTGGACCTACGAGGTCCTGGAAAACCTGCTGTCCCAGGCGGAGGAATCCGCAAATCCTAATCAAGACCACAAAACGGGCCGGAGAATTGGAAAAAAAGCTTCCAATTCTCCGGCCTGTTTTCATGCTGCTGTCATAAGCTTCTGCTAAAAGACGAGCTGATATGATCAAACGTCCGGCTCAATTTCTTTAAAAGTGCGGCCTTCATGAGTAAATTAAAAACCAGCGCATTCCTGTTTGATACACGTCCTCTATCAGAGGCAAAGAAGACAGGGAATATGATACCGCATAAAAATCCCGGCAGTGAACGGAACACCGTGCTGCCAGGATTCTGTGATGACGGGTCAGAAATTCTGCCCCGCGCTTTCGTCGAAATGCTTGTTGATCTGTTCCGTGAATTCCACCGCTGCGTTGTAGCCCATTTTCTTCTGGCGGTTATTCATGGCGGCGGCCTCCGGGATGACGGCCAGGTTGCGGCCGGGGGTGATGGGGATAAGTGATTTGGGGACCTTGACGCCCCCAGAATGTCGATACACTGCTCATCAGTCCCAAGCGGTCATAGATTTCGTGGTTGCTCCAGGGAACGATGTTGATCACCAGGTCGATGACGTTCTCCCCTTGATGGCACCCATGCCAAAGAGCTTTGCCACATTGATGAGGCCGATGCCCCGGAGCTCAATGTAGTTCCGGATCAAGTCCGGCGCGGTGCCCATGAGACTGGTGGAGGAGATTTTTAATCTCCACCGCATCGTCTGCAATGAGCCGGTGGCCCGCTTGATGAGCTCCACAGCGGCCTCACTCTTGCCGATGCCACTCTCCCCCACCAGGAGCAGGCCCTCGCCGTACACGTCCACCAGGACGCCGTGGCGGGTAATCCGGGGGAGCCAGGGCGCTTTTCAGGTAGGAAATCAGGCTGGAGACCATGTAAGAGGTGGTCTCCTGGCAGCGCAGAATGGTGATATCATGCTTTTGGCCATTTCCACGCAGGTCTCGTCCGGGTCCATGTTCCGGGCGATAATGAGGGCGGGGATTTTAAGGAAAACAGCCGGTCGAATATGATACTCCGCTGCTCCTGGGGAAATTTTCCGCAGGTAGCTCATCTCCACATTACCCAGTACCTGCAGACGCATAGGCTCAAAGTGGTCGAAGTATCCCGCCAGCTGCAGCCCGGGCCGGGAGACGTCCTCCACCGTCACACGAATGGATTCATAGTCACTGGACCGGTAGGCCGGGGGTCAGCTGAAACTCCTGTACCAGTCGGGTCAAGGGCACGCTGTAGGTGTCGATCATGACTGTCACCTCATTCCAATTTTTCACAAAATCGATTATACCGAATTTTCTGGGAATATCAACCGGATTTCAAAAATTTTGGTTTTTTCCTGTTTTCCCTCTTGCAATTTGGGGCCCACATCTGATATTATATGGGCTGTCCGTCCGGATTCGTCCGGCGATTTTCCCATGGATTGGAGGTAGCTAATGGCAAATGCGATATTTGCGGCAAGGGCGTTACCTTTGGCATTAAGGTCTCCCATTCCCACAGACGGTCCAACAGAATGTGGAAGCCCAATGTGAAGCGCGTCAAGGCGATTGTCGACGGTACCCGCGCCATGTATACGTCTGTACAAGATGTCTCCGTTCCAACAAGGTTGAGCGTGCCATCTGATCCCACCCCTGCCATAAATTACGGCATAGCCTGTTCGGCTATGCCGTTTTATAAGTCCCCGCTCCCCGAGCAGGCATAGGCATCCCCCTAGGCTAACCCCGCTAATCGGCCAGAATTACGCAAAGGCACTGTAGGGGCACACAGCGTGCGCCCCTACAGGGGGGTACCATCGCTCCCGTCTGCCCCGAGGCGTAGGGTGCGGCCTCCCTGGACGCACCCTGCGCCGCCAACTGGTCCCTGGAAAGCCGCTCGGTACTCGTCTGAACGGCATTCCTATGCTCCCAGGAAAGGCCGATGCGCTCAAAACAGCTCTGTCAACTGACAGAACGCCTCAAGCCGGGCCTCCCAGGCCTCCGGGTTTTCCGAAGCCGTAGGCGGCCCAAACGAAGGGAATCCCGGCCAATCTGGCGGCCTCCAGGTCCCCCTGGGTGTCGCCCACATAGGCGGCGCTGGTAATTCGGTTCCGCTCCATCACCAGGCGTATGGTCTCCCCTTACACAGCCCGGTTTCGCCGAAGCAGGCATGGTCCCGGATGAGGCCCCCAGCTTTCCCTTTTCCAGCAGCAGCTCAATGTAGCCCTTCTGGCAATTGCTGACGATAAACAGCCGATGGCAGCGGGAGAGCGCCTCCAGGGTCTGCCGGACCTGAGGATAGAAAATTTCACAGGGGTCATCCTGCATCACCCGGTCCTCCCAAGCCATACAGGAGTTCATGAGCCTCCGCCGTTCCCTCCGGCCCCTGGTCCGGCAGAAAGGCCAAAAGCAATTTCTGTCCATGGTTTTGCCAAAGAGCGGGCGAATGCCCTCTGGCGTGCAGGTGGGCTCCCGCCCCGCCTCCTCCAGAGCCAGGTTCCAGCCCCGTACCACCAGATCCACAGAGTCCCACAAGGTCCCATCCACGTCAAAAAAATCAAGCTCTCCGGGTTCATGCCGTCTCCTCCAGATCCTTCATGGTTTTCCGGAATTGGCAGGCAAAGGTACACACCGTCGTCAGCACTGCCAGCGTGTCCGCCACAGGCTCCGCCAGGAACACCGCCATGGCCTTCTCCCTCCCGTCCGGAACAGAAGAGGCAGAATCAGGGATCAAGGGAATGAGTAAAATAATTTTCGTAAAACCGCCAGAAACAGAGACGTTTTTGGCATTGCCCGGGGCAATGAAGGTCTGCTGGCAGGCGATCTGGGCCCCGAAGATGACCGAGGCCGCCATATAGATCCGCATGGCCCAGGCGCTGTAGGAAATGAGGGTTTTGTCCGTGGCAAAAAATCGACGCCAGCGTCCCGGGGAACACCATAGCCAGAAGCCACAGAAGGGCGGAATAGCTCAGGCAGCAGATGAGTAACAGCCGGAAGGCCGATTTCACCCGCCGGGCATTTTTTTGCCCCAAAGTTGTAGCTGATGATGGGCTGCGCCCCTGGGTCAGGCCCTGAAGGGGCAGCATGGAAAACTGCATCACGCTGGCCAGGGATGGTCATGGCTCCCACCGCCAAATCCCCGCCGTAGCGCTGGAGGGAGGCGTTGAAGCACACAGAGATAACGCCTCCGTGGACTGCATGATAAAGGGAGACAGGCCCAGAGCCAGGCACGGCCCATAGAGCTTCAGTCCAGCCCCAGGTTCTCCGCCGGATGCGCAGGCCGGTCTTCTTGCCCAGAAGGAACCGCACCACCCACAGGGCGGACAGGCCCTGGGAGATGATGGTGGCCAGGGCGGCCTGCCACCCCCATTCCAGGCCCAAAAATCAAAACGGCGTCCAGAATCATGTTGGCCACCGCGCCAATGAGCACACTGACCATGGCCACAGAGGCAAATCCGACGGTGATAAAGGCATTGAGCCCCAGGGCCAGCTCCACAAACACCCGTGCCCAAATGATTTTCATATACTGCACCGCATAGCCAATGGTTTCCTCACTGGCCCCAAAAGGCCATCAAGAAGCGGCCGACTAAAAATCAGAAACACCACGGTCAGGGATCAGACCCGCCGACACCGCACCAGTGACGCAGTTGCCCAGGATCTTCTCCTGCTCCCGCCCGGTCTCCCCGGCCCAGGAAAATGGAGGCCGGGTGGCCCCGCCCATGGCGGTGAGGGCCGCAAAGGCCGGAAATGATCATAATGAGACTCATGCACCCCCACGCCGGTAAGGGCCGTCCGCCCCACCACGGGATGTGGCCGATGTAAACCGGTCCACCATATTGTATAAGGCGTTCACCAGCTGGGCGGTGATGGTGGGCAGAGCCAGCCGCAGCAACGCTTCCCACGCTCCCCTGGCCCAGGTCGCCGGTTTCTCTTTGGTTCATACCCGCAAGCTCCTCCTGATCCTGGTTTCCGGCTTGCGTCCTCAGCCCGCCCGGGCGTGAGCTGGGCGCTCCAGCTTCTCCAGCGCCACATTCTCTTCCATGGCTTCTATCATTCCCATTTTTTCATCAATTTCTCCTGCCTCACTCCGGGTAGCACATGTGGGCCTCATCCAGGCGCAGCAGCGTCTTCTCCAGGTACCGGCCAGCCAGGAGCTTTGCCATGGGCAGGTTCATGTCAGGTAGTTCCCGCAGTCGGGCCGCAGCGCCGGTACCGGCCCCTCATAGTCCCGGATGAACCGGAACATAGCCTGGACCAGCTCTTCCACATCTCGGGGCTCCAAATCCCCGGCCAGCAGGAGATAGAAGCCGGTGCGGCAGCCCATGGGGCCAAAGTACACCGTCCGGTCCTTCAATCCGGGTCATTGCGCAAATAGGTGGCCCCCAGGTGTTCTATGGTGTGGATCTCCGCCGTATTCATCACCGGCTCCCGGTTGGGGCCGTCATCCTAAGATCGAAGGTGGTTACCGTCTCCGCTCCCATTCGATCTTTCCGGGACACATAGCCCTGGCTCCAGGGTCAGGTGATTCACCGTAAAGCTGGCAATTTTCTCCATATGCTCATTCCTCCAGAATGTATCTCAAATCCTGCACCGTGGTGGCAATCCGGTCCGCTCCCTGCCGCCTCCAGCTCCTGCCGGGAGCCATAGCCAAACAGGACGCCGATGCAGGGCAGGCCATTTTTCCGGGCGCCAAGCACATCATGCTCCCGGTCCCCACCATAACGGCGCCCTGACGTCCCTGCTGCGCCAAAGCATAGGCCAGGACGCTGGCCTTGGTGCACCGGCTCTCGTCCAGGGTGCTGCCGGCAATACAAGAAAAAATCCGGCCAGCTCAAAATGCTCCAAAATCTCCACCGCCATATGTTCCGGCTTGGAGGTGGCCACCACCAGGCGCTTTCCCCCCTCCCGGAGCCCCTGCAGCAGGGCCGGAATGCCGGAGTAAACCGCGTTTTCAAACTTTCCCCGCTGCTCATAGTACTCCCGGAAGAGGGCCACCGCCTGCTGGGTCTCCCCCTCCGTCATGGCCTCATACCGCCGGAAGGAATCCCACAGCGGGGGGCCAATATACCGGTTCAGGCTGGGCCGGGAGGGGACCGGCCTGCCCATGCGCGTCAGGGCGTAGGCCACAGAGTTGGTAATCCCCGGGCTTGAGTCGGTCAGAGTCCCATCCAGATCAAAATAAATGGTTTCGTATCTCATAAGTTACCTCACCCGTCACAGTTGGCCGCATCTATGGCAATGACCAGCAGAAGACCGGCCAGCTCCTGGGTCCGGTCCCCGAATTCCAGCACGTAGGTATCGCCCCAATGGAAGGGCTCTTTGGAAATGGTCATTACCGTGCCGGCAGGGGACGTCACCTGATAGTCCCAGCCCAAAAAGTCTCCTTCCACCTGCCAATTCAGGTAATCCACCTCGTATCGGGGGCGGAAGAGGGTGAACCTGCTTGTCCACACGGCCCAGGCTGCGCCCCGGGCGGAAATTTCAAACTTAGGCATCATTGTAAGCAGACGCTCCTGGATCAGCCCCACTTCCTCCCCGGTACCATGCTCATACACATGAATCCGGTGTCCCAGAGTCCACACTTCCGCCTTCACATAGTACTTAGGACTCCTGTCTCGTCATATACATCATATGTATCGGACCAGGAGAACACCCGCTGGCGAATCAAAAGCTTCATTCCTTCGCCTCCTTTTTCCCATATTATACCGCAGAGCCCACCAATTTGCAAGGTCTAAAGGCTGAGCCCCAAAGGGACAGCATTTACTTTTTGCACTGGCGCGCTGAAACGGCTGGTATGGACATAAGTTCACCAGCTTCAGCACTACTACCTGATGTGCAATGGAGGGACAGCTCCCTGGCTTCCCTCTTTCCCCTGGGGAAGGGCGAGCGCGCCCATGCAAGGTCGCGCGCCTCCTACCAGCCTGTCCTCTAAAAATGAGCCTGTGCAAATCGGCGGTCCGTTGCGGTATATTGTAATGCTGCTTTGCTTTTCCCCAGCTCTTGCTGTGCAAACGTCCACAAAGGGCGGACGCATTTCCGGCAACCTCGACAAAAAATGCACCCAAAATTTGTGACTTTCTCCAATTCTGAGTTTTCCCGATTGACTTTCGGCAGATTTATCATATCATAAAATGGATGTAGCAATTTGAACGATGCCCCCGGAGAATTCACAATCTCGTTTTGGGCAGAAATCACAATTTCAAAGGAGCTGATTATGATTCAATCACTGGAATCCCTCCACCGCGCCGCCCAGGAGCGAGGGAGCAGAGTTCTGGCTGTAGCTGCGGCCCAGGACGCAGAAGTGCTGCTGGCTGTGGACGCCGCCCGAAAGCTGGGCATTGCCACAGCTATCCTGGTGGGCGACGAGGAACAAATTCGTGCCATCGCCCAAGCTCGCGACATTCCCCTGGAGCCCCACCGGATTCTCCCAGAGCCCGATAAAGTCCAGGCATGCCGCACCGCCGTGAAGCTGGTCCGGGACGGACAGGCTGACGCGGTGATGAAGGGTATTGTAGACACCTCCATCATTTTGAAAGCCGTGCTGGACAAGGAAATCGGCCTGCGGGATGCACCGGTTCTGTCCCACGTGGCCTTGTTTCAGGTTCCGGGCTACGACCGCCTGCTCTACGTAACTGACGCGGCCATGAACATTGCCCCCGATCTGGAAGCCAAAAAGCACATTGTATCCAACGCCGTGAAGGTGGCCCACGCCCTGGGTAACCCCAATCCCATTGTGGCCTGCCTGTGCGCCGTGGAGAAGGTAAATCCCAAAATGCCTGCAACCCTGGACGCCGCAGCTTTGGTAGAGGCAAACGCAACAGGCGCTCTTCCCGGCTGCACCGTCATCGGCCCCTGGCCCTGGACAACGCCGTCTCCCCGAGGCCGCCCGTCACAAGGGAATTACCGATCCCAACGCCGGTCACGCCGACATTCTCCTGGTTCCCAACATTGAGACTGGCAACGTGTTCTACAAGTCTATGGTCTTCATGGCCAAGTCCCAGAACGCCGGCCTCATCGTGGGCGCCAAGGCCCCCGTGATCGTCACCTCCCGGGCGGACAGCGAGCAGACCAAGCTCAACTCCATTGCCCTGGCTCTGGCCGTTGCGGCTACCAACCTGTGATGAAGGAGTACGTATATGGAAGAATATAAAATACTGGCCATGAATTTCGGTTCCACCTCCACCAAGGTCGCCGCCTATGAAGGGGACACCCAGCTGCTGCAGAAGGTGTTTCACCACAGCCCCGAGGATCCCAGGGCGTCAGCAGCATGGAGGACAACGCCGCCCTGCGCAAGCCCCTGATCCTGAACTATCTCAAAGAGCAAGGGGTGGATTTAAAGGAATTTGACGCCATTGTGGGCCGGGGTGGCCTGGTGCGGCCCCTTCTGGGCGGCACCTATGCCGTCAACGAAAAGATGCTGGAGGATCTGCGCAGTTGCACCTACGGCACCCATGTATGCAACCTGGGTGGCATCCTGGCTGCGGAAATTGGCCAGGAGCTGGGTAAGCCCGCCTATGTGGTAGACCCCCTGTCATTGACGAAATGTCCGACCTGGCCAAGCTCTCCGGCAGTCCGGACTTCCCCGCCGTCCCTCTTCCACGCTCCCTCAACCAGAAGGCCATTGCCAAGCGCTACGCCACCGAATACGGTCTCTCCTATGACTCCCTGCGCCTCATCGTGGCCCATATGGGCGGCGGTGTCACCGTGGGCACCCACCTGTACGGCAAGGTCGTAGACGTGAACAACGGCCTGGAGGGCGACGGCGCTTACACTGCCGAGCGGCCCGGCAGCCTGGCTGTGGTGGATGTGCTGCGGGCAGCCTTCAGCGGCAAATATGGCACCACCTTCCAGGAGCTTCGGGAGTTCTTCACCTTCCACTGCGGCCTGGCTGCCTTACACCGGCATTCAACGACGGCCGGGAGGTGTCCCGCCGGATCAAGGAGGGCGACAAGGAAGCCGAGCTTGCCTACCGGGTATGGCCTATCAGGTCGCCATGAAATTGGCGCCGCTGGCGCCGTGCTTCAGGGCAAGGTGGACGCCATTTTGCTCACCGGCGGCTTTGCTTATGACTCCATGCTGATGGGCTGGATTAAGGAATACATCAGCTACCTGGCTCCTGTGTACATCTACCCCGGAGAAGACGAAATGCTCTCCCTGGCTCAGGGCGCCATCCGGGTTCTGAAGGGTCAGGAGGAGGTCCAGGTATATTGAAGCGCATCCAAATGATTACCGGCCACTACGGCAGCGGAAAAACCGAGTACGCCGTAAACCTGGCTCTCCGGCTGGCAGCGGAGGGCAAAAAAACCGTCCTGGCCGATCTGGACATTGTCAACCCCTATTTCCGTTCCTATGAGAGCAGACCAAGCGGCTGGAGGCCGCCGGTATCCGGGTCATCGTCACCTCCCTGCGGCGGCGTGGCGGACATTCCCGCCATCAACCCGGCAGTTTTGTCCGTGTTTCAGGACCGAGCTGGACCGGCGTCCTGACATCGGCGGCGACCCCATCGGCGCCCGGGTTCTGGCTCGCTTTGCCCCCCAGATTCAGGGGAGGAATTTTGACCTTCTGTACGTCCTCAACGCCAACCGGCCGGAGACCGGAATGTAGACCGGGCCCTGGCCTACATGCAGGGCATCGAGGCCGAATGCCGCCAAAAGGTCACAGGCATTGTAAAACAACACCCATCTTTGTGGCGAGACCACCGCCGCAGAAATCCTGAAGGGCGCGGACCTGGCCGGCCAGCTGTCCCGGCAGACGGGCCTTCCGTCGTCTGCCACGCTGTGGAGCGTCGGCTCGTGCCTCAGGTTGAGAACACCTTGATAGAACCCATTTTGCCAATGGATCTATATGAAAAACCCTGGGAAATCACCACTTGTGAGGAGGAACATCTACTATGGCCGGAACCGTAAATTCCGTCGGGACAGGTGCAAGGGCTGCGAGCTGTGCACCCTGGTCTGTCCGAAGCACATCATCGTCATGGACGAATCCACCACCAATCGCAAGGGATATCATCCGCCACGGTGCGCCCTGAAGACATGGAGAATGCGTGGGCTGCGCCAGCTGCGCCAAAATCTGTCCCGATTCTATCATCACCGTAGAACGCACATAAGGAGGATCCTATGGAGAAAGAACTGTGGAAAGGCAATGAGGCCGTTGCCGAGGCCGCCATTCGTGCCGGCTGCAAATACTTCTTCGGCTATCCCATCACCCCGCAAAACGAAATTCCTGAATATCTGTCCTCCACCTGCCCAGGTGGGCGGCTGCTTCATCCAGGCTGAGTCTGAGGTTGCCGCCATCAACATGGTCTACGGCGCTGCCGGCTGCGGCGTCCGGGCTATGACCTCCTCCTCCTCCCCCCGGCATCTCCCTGAAGCAGGAGGGCATCACTTATATGTGCGGCGCGGGCTGCCTGCTGTCATCATTGAACATGATGCGCGGTCCCGGCCTGGGCACCATCCAGCCCGCCCAGGGCGACTATTACTGGAAGCCACCCGGGGCGGCGGCAACGGCGACTACCGCCACCTGGTCTTCGCCCCCGCCACCATTCAGGAGGCTGCGGACTATGTCCAGATTGCCTTTGACGTGGCCGACTACTACTATAACCCTGTCATGGTCCTGGCCGACGGCATGATCGGTCAGGATGATGGAGGCCATTGAGTGGCATGAGATTCCCAAGCGGGAGCTGCCCCAAGACCTGGGCCACCACCGGCACCAAGGGCGAGCGGGAGCCTAACGTGATCAACTCCCAGCATCGATCCCACTCTGCGCCGACCACAACGAGCGCCTGGCCGCCAAGTACCGGGCCATGGAAGAGAATGAGACCCGCTGGGAAGAAGTGAACACGGAAAACTGTGAAATCCTGTTCGTTGCCTATGGCACTCCCTCCCGGATTACCCGGGCCCGCCATCCGCCTTCTGGAGAAAGAGGGCATCAAGGCCGGCCTCCTGCGGCCCATCACCCTGTGGCCCTTCCCGGCAAGGCTCTGAAGAACATTGCCATGCAGGACAGCGTGGAAGGCTGTGGTGGATGTGGAACTCAGCATGGGCCAGATGATCGACGACGTGAAAATCGCCCTGGAGGGCTGCCGTCCCGTGTCCTTTGTGGGCAAGGCCGGCGGCGTGGTTCCCACGCCCGCCGATGTGGCCGCCGTGGCGAAACAGGCAATTGGGAGGTAAGAAAAATGGCGATTGTATACCAGAAATCAGGGGTCTGACCGATGCAGAGCTGCACTACTGCCCGGCTGCACCCACGGCATCATCCACAAGCTGGTTGCCGAAACCCTGGAGGAAATGGACGTCCTGGGCAACACCATCGGCGTGGCTCCGTAGGCTGCTCCGTGTTTGCCTATAACTACTTCAACTGCGACATGCACGAGGCCGCTCACGGTCGGGCTCCGCCGTGGCCACCGGCATCAAGCGGGTCTCCCGCACCGGGCACCATCGTCTTCACCTACCAAGGTGACGGCGACCTGGCCGCCATCGGCACGGCAGAGATCATCCACGCCGCCATGCGTGGGAGAAAATCACCACCATCTTCATCAACAATGCCATTTACGGCATGACCGGCGGCCAGATGGCCCCACCACCCTGGTGGGCCAGAAGGCCACCACCGCCCCCTTGGGCCGCCAGAAGGATCACTACGGCTCCCCATCCGCATGGCCGAGATCATCAGCACCCTGGAAGGCTGCGCCTATGCCACCCGGGTCTGCGCAACGGACATCCCCAATCTGAATAAGGCCAAGAAGGCCATTCAGAAGGCCTTCCGGCTGCAGCAGGAGGGCGCTGGCTTCACCTTCGTTGAGGTTCTGGCCTGCTGTCCCACCAACTGGGGCAAGACGCCGGCCGCCTCCATCGAATGGCTGAAGGAGAACATGATTCCCTACTTCCTCTCTGGGAGTTTACAAAGACATCACTGCGGAGGTGAAATGACATGACCAATGAAATTATGATCTCCGGTTTCGGCGGACAGGGGGCGTCATGGCCATCGGCAAGACTCTGGCCGAGTCAGGGATGAAAGAGGGCAAGGACGTATCCTGGCTGCCCTCCTACGGTCCGGAAATGCGGGCGGCACCGCCAACTGCTGCGTGGTCATCTCCTCCGAGCCCATCATCTGCCCCATTGTTCTGGAGCCCACAGAGCTCATCGCCATGAACCTGCCCTCCTTTTTGAAGTTTGAGCCCACCGTGGTTCCCAACGGCACCGTGTTCGTCAACAGCTCCATCATTCAGGAGAAGGTCCAGCGTACAGACCTCCGGGCCATTTATGTCCCCTGCCTGGAGATTGCCCAGGAGCTGGGCAATCTGAAGGTTGCCAACATGGTCATGCTGGGCGCCTACATCGAGGCCATGGGGAACTTGGGCACCGAGACCATCAAAGGAGATGCTGGTGCACATGTTCAATGGGCCCCAAGGCCAAGCTGGTAGACCTGGAACATTGAGGCTGCGCCCGGGGCGCCTGCGTCCGGTAAGGGGAAGGAGTACGACTATGGATCTCGACATTCAAATCATCAGAACCAAGAGCCCTAAGGAGAAGCCCCAGAGTGAGGCCAACCTCTCCTTCGGTAAGCTGTTTACCGACCACATGTTCCTGGTGGAATACACCGAGGGACGGGCTGGCACGACGCCCGGATTCAGCCCTACGGCCCCCTGGCCATCGATCCGGCCTCCCCTGTGCTCCATTACAGCCAGGAGATCTTCGAGGGTCTGAAGGTCTACCGCCCGCAAGGACGGCGGCCTGCAGATGTTCCGTCCCCTGAAAACGCAAACCGGATGAACCGGGAGCGCCGACCGGATGTGCATGCCCCAGCTGGACCCGGAATTCCAGGTCCTGGCCATGAAGACCCTCGTAGAGCTGGAGCAGGATTGGGTCCCCCATGCAGAGGGAACCTCCCTGTATCTGCGGCCCACCATGATTGCTGATGGCGCGGAGCTGGGCGTCCACCCTGCCCACCACTTCCTGTACTACATCATCTGCTCCCCCTCCGGCTCCTACTACAAACGGCATGGCGCCCATCCGGATCCACATTGAGGACCGGTATGTCCGCGCCGTGAAGGTGGCACTGGCGCCGCTAAGACCGGCGGCAACCACGCCTCCTCCCCTGAAGGCCACCTTTGAGGCCCAGGCAAAGGGCTACGACCAGGTCCTCTGGCTGGATGGCAAGGAGAACAAGTACGTGGAAGAAGTGGGCGCCATGAACATGGTATTCGTCATGGATGGCAAGCTGGTTACCGCCCCCCACCGAGGGCAGCATCCTCCCGGGCATCACCCGGAAGAGCATCCTGCAGCTGGCCCAGGAGAAGGGATTCCCGTGGAAGAGCGGCCCATCGCCGTGGAAGAGCTCTTCCAGGCCCATGCGGAAGGCCGCCTCACTGAAGCCTTCGGCACCGGCACCGCTGCCGTCATCTCCCCGTGGGTGAGCTGGCCTACCGGGACCGGTCCATGATCCTGAACGAAGGCAAAATCGGCCCTGTCCTCCCAGGCCATGTATGACAACCTGGTGGGCATCCAGCGGGCGATCTGCCGGATCCCCACGGCTGGGTCTATCCCATCGGCTAAACACCCGGCCTGTCCCAGCATAGTTTCCTGACGCCTCAAGCGGGAGAAGTCGCCAGCTTTGCGACTTCTCCCGCTGTTTCTAAACGCACTGGAGTGGTAGCGCCAGTACAAAATAAGGAACGCGCTCTCCTTAACCACGCACCTACGCCTCAGGCGCATAGATTGGCGTCCAGAATGCATATCCATCCCATTTTGTACCATACTTTTCCTGTACCTGGGGACACAGGCCCATGGACAAACTTTGACCCTACGGAGGTGTACAACTATGTGGCTCCTCTATGCCTTTGGCTCTGCACTCTTTGCCGGAGTCACTTCCATTCTGGCCAAATGTGGCATCCGGCAGACGGATTCCACCGTGGCCACTGCCGTCCGCACCATTGTGGTGCTGGCATTCGCCCTGGCTCATGTGTGGGTGGCGGGGGCACAGTCCCAGCTTTCTACCATTGCCCCAAAACCTGGCTCTTTTTGGTTCTGTCTGGCTTTGCCACCGGGGGCATCCTGGCTCTGCTATTTCAGGGCTTTGCAGCTGGGCAGCATCAACCAAAGTGGTCCCAGTTGACAAATCCAGCGTCATCGTCACTATCCTTCTGGCATTTCTCCTGCTGCACGAGGGAAATCACCCTGGCAAAGGCTGTCGGCGTGGTTCTCATTGCCGGCGGGACTTATGGGATGCTGGAGCGAAGCTCACCGCATCCGGCCAGCCGGTCCGGGGTGGTCGTTGGCTTCTATGCCACAGGCTCCGCCCTGTTTGCAAGTCTCACATCCATCCTGGGGAAAATCGGAATTTCCGGCGTGGAATCCAACCTGGGCACCGCCATCCGCACGGGTGTAGTGCTGCTCATGGCCTGGATTATGGTGTTCGCCGCAGGGAAACAGCACACCATCCGGGAAATTCCAAGGCGCGAGCTGACCTTCATCTGCCTGTTCCGGCCTTGCCACCGGCGGCTCCTGGCTTTGCTATTATAAAGCCCTGCAAGACGGCCCTGCCAGCGTTGTGGTCCCCATCGACAAGCTCAGCCTCCTGGTCACCGTTGCGTTTTCTCACTTTGTGTTTCACGAGGACTTGTCCAAAAAAGCCGCCCTGGGGCTTGCTGCCATGGTAGCCGGCACGCTGGTGATGCTACTCCCCCTGATTCTGCCCCCAGAACATCACATACGCACATTTGCAGAGCCTCCGGGAATTCCGGCAGCTTTGAGGGTGTAGGGCGCAGTTTCCAGACACGCCATCAGGCCCCTGTTTTCCCATGGGGTTGGTCAAATTCCCACTTACCTGGGTGCAGCGCGCCAGGGATGCAGCACCCCACTTTCCTCAGGTCCAAGCCCGGTTCCCCCACGTCTCATAAAACAGTGCCGGGCCGCAAGTGCCCAACGCATCAAAATGAGAGACCACGGCTTTTTTGTCGGCAGACCGTGGTCTCTTGCGATATATCTGTGGGCCCCTGGGAGCAACGTCGGGTTATCCGCGAAATCCTCCGCAGCATCGTCACTGAAGCCCGGTGGAAGGCGCTCCACGCGTCCATATCATAACATACTCTCTGTGCAAAATTGGCAGAACCTTAGCCCATGGGCATCACAACCTCCCGGGAGGCCTCACCTGCCTCCAGCTTCTAGTCATATTGTACCATAGACCCCTGGTAATTCTTGAACACTTTGTGAATTTTACCCTTTTGCCAGGGGCTGAAAGGTCATAACCGCCTCCTGATACCGGGAAAAGGGGACAGGGTCCACCAGGGTTTCCCAGGGGAGCCGGTCCGCACCGGCGCAGCTGGGAAGCAGGCGCGGATCACCGCGCACAGGTACTGGGCCTTGTCCCGGATGTGGGTTTCGTGAAAGGCCTGGGCGTAGGCCCTCCTCCCCGGCATAGAGGTACTCCAGAATCCGCCCCCGGTCCTCCAGGGGTAGCTTCTGGAGTAGCTGTCCAGAAACCACACCTCCCCCTCATCCAGATCTTTTCCTGCCACGGTATAGGCCGGATCGTGGACCTCCACCCCGCTTTCGTCAAAATAGGAGTAGAAATAGGCCCCCTCCCCCAGGAGTGAAGTACTCCCCAGTATGCCAGGTAGTCGATCCCATCCTCACGGAAGCAGGCCTCAATCCGGTCCTCCATCACATGCATAAATTCATGGGCCAGGCTCTGCTCCAGGTAGGCCTGGGACCTGGTCTCCAAGAGATCCAGATTCATGACCACAATCCGCACCGTGTCCAGCTTGGCCGTAAAGCCATAGACCGCAGCCACACTTCCGGTCCTGTCGGGCGACAGGGCGCCGGAAAGGTACAGCCCAGCCGCTCTACCGGCGCCGTCACCATCTCCTGAAACATCCCTTGGGGATACCGCCCGTGAAGCGGTTCACAGCCTCCAGGGCCAGGTAAATGGTGACAGGGTTTTCCTCGGTCCTGCCCACGTAGCCGCTGGCGCAAACTGCCGTTAAAATCTGCTCCGGACTGACCGTAGTACACCTGGATGCCCGTTCTTCTCCCCACAGCCGCCGCCGTAGCCCGGTTCCGGGCCTCCAAATCCCGGATGGTGAGCCGTTCGCAGCCGGTCTCCTCCGGCTCCTCCTGCCGGTAGTCCCACCGGTACAGTCTGGTGGCCCCTTCCGCATACAGGGCGTATACCAGGGACTCCTCCGTCAATGCCGCTCCCACGCACTGGGGCGCCAGGCGGCTCCACCGCCTTGGACTCCAGAGGTCCCAGATCTCCAGCCGGCCGTCCTCACTGGCCAGGAGCGCCTGACGGTCTGTCATATCCCGGAGGGTGCTGGTCTTCCTGGCCGGGGAACCGGTACACGGCCTCTCCCCGGGGCCGCACCAGAAGCTCCTCCTGACCGGTGTACACCGCCGCATTTCCCGTCTGCCACAAAGGGCGGCGTTATCCCAGGCCCGGTCCGGCAGCAGCTCCCCGGTCCGCCAGTCCAGCCAGGCCGTGGTCTCCTCTTCCCCGCGCTCCAGATCAGGAGCCGGTCCTGACCGAACCCCCACCAGGGCATGCTCCCCCCCTCGGGGAGCTGATACCCTGCCGGACGCCGTCACAGAGGTGCACCCTGCGCACCAGGCCCGTCTCATCCAGGGCCCACAGGTATCCGGTATCCTCCAGGAGCCACTGGCTGCCCCAACCCTCCTCCTGCCGCTGAATCTGAGTCAGACCGCCATCATACCAAAAGGTCTGTCCCCTTTTCTCATCCAGCAGCGCCACGGTCCTGTCGGGCAGAAGGGCCGCCTCATATACTGGCCATCCGGCAGCGTCTGCAGCCCCAGGAGCTCCCCCGTCCTCCAAGTCATACAGAACCGCCTCACAGGCTCCCGTGTCCATGCGATACACCGCCAGGCACCGCCCGTCCTGGCTCTTCAGGCACTGCAGAACGCCAGAGGCTGGCTGAGGGAACTCCATCACAGCCGGCTCCCTCAGGCCCAGAGGGAGCCGCTGAGGGCTCCGGAGGCGTCCACGCGATCTCTGCTGGAGGCTCCCCCCATCTCCTGCCGCTCCTGAGGCGCACAGCCCCCGCACAGGGCCATTGCCAGCACCAGTAGCGCCGCCAAATGTCTTTTCACTGAGCTTCCCCCTCTCCTCCCTATCTGCCTCCCGGCTTTGCAGGAATATTATAGCACACCCAGGAAGGAAATAACAGAGGTTTTACCCCGCCCCCAGGGCAGCAGCATTCCCTTTTTTTCCAAACCGGCGGCAGCACCTTGCCTTCCCTGGGGAAGGTGGCCGCCGCCAGGCAGTCGAATGAGGAACGGGGATATCTGACAGGCTGGTAGGCAGAGTCGATTAAGACCCAACATGTTCCCTCCTTAATAAAACTGCATATCAACCAACTAGGCTTCTCCGTTTCCTTATCAGTTAGCCTGCGGATGCCAGTTGGAATCATAGAGTCACTTGCCACCGGCAAGTGATGAAATCCCATGGCACTTCGCGTCTGCCCCCAGGGGAAGCCAGGGGGTGCTTCCGCGTCAGTATGTCTTAAGCGCAGCCACCTTGCATGGACGCCTTTCCCAGGTCGTTGGTATCAGGAGGAGCCTGCTGCTCCACTTCTACCTTCGTACATTGCAGCAGAAAATATAAATTTCTTTTTTCTCTCAATCTGCCGCATTGCTGTATTTCTTCTCCGGCCACACTTCAGCTCATTCCTACCTCACATTTCAAGCACTCAGGGAATTACGCGAAAAACTCGTCTTTTTCCCCAGAAATTGTGTTTAAAGCCGTCTTCAGATCTCATCCGGCTTTTAGAAATCTTTTTCATTTTTGACCAAGCGGCTTTCTGCTTTCTTCGAATAAACAAAAATTCCACTCCATTCGACTCTTTGCATTGGCGATTTTCTGTGCTATAATAGTTACCAGCCGTTGGAAAACCGGCTGCTAGAGAAGGAGGAATGCCCATGCTGCGTGTTTCCATCTGCGATGATGATGTTGCCACCCTGAGCCAGCTGGAAGAGCTGGTTCGCCAGTATCTGGACCCCAGGAGCTCTGCCTGGCAACCTATTCAGGCTATGGAGAGTTTCTGACCACCCGGCAGTATGTAGACCTTCTCTTCATGGACATTGACCTGGGCGACGGCTGCGGCATTGAGCTGGCGAAAGAGGTCAAAAAGACGGACTCCGGCACCTGTGTGATTTTTGTCACCGCCCACCCGGAATATGTGGAGGAGTCCTTCGAGGTCGAGCCGGTCTACTTTCTAGTCAAACCCATCCGGCCGGATTCCTTTCATCGGGCCATGGACCGGGCCATGGAGCGTCTGGCAGCCGAGCGCCAGGAAAGCCGGCTTACCGTCACCTTTCAGAACCGGGTCAGCGCCGTAGCCTTGCGGGACATTTCCTACATCGAATTCAGCGTCCGCAGCGCCACCATCCACGCCGGCACCCGGGTTTTGCGAACCTACGAGAAGCTCTCCAGCCTCCAGCAGCGGGTGGACAGCCGTTTTATTCAGTGTCACAAAAGCTATCTCGTCAACATGGATTACGTCATTGGCTTCCAGGGCAACACCCTGGAGCTGTGCGGCGGTGTGGAAATTCCTGTGAGCCAATCCCGGGCCAAGGTCACCCGGGAGACCCTGCTGCACCATCTGACCAGGGGATCTCATGAGTCCCGTCTGGAACCCGGCCTTGATTTGGGGATCGGGATTCTCCTTCTGTACCTGTGGGTCAAACGGCGGCAACGGCCCTATTGGCAGGGGCTTTTTGGGTCTGCCGCTTATGCTGGCCCTGCTCACCTCCCTCAGCGCCTGGGCCCCCAAGCGATACGGCTTGGCTGTTTCCCTGGGTCACCGCCGCCAAGCTGCTGGCCGCCCTGGCGCTGCTGGCTCTGTGGACCCGGCTTTTCGTCCGGATCCGGTGGAACATGTGCAGCGACTGGCCCTACCTTCTGGCAGGGCTTTTCTTTCTGGTCCTTGCCTATGCCCTGTCCTACCTGCCGTCTTTGCCCCTTCCTGTGGCGGAGCTCCAGGCGCAGAACAGCGTCCTGACCCTTCTGTCCCTGCTGGTCTTGGGCTTTTGCATCGCCAGCACCTGTATCTGGGGCGGCTGGCCTCACCGTGGAATCGCCCTGCTGATTCTGGCCACCCTGTTTCTATTCTGCTGGGTTATTATCAGCTCCCCCGGAGCAAAATGCTGAGCAGCTGCCCTATTTCCGGTGGGTGCCCTTTTGTTGCTCAGTGGTATTTTTGCTTTTAGAGTTGAACGAAAACCGCCTCCGCCTGGCCGCCCGTCAGGCGGAGCTGAGGCCTTTGAAGCCAGCCAGGCCCAGCAGTTCGCCCATTACCAGCAAACCGCCGCCCACCTTCACCAGGTCCGTCTGGTCCGTCATGACATTTACAATTACATCCAGGCCGTTCTGTATCTCTCCTGGGACGGAACACCCCAGAGCCGGGAGAAGGCCATGCACCTCATTGAGCAGGTATACACCGCCCTGGACAGTCAGGAGGACAGCCATGAACCATGAGCACACAGAAGCCCTCATTGCTGCTCAACGGCGCACTGGCGGCATATATGTGGGACCTACCTGATCCCCATTGCCGCCCCCAAACGAAAAATGCGCCGGGCCCGAACCGTGTATGCCCTCTTGATTATGGCGGTCATGTTCCTCATCGACTGGAGCTTCCACCTCCTGACCACCCATTTGCACCATGCCGTGCCGGCGGCCCTGCTGCCCAGCCTGTCGTTCCTGCCAGAATTTGATTTACTTGATAGCGCTGCCGCTTCTGTCCACTCCTGATGACAAGCCAGCGGCCCAGGCGTTGCTTCGGCATCGGAGCCTTGGTACTGCTGACCCGCTGTCTGTCAGATTTTCTGCTGCTGCTGTTCTTCTGGTTTCTCTGGTTCCCGGACCGCCCCTGAAGATATCCGCAGCGCTGCTTCCTTCCGCCACCCGGGTTGTGATGATGGTGGCGGTGCAGTCCGTCATGTACCTGCTGCTACTGTGTTCGCACCTGGTCTCCCGGCCCCAGGAAAGCCGCCGGGTGTGGTACCTGATCTTCTTTCCCATCTGGGGATCTGTGTCTCCAATGTGCTGCTGTACTTCCTGATCCGCCGGTGCGGCAGGTGTCGTTACCACCACGGTGCTGCTGTGTACCGTGGTGTCCAATCTGGTATTGGTCATCAGCACAAACCAGCTCCTCCGCTTCACCGATCAGTATTTTTCCTATCAGAAGCTGCTCCAACGCCACGCCTGGTCCGTAAAGGCCAGGGCCATGGAGAAAGATTATGCGGCCCTCAGCCAGGCCCAGACCTGGGAGCTGGAGGAGGTCTGCGAAGACATTCGCCACACCCCTCCACGATGCCTTTCCCCAGACGGGACCCCGGCTGCCGGCCCTGCCCAGGCGCTGCTTCAACGAATCGCCCAGATCCTCAGGTTTTTACTGCGGCAATCCCCTGGTGAACAGCGTCCTCAGCCTGAAAAAGCCGCCGGGCCCAGGAGCTGGGCATCCACATGGAGATCCAGGGGCCACATGGACACCGGCCAGCTGCAAAACATGGAACTCTGCTCCTTCTTGGGAATCTGCTGGACAATGCCATAGACGCCTGTGTGCCCCCTGGTCCCCTCGGGAGAGCCGGTCATTCTGGTGAATCTTTCGCACCCAGGGCCGCCTGCTGGCCCTGGCCGTGGAAAACCCGGTGGCCCGGCAGCCACAGGCCAACACAGCCGGGGGAGTACCCCACCACCAAAGCAAACCCGGAGCGCCACGGCTTGGGCCTTTCAGAGCGCCCGCCGCATCGCCCGGCGGAAACCATGGCTGTCTGCTCACAGAACTGGGAGAGGGTACTTTCCGACCATTGTGATGCTGAATACGGGATTTTTGCCCAACTGATACGTGAACTTTTTTGTAAAAAAAATAATAACATTTCCGCCAGGTGCGACCCCGAAAAGGCATCTTTTTCACAGCCCTCTTGGTTGCGCTCTGGACGAAAGCCAGGAAATTCCACGTATATGTAGGAATTTCCTGGCTTTCTGTCGAACCGGCAACTCATAGGAAGATCCCGTCTCCTGGTTCAGAAAAAAATTTATTCATACTTTGTTCACGTATATGCCACCAGAGGTCTAATTTAGGACTTGACTTTTTTAGGGCGGATGGAGGTAGTATATAAGGCATTGAGCTTTCACCCATAGTGAAGCCATGCAAAGTTATTGAAAGAAAATGAAATTCTGAAAGCATTCTATGCGCCCTTTGCCTGGCCCTGACTATGGCCCTGTCTCTGGCCGCCTGCACGGACAGCAAAGAACCCACTGAGCCTCTACTGAGCCTGTTGCCGAGAGCACTGCTCCCACTGAGGAACTGACCGAGGCTCCCACTGAAGCTCCCACGGAAGAAGCCACCGAGGCTCCTCACCGAGGAAGAGACTGAGGCTCCCACTGAGGAAGAGACCGAGGCTCCCACGGAAGAAGGACCGAAGCTCCCACCGAAGAGTCCACTGAGGGCTAAGCTCCCTGCACATACACGGGAGGAGAAGTATGAAATTCTGGAAAACATTTTGCGTTCTCTGTCTGACCTCACCATGATCCTGTCTATGGCTGCCTGTACAGGCAGCCAAGACCCTACCACCCCTCCACAGAAGCGCCGACCAGTGAAGCCGCGCGCTCTACTGGGAGAGGCAACGGAACCCAACGCCATTCCTGCCGACGGTTCCGAGCTGGGCGAAGGGCAGCACAGCTTCACCTTCCAGGTTCAGATGGCCGATGGCACGGCATATCACTACACCGTCCACACCGATGAAGAGACCGTAGGCGCCGCCCTGGTGGACCTGGGCCTCATCGAAGGCGAGGAAGGCTCCTATGGCCTGTACGTCACCACAGTCTTGGGCACCACCCTGGACTATGACGCAGATGGTTACTGGTGGGCCCTGTCCGAGAACGGCACAGACGCCTCTGTAGGCGTGGGACAGTCTGCCAGTCAACGATGGCAGCACCTACGCCTTCACCGCCACCAAAGCTTGATCTTACGGGTACTCTGCCGGAGGCGCCGGATGGAACTGCCTTCCCGCCGCCTTTGGCAGGGTTCCTTTGCCCCTACCCCATCTTTTTCGACTGGCAAAAACTCTTTACAAACAGGCTTGTCTCTGCTATAATAATTCCGCTTTCACAAGTACGCGCCGGTGGCTCAATGGATAGAGCATCGGATTCCGGTTCCGAGGGTTGGGGGTTCGAGTCCCTTCCGGCGTACCATAACGAATCCCAATAAGGGGCATAGCTCCTGTTGGGGTTCTTTTTTTTCGCGCGTCCGTCCGGCTTCGCCTCACGCGCTTTTGCCATTCTTCCGGCCAAAGGCTTCAAGATAGGCGTCCTTTTTTCATTCTTGGTCATGTGAGGCAGCTCCACATGACCAATCATCTTGTAATAGATGTCCACCCGCTGCACTGTCTCGCCTTGTATCTGCTCTTTATGGTAGACCACAATTTTATCTATAAAAGCACGCAGCAGCTCACCTGTCAGCTCCGTTGGGGCGGTATACCGGCGCACCAGCTGTAAAAACCATCGGCGTTCAGCTCATGCTCCTGTTTCCTCCACAACCTGCCGCAGATGCTTGAGCTTTTGACCAAGCTCTGCCTGCTCGTCCTCGTATTTTTCGGACAGCTTCCTGAACCGTTCCTCCGTCAGATTTCCCAAGATTTTTTCCTCGTACAATTTTTTCGTACAGCAGATCCAGCTCTTTTGTCTCTGGAAAGGGCGGCTTGGTATTCCAGCTGGTTTCGCCGCTGCTGGAGCTGCACCTGCCTGTAGTGCTCATCCACGACGATCTTGACAAACTCATCTTCGTAGAGCCGGGCAAAGGAAATCATTTCTCTGAGATTTTGCAGCACCAGTTGGTTCAGTACGTCCACCCGAATGTGATGGGTCTTTCCGCACAGGCCGTTGCTGCCCGTTTGTTCCGACAGGAGAAATACTGATTGTCGGGGTTATCGTGGGTATACTTGTAGTTGAGATTCGCCCGCAGTCGGAGCATTTCAGAAGTCCGGCAAAATGCTTTTCTCCGTGTGCTTTGGCGCGCGCATTTTCGTGCCGCCAAAGGTTTTTTGTACGGTCTCCCACTGATCCCGGGGGATCACCGGCTCGTGGACATTCCTTGAGATTTCCCAATTCTCTGCGGGATTGTCATAGCGGGTTTTCAGTTTGTAGGATTTGCTGTAAGTACGGAAATTCACCACATCGCCCACATACAAGGGATTCATAAGGATTTTTCGCACCATGCTGGTATCCCACAGGTATTCTCCCCTGCAGATGCTGAGGAGCCGTTTTCCGAAGCCCCTTTCTGACGGCATATACGGAAGGAATCAACACCTTATCCCGCTTGAGCAGCTGGGCAATATTTGTGATACTGGTTCCGTTTAGGCGCATGGCATAGATCCGGCGTACTACAGCGGCGCCTTCTTCGTCCACAATCCAGTGCTTTGGGTCCTCTGGATCATGGGTGTAGCCCATAGGCGGCGTTCCAATGGCGTAGCCCTGCTTACTTTTGAGTCGTAATGTAGAGCGCATTTTCCGGCTCATATCCTTGGCATACCACTCGTTGAACATTAGTTGTTCAGGAAAGGTACAAAAGTAAGCAAAATCCAGTATTCATGCGGATTTGCGGCGGGGTGGCTCCCAAATAGTAGCTCTCAAACGGCAGCTGAACTGACAATCGCATATTGATCCCAAGGGAGAATGTTGATTCTGTCACATTCTCCCTTTTTTTCATGCCCTGCCAAGAACCAAGGAGGTCATTATGAAAAAACGATATAACGAGGTGAAGCTATGAACGCGCAAATTATCGCCATCGCAAATCAGAAAGGCGGTGTCGGCAAAACAACCACCTGCGCCAATCTCGGCATCGGGCTGGCCCAGGCCGGTAAAAAGGTGCTGCTGATTGACGGGGACCCGCAGGGCAGCCTGACCATAAGCCTGGGCAATCCCCAGCCGGATCAGCTCCCTGTCACCCTCTCCGATATGATGGGCAAAGTCCTGACCGACCAGCCCATCCGCCCCGGCGAGGGCATCCTGCACCACCCGGAGGGCGTGGACCTCATGCCCGCCGACATCCAGCTGTCTGGCATGGAGGTGTCGCTGGTGAACGCCATGAGCCGCGAGACCGTTCTGCGGCAGTATCTGGACACCGTAAAAGCGGGATTATTCCCATATCCTGATCGACTGCCAGCCCTCCCTGGGGATGCTGACCGTCAACGCCCTGGCAGCCGCCAACCGGGTATTGATCCCCGTCCAGGCGGAGTACCTGCCCGCCAAGGGGCTGGAACAGCTGTTGCAGACCATCGGCAAGGTACGGCGGCAGATCAACCCCAAGCTGCAGATTGACGGCATCCTGCTGACCATGGTAGACAGCCGGACGAACTTTGCCAGGGACATCAGCGCCCTGCTCCGGGATACCTACGGGGAGCAAGATCAAGGTATTCGGCACGGAAATTCCCCATTCGGTCCGTGCCAAGGAGACCAGCGCCGAGGGGAAAAGCATCTATGCCCATGACCCCGGCGGCAAGGTGGCCGAGGCTTATCAAAATCTGACGAAGGAGGTTCTGAAAATTGAAAAGCAGCGCGAAAATGTAAAGCTGGCATCGGTCGATGACCTGTTTTCTACGGAAGAAAGCCGCGCCGATGAACACCGGGAAAAAGTCGTGGAAATCCGCTGGCGCAGCTCCACCCCTTTAAGAACCACCCGTTCAAAGTCAAGGATGATGAAGCGATGGCAGACACCGCCGAAAGCATCCGGCAGTACGGCGTACTGGTCCCGGCGATTGCCAGGCCGGACACAAACGGCGGGTATGAGCTGATAGCCGGACACCGCCGCCACCATGCCAGTGAAATCGCCGGTATGGAGACGATGCCGGTCATTGTCCGGGACCTGGACGATGATGCCGCCACGATCATCATGGTTGACAGCAACCTCCAGCGTGAAAAAACATCCTGCCCAGCGAAAGGGCCTTTGCCTACAAGATGAAGCTGGAAGCCATGAAGCATCAGGGCGCATTGGTCAGATTTAACTTGTTCCCAAGTTGGGAACAAGTCTGCCGGTAAGAAATCCAGCGAACTGTTTGCAGAGCAGGTCGGACAGAGCAAAAATCAGATTTTCCGCTACATTCGTCTGACCGAGCTGATCCCGCCGCTGCTGGATATGGTAGACGAAAAGAAAATTGCCCTCAATCCGGCGTATGAGCTGTCTTTTTCTCACGCCGGAGGAACAGGCGCAGCTGGTGGAGACCATGGACTATGAGCAGGCGACCCCGTCCTCTCTCAGGCCCAGCGTATGAAGAAATTCAGCCAGGAGGGGAAGCTGACGGAGGATGTGATATTTTGCGATTATGTCGGAGGAAAAGAAAAGCGACCTGGATAAGGTCACGTTCACCTCCGACACCCTGCGGAAGTATTTTCAAAAGCTATACACCCCAGCGGATGCAGGAAACCATCATCAAGCTGCTGGAACAGTGGCAGCGAAAGCGTCAACAACAGCAGAACTGCTGAAGGGAGGCTTGCCTATGCTGGATATTTCCGCAAGAGAGCTGAAAGGCCACAACATACTGGCTGTGGAGCGTTTTCAAGATCACACGCGCCACATGATCGAGTTTGTAATCCGTAAAAAGAATACTCCCTATGGCTGCCCCGGCGATGAGGTGCGGCTGTTTCTGGATGAACCCGGATACTGCCGCGCCTTAGAGCGCCAGAAGCGCGGGGAGATTAAGATCAGGCGGTATGCCCACATCATTGAGGGGCATATCCTGCCTGAGAATAAGAAAAATGGAGAAAGGAATGAGCCATGAATACAGAAAAGCAATCCGGGAAGCCATCCGGGGACCATTTCAGCGTCGTATCCGATACGGACGCCGCCATTACCGAGGAGGCCCTGTCGGGGCTGGACCGGATTCTGAGGAAAGAACCGGCGCAGACCATGTTCGGAAAACCCTATGGGTTTTATCGCTGCCGCCGCTATGCCGCTGTCAACCGTACACGATAAACCGCAGTCTTTGAGTAAAATCAGGCTGCGGTTTTTTCATGCCCAAGTTTAGAGAGGAGTGAAGTCAATGGCTGTATTTCGCGTGGAACGGACGCGGATTACACCGTTATGAGTAACCATCATTTGAGAGATAAGAACTTGTCGCTGAAGGCGAAGGGGCTGCTTTCCCAGATGCTGTCTTTACCGGAGGATTGGGATTATACCCCTGGCGGGTCTTTCTCGTATCAACCGGGAGAGCAAGGATGCCATCCGCTCCGCTGTCAACGAGCTGAAAAGGCCGGTTATGTCCAGCGCCGCCAGACCACCGATGCCAGCGGCAAGTTCAGCGCCAACGAGTACGTCATTCACGAATGCCCGGTTCTGCCGGAGTCACCATCGGGAGGACCGTCGTTGAAAAACCGTCGTCGGAAAACCCGACAACGGATAATCCGTCAACGGGAAACCGTTATCGGAAAATCCAACGCAATTAAATACTAAAAGACAAAAGAAAGAAAAACAAAATACGGATTCACGAAGTACCGATTCTATTCCTTCTTTCCGGGAACCTGCGGCGGCTCCGCCACCGGAAGCGAAACGAACCGAAGCGGCGTCCGTCCGTGAGCGAATATGAATCTTATCGGGATTTGATTCAGAGAACATCGAGTACGGGCATTTGATCCGTCAGTTCCCCTACGATGTGGAAACCATTGACGAGATCGTGGAACTGATGCTGAGGTGGTCTGTGCGAAACGGAAGTACACACGGGTTGCCGGTACAGACTTCCCCCACGAGGTGGTCCGTTCCCGGTTCCTGAAGCTGACCAACGAGCATATCCAGTCGTCCTGTCCTGCATGAAGGAAAACACCACCAAGGTGCGGAACATCGCAATACCTGCTGACGGTGCTTTTACAATGCGCCGACCACCATCAGCAATTACTACACGGCGCTTGTCAATCACGACTCAGTACGGAGGCGGCTCATAACGAGCCGTTTTTTTACTGCCCGGACGCCGGGAGAAAGGATTTTGCCATGAAACGGCCTTTAGCTTACATCACCGCCCCCTGGGGCAAAAACGAGTTTGAAAACACCGAAAACGCCGCGAAGTATTGCCGCGCGGTTTACGATGCCGGTTTTTCCCCCGGTCTGCCCGCTGCTGTTCCTGCCCCTGTTTCTGAAAGACGAAATTCCCCAGGAGCATAAGGACAGCATCGACATGGCCCGCGATTATCTCCGGCGCTCCCATGTGCTGGTGGTCTGCGGCCACAGCGTGGATGAGACCGTGAAAAACGACATCGCCATGGCGGAACGTCTGCGGATCACCGCCACCACCCTGGACGGCATCCTGGCGGTCAAAGGCCAGGGGCGCACAGAGTGAGGACGGCACCATGCGGGAGGAGCAGAAACGGGCGGATTACTACCTGAACATATCCAGGACCTTGCAGGAAGCATCCATCAAGATGGGACTTCGCTCTGCGCTTGGGTATGTTTTCACACCGGAGGAGCAAAAGCCCTGACGGATATTCAGGAGATCTTCTTTCCGGGGCAGGCGCTTTGGAGGATGCGCCGCACGCGGTACTCAGCAGGGCATCCGGTATCCTGACTGACGCATGGGCAGGCGTTCCTGTTGTGTACCTGCCGCCCGTCAGTGAGCTGCAGATTGCCGAGAATGCAGCAAAGCAGCTTCGAACCAGCCCGTACACTTCGGGGAAAGGAGAAGCAAATGAGAATGATTTATCTGCGGCGGCTGGTGGTGCCGCCTTAGTTTCAAGCGCTACCCCTGCGAAATCCATGGAAAGGAGTGATAACCCATGCAGGAAGAAGTGGAAAACAGGACAATCTCCTGATTATCAGCGGGAGCAAGTTCACGGACGGTTGCTGAAAGCCGCCGTTTCCAAATATCTTGCCCACCGGAAGGAGGTCAAGGCCCAGAAAAGCCGGGACCATCCTGAAGAACACGGCGGGCAGGTGAGCATGGCGGAGCTGCAGGCCCAGAAGGGCGATCTGCGCCGCCTGGATATTTCAGACCCCTCCCTCAAGGAGTTTGACCGGATCGCCCGCCAGCACGAAGTTAAATACAGCGTGTTCAAACTGGGGAAAGGAAAATACCAGGTGTTCTTCAAGGCCCCCAGCGAAGAAGCAATGATGGCTGCCTTTGAAAAAATACAGCGCCAAAAAGCTGGAAAAGGCCAACCGCCCCTCTGTGCTGAAACGCCTGAACCAGTTCAAGGAGCTGGTGAAAAACGCGGTGACGGACCGGACGAAGAAAAGGAGCTGGAGAGATGAAACAGAAAACATCAAAAAGCTCCTGCTTCTGAACCTGCCGTATTTCCTGCTGGGGCTGTATGCCACCAAGCTGGGGCAGGCGTACCGGCTGGCTACCGGTGCCGACCTCTCGGGGAAGCTGCTGCACCTCATGGAGGGATTCGTGGCGGCGTTCCAGTCCCCATTCCCCAGCTTCCATCCGGCTGACCTGTTGGTGGGCTTATGCTGCGGCGCGGCCCTGCGGTTTGCGGTCTACATGAAGGGCAAAAACGCCAAGAAGTATCGGAAAACATGGAGTACGGCAGCGCCCGCTGGGGAACCCACGAGGACATTGCCCCCCTACGTTGACCCGGTATTCCGCAACAACGTGATCCTGACCCAGACGGAAAGCCTGACCATGAACAGCCGCCCCAAAGACCCCAGGACCGCCCGAAACAAAAAATGTGCTGATTATCGGCGGTTCCGGGTCCGGCAAGACCCGCTTCTGGCTGAAGCCGAACCTGATGCAGATGCACGCTTCCTACGTTGTCACCGACCCTAAGGGGACCATCCTGGTGGAGTGGGGAAGATGCTCCAGCGGGGCGCTCCCAAGCTGGGCAAGGACGGGAAGCCGGTGCGGGATAAGCACGGGAAGGTGGTCTATGAGCCGTACCGGATCAAGGTGCTGAATACGATCAACTTCAAGAAATCCATGCACTACAATCCTTTTTCGTACATCCATTCGGAGAAGGACATCCTGAAGCTGGTCACGACCCTGATCGCCAACACCAAGGGGGAAGGCAAAGGCGGGGACGATTTCTGGCTGAAAGCCGAAACGCTGCTCTATACGGCGCTGATCGGCTACATTCACTATGAGGCCCCGGTGGAGGAGCAGAACTTCGCCACCCTCATCGAATTTATCAACGCCATGGAGGTCCGGGAGGACGATGAGGAGTTCAAAAACGCCGTGGACCTGATGTTTGACGCGCTGGAAGCGGAAAAGCCGGACCACTTTGCGGTGCGGCAATATAAAAAGTACAAATTAGCCGCCGGCAAAACAGCGAAATCCATACTCGTGAGCTGCGGCGCGCGGCTTGCCGTATTCGATATTGCGGAGCTGCGGGAAGTGACCGCCTACGATGAGCTGGAGCTGGATACCCTGGGAGACCAAAAGACCGCCCTGTTCCTCATCATGTCGGACACGGATGACAGCTTCAACTTCCTGATCTCCATGTGCTACACCCAGCTGTTCAACCTGCTGTGAGAGAAAGCCGATGATGTGTACGGCGGCAGGCTGCCCGTCCATGTGCGGTGCCTGATCGACGAGGCTGCCAACATCGGCCAGATACCCAAGCTGGAAAAGCTCATGGCCACCATCCGGAGCCGTGAGATTTCCGCCTGCCTGGTCTTGCAGGCGCAGTCCCAGCTGAAAGCCCTTTACAAGGACAATGCCGATACCATCACCGGCAACTGCGACTGCTCTATCTTCCTCGGCGGCAAGGAGCCGACCACATTAAAGGAGCTGTCCGCCGCGCTGGGCAAGGAAACCATTGACACCTTCAACACCGGCGAGAGCCGTGGGCGGGAAACCTCCACTCTCTCAATTATCAAAAGTTGGGGAAGCAGCTCATGACGGAGGATGAAATCGCCGTCATGGACGGCGGCAAGTGTATCTTGCAGCTGCGCGGCGTAAGGCCGTTCCTATCCGACAAATACGACATCACAAAACACCCCAACTACCACCTGACAGCCGATGCCGATCCACGGAACGCCTTCGACATAGAGCAGTTCCTGTCTACCCGGCTGAAACCCAAACCCAACGAAGTCTACCAGGTTTACGAAGTAGACGCCAGCGACAGCGCACCGGAATAACGGCTGCGCCTGTTCCCCCCTGCCTGAAACAGAGGAAAATGTGCCTTCTGAAACCCAAAATCAAAAAATTTCATTTTCGGAGGTACTATTTATGGCTTTCTTTAATTCTGCTGTCAACGTTCTTCAGACCCTCGTTGTTGCCCCTCGGCGCTGGCCTCGGTATCTGGGGCGCGATCAACCTGCTGGAAGGGTATGGCAACGACAACCCTGGTGCGAAATCGCAGGGGTAAGCGACGCCCTCCACGGACAAGTAATTGCCGTGCAGCGTATGGTGCAATTCCATACGGCGACAGACTGAATTGCTGGAAACCCCTAAAGCCATGCGTACCACAACATGGGGATGAAACAGAAAAAGCATGGATGGCGGATGTGACGGTGGGCAATCAGCAGCGAAGAACAGGGAAACGTCCAACGACTATCCTTTGCAGGGATGGCGGCATGGTCTGCCCCGCATCGCGCGGGTGAAACGCCCATGTGAAAGCATGGGGTGTCCGTCAATGGGCCCAATGAACAAAACAGATGAAGCAGAAGTGGCCCCGGCATCACCCTGGTCCAGGCTGTCTGGCCTGTCGGTTGATCCCGGACGGCACCCTGCAACCCGTTCACCTGATCGCAACCCATAGGAGGTAATGAAATGAAACAGGACCATCTTCCCGATTCTGCGGCCCAGGCAGTATGACCGAAGTACGAGCTTAGAGGATCGTACAACAATATCTTTCCGTCAAGCGTAATGGCATCATCGCTGTGTGAAACCGATGATGTATCGAAGGAACTCCAACAGTTTTGATTGTATGGCAGTTGAAAATGAACTTTTGGTGCCATCATGTAGAGGTTGACTTATGAAACATCTACTGCTGAAAGTTTAGGCCATATCCAAGTCATACCGCCGTCGTGCGTATGAAGTGTCATGGTGCGGTCGTTTCCGTCCTTATCGAACAGTATGATCGGATAGCTGCCGTCATTGCCGGAAAACGTTGGATTCTGCGGCTGCATATTGTACTGCGCGTATTCTTCCGGAATATCCAGTTCCAGCCGCGCCCATGTTTTGCCGCCGTCCAGCGTCCGCGCGATTTCGGGGCCGTTGTCAAAGAAGTAGCGGTAGCTGATAAAGCCGACCATTTCAGACGCAAAGCCAGCGCCGATGACCGTGCCGGTATAAAGCGCGTCCGGGATAGAAATACTCCACGTTTCGCCATTGTCCATCGAGGTGCAGACGTTCGCTGCGCCTGTTCCGGCTGCGGGCGGCAGCGCAGCGACACACCAGCAGAACGCGCCGATTTTGCCATAGTAGAAAGTGATGGAGTCCAGATAGCCAAAGGTGAAGGCTTCACTTTTCCTGTCACAGCCGGGGAGCGCCGCAATCAGATCATACGGAACCGTTGCGATTGGCTCCTTGTTGTCCGTGCTTTCGTACAGCTCAATCCACGACGTTTGTGAGCTGCCAAAATAGCCAATCAGTTCTACAGTATCCGAAGTTCGCAAAGTATTCTCTGTTTCGGATGTGGATGTTTCTGTATTTGGTGTCGATTCACAGTTTGTTTTGAGATCATATGCAACCTGTAAACAGTTATCTGCGAAAAGCAGTTTGCCGGTAGCAACTATATCGTCACTATTATACGCCTTTTTGACGACCCACAGGCATCCATCCGTTTCGTTAAGTCGGAGTGAGTAATCATATTTCCCGCGATCCTCCAACATGTAACTTGTGCCGTTTGCATAGTCGTAGACAATGATACGACTGTCGATCATGCCGGAGCCAAAGGTGAGCGTGGAACATAGGTCAGGAAGCCCATCACCGGTAAGATCGCAGAAATACGTGTTCCAAATGGGCATTCCGGTATAAAGCTGCATGACTTCGTTTTCCGTCACGGCGTCCATCTTCTCCGGATACCAGCGGAACGTCACGCCCGGATATTCCGGAAGTTCGATTTCAAGGTTTCCGTCCCAGTTCATTTCCTCGGGCTTTTCAAGGTAATCGAACCACGGCTCCGTATGTGCCGAAGAAGTATCCGCTATTTGCGTGAATGTCGCCTCGCGGGTTCCAAAACAAGACAAGCCGTAACCGTCCGACATTCGGAAAACCAGTTTTCCGTTATCCGCACGGAGAGACGCGGTAAACAGAAGATATTTTTCCGATCCGGCCTCCTGTGCCATCTCCGGGGTGCAGCCATAAAATTCGGCCCATCCGGCAGTTCCCCGTACACGGTATCGAATACAAAAATCTGTGTTTGTGTCGTTTTTGACGATCGTTCCGACAACGGAGAGATCGTCCTGGACGGTGAAAGATGCATCCACAGGGAAATCCGCATCATAACCAAGCTGATAGCTCCACGCGGAGCCGGGCGCCAGCAATTCCGTAATATCGTTTGAGCCCTCCGATTTTGGATTCGTCAGAAAGCAGACCGCTGCCGCAGCACAAACAATCACAGATGCCAGAACGATCCAGAACGCGGGCTTCTTATAGTTCATCACGGACTTTACACGCTCCTTTACTCCGACCTCACCAAAAGCAAGCGGACACGCCGCAATTACACGGCGGTTGACGCTGCAAGCCACAAGTGCCTGTGTATAATCGGCTCTTTGTTCATTGCCCATTTCCCTGATAACCTTTTCATCACATGCAAGCTCAATATCCCGGCACAGCAGTATATAGCTGAGCCACATCAGCGGATTGAACCAATGAATTGTCAGCAGCAGAAAACCGAGTGGCTTCCACCAATGATCCCTGCGCCGGATGTGTGTCTGCTCATGCGCGATCACATGATCCATCTCGCGGCTGTCCATATGATACGGAAGATAGATTTTGGGTTTGATGATTCCCAGCACAAACGGAGAGCAAACCTTCTCGCTTTGATAGATGTTGCACCGCAAGATTACCGCTTCGCAGACCTTGCGGTGCAAACGCCAGTAGCTCACAGCAGAGTAGAGGAAAAGGGCTGCTATTCCGAAAAGCCATATCCCCGTTAAAACCGGAATCCATATTTGCAGCGGATTTGCACTTGCGCCCGGTGCGGGCGTGAACGAGCTGCTGATTACTGGGTTGATAACATGATTGAGGGCAGGAACACCCGTCTGGACTGAAGGTGTCTGCTCCATCATAATGGTCGGGCTGATTGTTTCTGCGCTCGGTATCAGGCTCAGTACACTTTCAATCGAAAACGGGAAAACCATCCGTGCAGCGACAATGCCCCAAAGCAGAACATTTACCCATTTGGGAGCTTTTTTCAAGCAAAACCGCAATGCCAAAACCGCAACCACGACCCAGCTTGCCGATATGCTCATATTGACGATCTTCAGAAAGAGTTCGCTCATGTTGCTTCCCCCTTTCGGATCCGGTCAATCATCTGCTGCACTTCGTCAAGTTCGTCATTAGATAAATCCTGCCGTTTGGTAAAGGCAGCGATAAAAGCAGGAAGAGAGCCTTCAAACTTCTTTTCCACCAGTTCATCGATCTCACACGCCTGCGCTTCATCCTTTGATACAAGAGCGGTCACAATGCCATCTTCATTTTTCAGTACGCCGCGTTCCCCAAGGCGTTTGATAACGGTATAAGTCGTGGTTCGCTTCCATCCCAACTGTTCCTGACACAGCTTTACAAGCTGCGCGACGGCGATTGGTTCATGCTCCCACATAATCAGACAGAACCGGTATTCACCCTCATGAATCTTTGGTATCTCCATATGCAAGCCCTCCTTGTCTACTATGGTAGACTCTGTGTATAGTCTACACGATTAGACATTCAAAGTCAATAGAGTTCATAGAAAAGTTACACAGGCAGCCGCAGAAAAAGCGGCTGCTTTTTTATCTGGACTTTGCCAAATCGCCCACGTCAGACCGTAGTAGTGGTGAAAAGCGGGCAGGATGGTCTATCCCAAACGCTTTATTTGCAGAAGTGGCCAAAAAGCGTTTTTGAGATTGTAGTAAGAATAGAGAGAAAGAAAATCTCAGCGGTCAATGTTCCCAATGGTGTTACCGATGTTCCCATTGGTACGTCGTAATCCTGCCGCTGCTGCGCTACCATAAAAGCAGAAAAAGTCGCAGCGACGAATGACAGACTGCTGTCGCTCGTTCACAGAATGTTTACAAATACATACCCTGCTTTTTGCCGAGAAAATGTCCGTTGTAAAGTGAAGGGAGGTTTGGAGCAGCAGAGAGCAAGATTCTACCGAGGTGCCAGATTTCGCATTTCGCTCATTCTGCCCCATCGGAATCTTGTTGGGGAGTGCCTTCCCCAAACCCTGCTATACGCAGCCTGACGGCTGTGGCAACCTCGCCCAGCGACAGAGCTTTGCAAGCTCTATCGCCGCGCAAGGTTTTGAAAACCGCTCGCCTGAGCTCGCAGCCAGCAAAGAATTTTTCTCACCGGCATACTCAACAAACGGCAGATTTCTGTCCGTTGAAAAGTAGAAAGGGCAAAGCATGGGACAAAACCGGAGGCTGATTCACTTAGTTAGGTGGAGAGGTTTTCAGAAATTTTTCCTCCGGCAGTACCAAGTTTTCGAGAAAAAATGTCCGTTGTAAGTTGAGAGGGGCTTCCAAATTGGAAAGTCCTTCTTGTGCCGGAGCCGGTAACAGTTTGACCCCGGCGGCACGGTGTTCCTTGACAACCGAATAGCTTTTTCAGACAACAAGCTCTCTGTGATAGCCGAACCGAAGGGTGCGCCATGACCTCCCGTATGGGAGTGAGCGATCAACGTCAGCTTCGGGAAAGCCGGGTCGTTCCCGGTGGGCGATGACAGCAGAGGGCAGCTACTCCCCATTCGGGATCGTCCGAGCGTGATAACAACCGTCGCAGACCATCCGATGAAAGGCCGCATGAGTTAATTGCGGGCGTGAAGCGAGTGCCGAGAACGTCAGGCAGTCTGTAAAGGCAGAAGTTATAAAGCAAAGGGCTTTCCGTTCTGGAAAACCCTTGTGAGTTTGAGCCGGGAGCAGGGTGCAAAATTGCCCCGAAAACGGCGATAAGTGAAAGGAGATGAAGCCC